>Ga0157369_10001657_pt1 | contig 27146 bp, 22 predicted proteins | sample C25metaG_FD_113461 | JGI IMG/M metagenome (GOLD analysis project Ga0157369, IMG submission 113461) | Corn rhizosphere microbial communities from Kellogg Biological Station, Michigan, USA - C2-5 metaG | ecosystem: Host-associated > Plants > Roots > Rhizosphere > Soil | place: USA: Michigan... | reverse complement strand
TCGAGGTCATGGAACACCTGGGCTTCCGCCAGTTCCGCATGGTCGGGCACGACCGCGGCGGACGCGTCGGACGAAGAATGGCGATCGATCACCCGGACCGTGTGCTGAAGCTAGCGGTGTTCGATATCGTCCCGGCACACTATCTCTACTCCCACGTCACACTCGATTTCGTGCGCGGGTACCCGCATTGGTTCACTTACCTGTTGCCCGCGCCCGGCCCCGAAAACGACCTCGTCGCCGCTGCCAAACGCCAGGCGGAGAGGGGAATCACCAACGATGTTCAGCGCGAGTACTCGCGCCACCGCGTGAAATTCGAGATGGAGCACTGCATGTGCGAGGACTATCGCGCCTCAGCCTCTGTCGATTTGAAGATCGATCACGACGATATCAAGGCCGGGAAGAAGATTACTTGCCCCCTGCTCGCGCTGTGGGCAGGCAAAGGCCTTTATCCGCGTTTGTTCGATGATGTCCTGGCCATCTGGAAGGAGGAAGGCACCAAAGTCAGCGGCAAGGCTGTCGATGGTAGCCACAACCTTCAGGAAAGCGCTCCCAAGGAAACGCTGGCAGAGTTGCAAGCCTTTCTAAAGGGGTAACTACCGGGCTTCGTACACGACCCGGCCGCCCACCATGGTCATTACCGGTTGGATGTCCTTGATCTGGTCCGCCGGAACCGTCAGGTAGTCGCGATCCAACACGACCAGGTCCGCCAGTTTGCCCGCCTGGATCGATCCCAGGTTGTTCTCCTGAAAAACGAAATAGGCGTTCTTGCGGGTGTGCGCGATCAGCGCATCCTCGCGGCTGATCGTTTGCCGGATCACCTTCGTTCCGCCCGCCATCTTGCCCGTGACCGCGAAAGACAGTGTCGTGAAGGGCAGCGTTTGATTCGCCGCCGTCCCATCCGTCCCCAGTCCCCACACGATGCCGCTGTTTTGGATCGTCGCGAGCGGCGGCATATCGTATGCGCCGTCACCGAAGCCTTTATTCAATATGTCGCCTTCGTGCATAATCCCGCCATTAATGACCGCCCACGGATGCACGGCCGCATACATCCCCAGCTTCTTCATGCGTTCGAGTTGCGATGCATTGATCTGATTCACGTGCGCCAGCACCCAGCGCAGATTCTTGATAGGATGCTCTTTGTTCACCGCTTCGACCTGATCGAGAAACGCGTCGATCGTATCCGTCAGCTCGGCATGCACGTGCAACGGCAGCGCCGCCTGCGCGATCGCCATCGCAATCTTCCGCCACGCTTCGAGCTGCTCCGGCTGCGGATTCGACTTCAGCGCGAACATCGGATCATGCAGCGGCGAGTATATGCTCTCGCCGAAAGCCACATCGTCGATATAACTATCGCCTTGAAACAGCTTCATCGCTGCGAGTTGCTGGATCGAACGGTCCACCCCCTCGGGATTCCCGGCCGCCGCTCCGCTGTAACAAAACACCCGCACATTCAGGTGCCCCTCGGCCTTCCACTTTTGGAAAATTGTCAGGACGTCCGCGTCGCAGCCCGGAACGCCGAACGATGTTAGCCCCGCCCGATTCAGATCGCCCACCATGGCCTTGGCGCTTGCTTCGAGCTGCTCCGGCGCGACCCTCGGAAGCTTGTTCGCCACCACCCGCGTGCCCGCAATATCTCCCCGAACCACGCCCGTCGGCTTTCCGGCGGCATCGCGCAGTATCGATCCCTTGATGAACTCAGCCGGATCCGGCGCGCCGGCTTCGATCTTCAGCATCGATAGCGCCCGGCTATTCAGGAACACCTGATAGTAGGATTCCTGCAGCGCGACCGGATTACGCGGCGCGATCTGGTCCAGTTCTTCCCGCGTAAATGGTCTGGGATCGTCAGTGAACTGCTGATGTGCCCAGCCCCCGATGTTGTAAATCCACTCGCCCGGCGCGGACGATTTGACCCGCGCACGCAGCATCTCTACCGCCCGCTTGCGCGAATCCACACCGTCGAAACGCAGCTCTTTCACCCAAGTTGCCGCCGCGCGCAGCAGATGCATGTGGTTGTCGATCAACCCGGGAATCACTGCCTTGCCCTTTAGGTCGATCCTGCGCGTGTTCGGACCCGCCAATTGTGCGATTTGTTGATTCGTCCCCGTCGCCACGATACGATCGCCACCAATCGCCACTGCCTGTGCGATGGAAAAGCGCTCATCCACCGTAATGATTTTCCCGTTCGTGAGAATCAGGTCCGATTGCGCCCACAGCGCGCTTGCCAGCCATAACGCCAGCAGCAGCGGACGTATCATTTGCCCACCGTCATATGCGGAATGTCCTTCTCATTCTCATTGCAGATGAATTCCAGGATGTCCGTATTTAACTGCAGGAACATCTTCTGTGGAGTCGTTGTCCAGGGCTTGGAATACGTCTTAGGGTCGTTAATCGTCGCTACCACCTCCAGCGTCCCGAAATTCGTCCGCCGGAAGCGCTCCGTTACATGCAGTGCATCCGTCGCTGGGCGGCTCTTTTGCGTATCCAGCCACGCCTTCCCATTCAATCCCGACGTCTCAATCACCAGCGTGTCGCCGTCCCATCGGCCGGTCGAGTATCCCAGCCACGTCGGATTCAGATCCTTTGCCAGCGTCCGCCCGTCCAGAAAAACCTGCCGGAACAGGTTCAATTGCTCATACAGGATCACCACCAGCCCCGGCGTCTGGATAATCTTGAACGGAAACAACCCATTCGTATTGATGCGAGGAACGCCATGCGGCAGGCAACGGGACAGCGGATCGTCCCCGTGCTCGTTATCGATGCGCTTCTGTTGCAGTTCCTTGGCCCAGGGCAGCATCGCCACGTCTTCCGGCTTCAGCCCGGCGGCCAAGTCGAAGAAATACGTCTGACCGTCAGCCTGCCACACTCCCGACAGGTCCGGTTTGCCGTTCGCCGCTCGCGGCGCGGGCGCCGAGAGATTAGGTTTGCCGTCCTTCGTGCGCGGGATTCCCGCGGTCGGATAATTCAGCCATTGTGCAGACAGATGTCCCGAGACAGCCGTCGCGAATAATACAGCCAGCCACATCTTCATTGCTGACATTGTATAGAATACCGGCGTGAAGAACACGTCTCTCTTCCTCGCGAGCGTCGTTCCTTGCTCCACCGCCTCGCCCAGAACCCGAAAGCCATCGTCGAAACCGCGTGTACCACCTGCCACGCTTTGAGCCTCATCACCAGCGCCTGACACACGCCTGCCGAATGGAAACTACTGGTCGAGCGCATGGTCGCCGCGGGCGCCGACGTTCCCAAAAACCAGATTCCCCTCGTCACCGATTACCTCACCAAGAGTTACCCCGAAGGCAATGTTCCCAAGGCCGTCATCATTCCTGGCCGTTTAAAAGTGAGTTATGTATCCCCATCTCGCAGTTGGAGAAGAGTGGAAAGCTGTCTTTCGGAAACTCGGTCGTGAGTGAATCGCAAGTCGACCATCAGGTACGGTGGGCCTTCCCTTGGAACATTCGGTTTGAAACTGAAGATCGACGAGAACCTTCCGGCAGATTGTGCGGTTCTCCTCCGCAATTCTGGCTTTGAAGCCGATAAAGTGGCGGATAAACGCCTGGCGGGAGCCGATGACAATGTGATCGCGAGTCGCTCTCAGGCTGAAGAGCGTTTATTGGTCACGCTCGATCTGGACTTCAGTAACGTTCGGGCCTACCCTCCCGCACAGCACGCGGGGATCATCTTCCTTAGAGCGAGGAGGCAAGATAAACGAACAGTTCTCGCTCTGATAGATCGGATTGTCTTGGCCCTGACCAACCGAACACCAGCGAGAACTCTGGATCGTAGAACCGGATCGAATTCGATTCCGCGTCGGATAGCGGACGGGAAGGTGGTCTGTCCCCTTTCCCCCCCTTTTCCCCGCGAAGATGAGCAGTCTCTCAAGCACATGAAGTGATTTCCATTCTGATGTATGCTTTATCCGAGTGCCTTGCCTATTTCTTTCTCGACGCCCAAACCCCGAGCTTGGAATACATCGCGGCGTCCTATGCGCTGTTGTCATTCTTGGTACGCCCTTAGCAGCGACTCACTTGGCCGCGCAGTGGGTGCATTATCCCACCATCGGCGTGCCACGGAAGGCCGATGGCAAGGTGAACATGTCGGCCCCCGCGCCGCGCCTGGCGGATGGCAAACCCGATTTTTCCGGTATCTGGACGACGGGAGAACCCAACATGCCCCGACCCGGAGGCTTGTCGAGTCCCAAAGAGGTGTCAAGTCCCAGGCAACCGCAGAATCCCGGCGACAATCCTGGTGACCAAAGTAACATCCGGGCCTCCCGCCAGATGGCGAATATCGGCATCGATCTCCCGGGAGGGTTGCCGTATCAACCGTGGCTTGTGCCCATCGTCAAGAAGCGCACCGACAACCTGGCAATAGACGATCCCCATATACGGTGCCTGCCGGACAACTTCATTCGAGCTTACGGGATGCCGCATTTGTTGAAGTTCGTCCACACGCCCAATCTCCTGGTGATGCTCAATGAGTTGAACGCCGGATACCGCCAGGTATTCACGGACGCGCGGCCGTTGCCCGAAGATCCGACGCCCTCTTGGCAAGGATATTCGTCGGCGAAATGGTCGGGCGATACCCTGGTGGTCGACACCATCGGACTGCGCGACGATACCTGGATCGATTGGAATGGCAGTGTGGTGACCGAGGCTGCCAAAGTGCGTGAGCAGATCCGGCGTCCGGACTTTGGACACCTCGAAGTCCAGGTTACGGTCGACGATCCTAAGGCTTACACCAAGCCATGGACGGTCACATTAAACCAACGCATCGTGGTCGACACAGAGTTGATCGACGAGATCTGTTTGGAGAATGAGCAGTCCCTCCAGCACTTGAAGTGATTTCTGAAGGTGACATCATGATACACGGAAAGATATCGTTCGCTCTAGTTCTTGCGCTCGCAATGCCATCGCTATTCGGGCAAGCATCAGATCGCCCTTCCGATGTAGTCGGGATGGCCTTGGTCGGCCACCAGGTTGCCGACCTGGAACGGTCCATAAAATTCTTCGAGGCTATCGACTTCAAAGTGGCGGAGGGGCCCGGCGCCTGGACCGTTGACAAACAGCTGAACAAACTGGGCAACACGCCGGGGGCGGAATCGCGGACCGCAACCATGCGGGTTCAAAGTTCGGTGTCCGATGTCCCCTTCACCCTGGTGCTGCGTCAATACCGCGGAATTCAACGCCAGGACTGGAGCAAGCTGAATTCCTGGGATTTGTTAGGCAGCCATATTGATATGACGGTGGACGGCAGCGTCAGCGCGCTGCTGGACAAGCTGGAAGGTTTGAATATGCTGAAGATGCCGGAGGTCCAAGGCCTTCCCAATCCCCGCCAACAGCCGGGATTTCGCCGCTTTGCGTTCATCTCGGATCCAGATGGGCTGACCATTGAGTACTTCAGCAAACCGATTCCGAAGCCCGGCGATCCGCCCGCTGCGCTCGGGGTTTCCAATTCCTCCGCGACACCCCAAAACATCGAGCGTCTAGGCAAACAGGCCGGCTTCAATCACTATGCCGTGAATGTCATCGATCCCCAGAAAGCCCGCGATTTTTATGCGAAGATCCTGAGCGGCGACTATCCACCTTTCCAAAATACCGGCGCAAACCAGATCATGCAAAACGGCTGGTTCCCACAGGCGACGACCAATAACAATTTGCGCATCGAATTGGGCTATTTTGTCGTCAACAAAGGTAAGACCGTTCCTCCCATCAGATTCCAGGACATCAATGCCAACTTTGTCGGCTTACAGGTGAGTAACATTGAAACCGCTTACGCGAGAGCCAAGAAGAACGGGGCGATCAGCGTCTCAGAAGGCGGCATCGTTGATTTCCACAAAGGGCGGGCAGCGTTGATTCGCGATTCTGATGTGGGCGGTTATATCATGCTGTGGCAGCCTGCCCGGTAAAGAGGAACGTGCATCTTGAGGAGGCCGCAATGCTCCACATCGACAAGAACGGCAATCGGACAGAATACCTTTCGTAATTGCGATCCCAACATGGGGAAGGTAGTCGCTGCGACGGCTCGCGCACGGCCCCCGGGCTGCCCATGGTCGCTGTGGATTCCAAAGGCAACGTCTTGCACTGGTGAGGTGTTCGCCGGCGAGCGTGTGCAAAGATTCGTACCGGTAAAATAAGGAGCAAATTATGAAAATGCGAATTGTTGCGATGTTCGCGGTCGTCGCGGCTGCGGTATCGGCGCAGAACATCAACAAGTTCGTCATCTCGGACGAAGCCGCCAAGAAGACGCTGATCAAAAATGAGATTTCGGCGGACACGGCGGCGAAGATTACGCAAGCCTGTATTGATTTCGCCACCAAAAACAATATGGCGGTGAGTGTTTTTATCTTGAGTCCGACGGGACAAATCGTGCACGCGCATCGCATGGACGGGCAGGTTCCGATCAACACGGAAACTGCGCTGCTCAAAGCGCAAAGCGTGTTGTATACGCGCGATTCGACGCATACGCGGGCGAACCAGGTCGCCAACAATGTCGCGGTGCAGTTGCGCTGGGCTAAGCTGCCGGTATTTCCCACGTCGGGCGGACTGCCGATCATCGTCGACGGTCAAATGATCGGGGCGATCGGCGTGGGCGGCGGCAATCGCGATGAAGAGTGCGCGTATCAGGCGCTTACCAGTGTGGTCGGGCCGCAACCGCCGCTGGCGCCTAATCTTCCTGCTTCGCGGCCAGCGAAGTGATCCGTCGTCCGGCTGGAGGCCGGACCCACTGACGGCCGGATCTGCTTTCGCCCGTTTTGCCTTGACTTCGAAAAACCTGACTGTCATACTGTTCGCAATTTGCTTTTTAGTGTGCTAAGAGGGGCTAATGACGTCTCGTTCAACCGCACTTTTTGTCCTTTTGATGATTTGCTGCGCCGGACTGTGGGCACAATCCGCTGCAACTTCCCAGGTTTCCGGTACGGTGCTCGATCCTACCGGCGCCAGCGTTCCCGATGCCCAGGTCAAACTAACGCAGACCGACACGGGTTTAGTCCGGACGGCGACTAGCGGATCGGACGGCAGGTACTCGGTGCTGAGCCTGCCGACGGGTCCATACCAACTCGAAGTCAGCAAACAAGGCTTCAGAACATCCGTGCAAACCGGCATCGTGCTGCAGGTGAACACGAACCCTGCGATTGACGTCGTCTTGAACGTCGGCGCGGTTACCGATCAGGTGGTGGTTGAGGCTGCGACGACCATGGTTGAAGTTCACACCACTAGTGTCGGGCAGGTGATCGATTCGCAGCGCGTAGTGGATTTGCCGCTCAATGGGCGCAATCCCGCGGATCTGGTTTTCCTGGTGGGTGCGGCCGCTCCCGCTCCTCCAGCCGATCTGGTGTCGGCCAAAAACTATCCGGGAGAGCAGCCCATCAGCATTGCCGGTGGCCAAGCGACGGGCGCCACGTACACCCTGGATGGAGGAACGCACAACGATCCTTTCAATAACCTGGCGCTACCACTTCCATTCCCCGACGCCTTGCAGGAATTCAAGGTGGAAACCAGCGCTCTGCCGGCGCAATATGGCCAGCATGCGGGCGGCGCGATCAACGCGATCACCAAATCCGGCACGAACGAATATCACGGCGACCTGTTCGAGTTCGTCCGTAACTACAAGTTTAACGCGCGGAATTTCTTCGCGCCGGTCCGCGACTCGCTCAAGCGTAATCAGTTCGGCGGGACGATCGGCGCCCCGATCATGAAGGACAAACTGTTCTTCTTCGCCGGGTACCAAGGCACCCTCATTCGATCGAATCCGACGGCGGCAAATGGCACGGTGCCGACACCTCAGATGGTGAACAATGGTGATTTCAGCACCATCGCATCGAAAACCTGCCAGACGAACGCGGTCCAATTATTCGATCCCGCGAGTTCCCAGGTGGCTGGCAGCCGATTACCATTTGTCGGAAATCAGATACCGGTTTCCGAGTTCAGCCAGCCTGCACTCAACATGCTGAAGTTCTATCCGGTGCCGAGCGACGGAGCTTGCGGGAAAGAGTCGTTTTCGCCCAGGTCCGGGCAGGACGAACACATGGGAATCGCAAAGGGCGACTACCAAATCAATTCGAAACAGACCGTTTTCCTCCGGTATTTGGTGTCCCACGCTTTGCTTCCGACACCGTACGACGGCGTAAATCCGCTGACCATGAATTCATCGGGCGCGGACGATCTGGTGAACTCGGCCGTGTTTGGACATACGTGGGTGATTAGCCCCACCATGATCAACGCGTTCAGGGCGACGTTCGACCGGTCGGCTGTCACCAAGACCCAGACGCCGACATTTGACGGGCCGAGTCTGGGAATTAAGATGCACACGCTGGTGCCCGGACATATCGTGCTTTCCGTGACCGGTGGGCCTTCCAGCGCCGCGATCACATCTTATCCGGCTTTTGATCCGACTACGACTTTCCAGCTTGCTAATGACTTCACCATCATCAAGGGCAAACATCAGTTCGCATTCGGGGGAAGCTGGATCCGGCAGGTGCAATACGTGTTCGGGCCTCTTAATGGCGATGGCGTGATCAGTTTTACGGGCTCACAGACTGGCAACGGCACCGCGAACGGTTTGGGCATGGCCGACTTTCTGCTCGGCAGGACCAACAGTTTCCAGCAAGGTGGAGTGCAATACGCATATGAGCGATACCACAGCGTGGGTCTGTATGCGCAGGACAACTGGAAACTGACCTCGCACCTAACGCTGAACTACGGGCTGCGGTGGGAACCATACATCGGTGGCTCCATGCCGCTGGGCTACGTGATGCATTTCGATCGAGCGCTATTCGATCAGAACGTACATTCGAGCGTATATCCTAGTGCTCCGGCGGGCGTGTTATTCCCCGGGGATAAGGGGTTCGACACCAACGGACGCCCCTCCAACACCAAGTTGAATGATTTCGCGCCGCGCCTGGGTGTTGTGTGGGATCCCAAGGGGAACGGACGCATGACGGTGCGGTTGTCGTGGGGAATCCTCTATGACATGCCGCACACGCTATTCGCGTATGGTTTCTCGCAGGCTCCGCCGTGGGCGGCTGTGATCAACTTACCGACCGTTTCCTTGGCGGATCCCTGGGCGAACTATCCCGGCGGCGACCCATTTCCGTTCAATCTGGCCAAGAATGCCACTTTCCCAGCTTTCAGCAGCTACACGTCGTATCCGCTGAATATCCACGTGCCCTACCTTCAACAGTGGAACTTGAGCGTACAAAAACAAATCGGCGCGAACTGGCTGTTGTCCGCCAGCTATCTGGGGAACAGCACCATCCATCTTTGGGCTGAAGCGCCTCTCAACGCGGCCGTGAACGTGCCTGGGGCGACCATCGGAAATCAGAATCAGCGGCGGGTGTTGTATCTGGCGAATCCCGCCCAAGGACAATACTTCGGCACGGTGCACCAACTCGACGATGGATCGACGGCCAGCTATAACGCGATGCTCCTGTCGGTTCAGCATCGCCTGGCGAGTTACTTTAGCGTGCTAGCGAATTATACTCTTTCGCACTGCATTTCCGGGCCGTTCACATCGGAGCTGGATGGGACCGGCTACGGCAATCCGGCGAACCGGAACTTCGATCGGGGTAATTGCGTGGGAATCGATCACCGGCATCTGGCTAACTTTACGGCGCTGCAGGAAGCTCCCAGATTCTCTGACAAGTGGATCCGGGCGCTCGCGTCCGATTGGAGATTTTCGGAAATCATCTCCGTCCAGTCCGGAGGCTTTTTCAGTGTTGCGTCCGGCGTGGACAGCGCGCTCAATGCGAATCTCGGCGCTCAGCGCCCGAACTATGTTGGGGGAGATCCCTACGCTAGTCCCAGTTGCGCCGCCACAACGCAATTCTGCGTGCCGTGGCTTAGCACTGCGCCATTCAAACCGGCGGCGACGGGCACGTACGGCAACCTGGGTGCGGCGAATATTGTGGGGCCTGGAGCGTTCCGGTTCGACATGAGCCTGGTAAGATCGTTCGCAGTCCGAGAGAAGCAGAAGGTCGAGATTCGCGCGGAGGCGTTTAACCTCCTGAACCACTACCGGCCCGGTAATCCGGCTGCGACCCTCAGCACGCCTGCCAGCTTCGGGCAGATTACTGCCGGTGGCGATCCGCGCATCATGCAGTTCGCCTTCAAATACATATTCTGAAGGCTATTTTTTGATGTGTTTTTCGAGCATTTGACGCCGCACCACGGCGCCGTAGACGTTGCCGTCGGCGTCGACACCGACGCCTTCCGCCCCGCTGTGCTCGCTGGTGGTCGATTCCACGTCTTCGATAAAGTACTGGATCTTGCCTGTTTTGGCGCTGCCGATGCGAATCCCCTTTTTCCAGCCCGGCTGATCCGGACCGAAGGATTCGGAGTCGGCCACATACATCGTGTCGTCTCTCATGATGAGAATGCCGCTGGGGCGGCCCCATTGCGTCCACGTTTCGAGATACTTACCGTCCTGATCGAAGATCTCGATGCGGTTATTCCCGCGGTCGCCGACAAACAGGCGCCCTCGCGAATCGATAGCGATGGTGTGGGGATTGAAGAATTCGCCCGGGCCGGAGCCGTGCTTACCGAATGACTTGATAAATTTCCCAGTCTTGTCGAATTTCGATACGCGGTCGTTGCCGGTGGTGCCGCCGCTATGACCCTCGGTGACGAAGATGTCGCCGTTGGGAGCGACCACGACATCGGTCGGCTCATCGAATTCGCCGGGCGCAGCGGACACGACGCCTGCCTTGCCGAGCGTCAGCAGCACCTTACCTTCGGGGGAAAATTTGAATACCTGATGACCCTTGCCGTCCTTGACCTGCGAATCGGTGACCCACAGGTTTCCTTGCGCATCGACGGTGGCGCCGTGCGGGAAGACGAACATTTTCTCGCCCCAGGCCTTGAGCAGTTTCCCGGATTTATCAAATTTGAGAATGGGGGGCTCAGGGCGGCCTGCGCAGGAGTTGTCCTTGCATCGATGGATGACGTAGATACTGCCGTCGGGTGAGACTTCGACGGCGGTCACGGCGGCCCATGGCACGCCTCCGGGAGGCTTGCCCCAGTCGCGAACGGTGCGATAGGGATTCGGAAGATCGTTGATGGGTTGCTGGCCATTGGTTTGGGCGCGCACGGACGCTCCCGCGATCACTGCCAGAAGCATCACTCGGCTAGCCTGTTGCGACATAGGCACCTCCCTGGTGGATTGTACTATTTTGGTTGCTACGAATGGCTTCGATCATCCGGTTGGTGACACACGACGACGCGGCTGATATCGCGGACATCTACCGGCCGTTTGTCGAGTCCACGCCGATCTCCTTCGAGACGGAGCCGCCGGACGAGCTCGAGATCCGGAAGCGCATTGCTGGGATTCTGCCTACGTATCCGTGGCTGGTTTGCGAGCAGGCAGGACGCGTGGTCGGTTACGCGTATGCATCGCGTCACAGGCCGCGCGCCGCGTATCAATGGTCCGCCGAGATGACGGTTTATGTGCATTCGGATTTTCAGCGGCGAGGGATCGGCCGGGGTTTGTATGTGTCCCTGGTCCGAATCCTGAGGGCGCAAGGCTTCTATAACGCTTACGCGGGTGTTAGCTTGCCCAATCCAGGCAGTGTGGGTCTGCATGAATCCATCGGATTTCAGGCTATTGGAGTGTATCGCCATGTGGGCTACAAGATGGGCGCCTGGCATGACGTGGGCTGGTGGGAGTTGGCACTGCAGCCGCTGGTGGCAGACCCTCCGCTATCGCGTAGCGTCGCCGCACTCCAAAAAGATCCATCCTGGCCGCGCATGCTGGCGGCAGGGCTCGAAAGCATCCGCGAAAGAAGTTGAAGCGGTACAATCGACGGTCGGAGAACCTGCTGATGCGTCTCGTTCTAATCGTCCTGCTCGCGGTCCGGGCCTTCGCCGCCGACTTTCCTATCGTCACGATTAATGGCGGCCAGATCCACGGTAGCACCCTCGATAAGGGAGGAGCAGCGTTCAAGGGTGTCCCGTTCGCGCAGGCTCCCGTGGGCGCTCTGCGATGGCGCGAACCCGCCGCGGTAAAGGCCTGGACCGGTGTGCGCGAATCGACCTCCTTCGGAGCGCCGTGCGCCCAGAACGCCGGCGGACGAATGCAGGAATCGAGCAGCGAAGATTGCCTATTCCTGAACGTGTGGACCCCCGAATGGCCCGCTCGCGGCCGCAAGCCGGTGATGGTCTGGTTTCATGGCGGCGGCAACTATGCCGGGACAGCTTCGGGAAACAATTTCGATGGCGAAAGTCTCGCGCGCCGAGGAGTTGTGCTGGTCACGGCGAACTATCGCCTCAGCGTGTTCGGCTTCTTAGCGCATCCCGAACTGACGAAAGAGTCGCCTCATCACGCCTCCGGCAACTACGGGTTGATGGACCAGATCGCGGCGCTGAAATGGGTGCGCGACAACATTTCGCAGTTCGGCGGCGATCCGGGAAACGTCACTATCTTTGGGCAATCGGCAGGGGCCGTCGACGTGAACGTTCTGATGACTTCGCCTCAGGCCAAGGGCCTGTTCCACAAAGTGATCGCGGAGAGCGGAACGGTGACCAGAGTTCCCGATGACGCGACCATGCGGATGACCGGGCTAGGAGCGGTGATGTCACCGCGCGCGGGGGACACGTATTCGGATGCGCTGACGCTCGCGGAGGCGGAGAAGGCGGGAGAGAAGCTTTTTCCCGGCTCACTGAAAGAGTTGCGTGCCATGCCGGCCGCCGATCTGCTCAAAACGACCGCGGCACCGCGTATGAGTATCGGCCCGGCCAACGGGATCATCGTCGATGGCTGGATTTTTCCCAAGCCGCCCGCGGAAGTATTCGCAACGGGCCAGGAGCAGCGCGTGCCATTGCTACTCGGCAACAATTCGCGTGAGCGAACTCCTCCTCAGATCACGGCGGAGGATCTGAATGCGGCTATGCAGGCGATGTACGGACCACTCGCGCCCAAAGCGCTATCGTTGTACTCGGGCGTCGATCCGCTATACGGCGGGGTATCCGCGCAATGGGTTGTCGATACGATGTATCGCTGCCCGGTAGTGGTTCAGTTGAACTGGCACGCCGACGCGGGGAATACCGGCTACGAATATCAGTTCGATCGGGCTGCACCGGGAAGGGAAGCGGCCGGTGCGACGCACGGAGCCGAGGTCTCGTACGTATTTGGCAATTTGGGTACCAACTACGGCGCTCCCGATCGAGAAATTTCGGCTGCGATGCAACACTACTGGACCAACTTTGCGAAGACGGGCGATCCGAATGGCGCCGGGTTGCCTAAGTGGCCCAAGTACGATGTGGCTGCCAGGGGGTATGTCGAGTTCACGGACAACGGACCCGTGGCGCACGAGGGTTTGCGACGTTCTTACTGCGATCTTTACGTCGAGAACATTCAGCGTCTGATGCCGCGCTAGCTACTGCGGCACTGCGGGTGTATACTGGCACACGCTCGAAGGGAGATCGCCTCATGAAATACTCGCGCAGACAGTTGGGCTTGCTGCTACCGGCCTTGGCGGCCGCAACGGCATCGGCGCAATCGAAGAAAGGCAAACAGGAAGCTCCTGCTGCTGCCGCGCCTCCTGTACGTGTGGAGGACCTTCCGGTCATGAAGACTCAGGCGTTCCTGTACAAGGAAATTCCGGACACCATCAACGGCAAAAACAAGTCGAAGCGGATGTTCACTGCCAAGACGCACACGGGTTTCAAGATCGAATCGCACATGAGCGACATCGCGCCGGGCGAGGTGAATCATCCGCCGCATCAGCATTTGCGCGAAGAGATGATGTTCATTCGCACGGGAACCATGGAGCTGACGATCGCCGGGAAGCCCTATCGTCTTGGTCCCGGTGATGTGGGCGTGATCGGTTCCAACGAGATGCACAACGCGAAGAACGTGGGCACCACGCGCGCCGAATATTTTATCTGCAACATTGGGCGCGATGACATCTAACTTCGCTTAAGGCGAATTCGCAAAAATACGTTCATGCCCCAAGGATGGTCCCCGGGAGTCGCGTAGCTGGTCACATTTGCGCCGATACCCGTCTCAAGATTCGCCTTGGTAGCCAGATCGTGAGTGTAGCCGCCGGTAATCGCTTTCACCCGAGTGGCTTCCTGCACCATTTCGAAGCGTCCGGTAAGGAAGTCTTTCCTGGTTGCGGGAAAAACTGTCTCTAGCAGCCAGGCATTGCTGTTATCCTGGCCCTCCGTGTGGTGATTCCGGCCCCAAATCGCGCTGGTCGCCCAAGCCTCACCGCTGCTTCGGACGCGCGTGTATTGAATCGAGGCGGTGCTGCGAATGACATCGCCTGCTTCAAACACTTCAGGCTTGGTCAAGCGTCCGGCGGAGAACTGCGCCGTCCAATTCTTCGAGGGAAACACTGAGATGCGTGCTGAGTACGAGTCCATTGCGCCCCAGTCGATATTCCAGCGATTCTCGTCAGGCTCGCTGCCGTGGAAGCCGGATGCTTCCAGTCGGATCCAGCGGTATTTGATGCCTACGGTAGCGATATTGCTCGCGATGTGCGTCGAGTCCTCCCAGTGGTGGCCCATGGTCGCCTGCGGGAGTTCGAGCGCGGACGCTCGGTGCGGAAAAGCGACTGGCCCCAACGCAGGATCGCCTCGAGCCGCGTAGTAGAAGTGCAGCAAGGTGCGCTCGCCCACCGGGAGTACGTAGTGCGCGCCCAAGCCCATGACGAAATCGTGCGGATGCTGCGCGTTCTCGAGCGGCTGGCCATAGGCGGTTTCGCCCGTCTGGAATAACAAAGGATAACTTCGGTTCGTAACTGTTGCTGGTTCCAGGCTGAGCATCGCGTCGAACATGAATTGTCCCGAGCCGAGCGAGTGCTGCGCTGAGCCCATCCCCCAGTTGGTCGAATACAGCTTGTCCCCGCCGCGCGGGCCGCTCTGCTGCGTGTCGACCAGAAAGGCTTGGCCCATGAACATCAAGGTCCACGACGCCCTGCGCTGCATGAGCATCGGCGTGGGCCACGCGAGTGGATTGAGGCTGGTTCCCGAGGCCAAGTTCATTAAATAGCTAGCGGGGGAAAGCTCCGGCTCTTGGCCGTATAATGCGGCGGCCGCACATAGGGCGAGTACAAATGAATAACGACGTTTCATGACACTTCTCCCGTGGAATTTGAATCAGGCGGATAAAACGGGAGCGATCAGATCCGAAGAATGGTGAGCAATCGCACAGGAAGGATTACGGAAGTCTCCTCCGGGTCGGCAGCCTGTGCCAGATGAGTAACCTGGGCGACAGGCTGATCGCTCGCGGCCTGGGTGGTCGCAACGAATTGGCCGTGCTTGCAAGGCTCCTGCTTCTGCGAGTGTTGGTGACAAGGCGGAGTGTTTAGCTGCGGCAGGCAGTCGGCGACGCATTGCAAGCTTGCGCCGAACACCGCCAATAGTAATAAGACCGCCACGAGCCTACTCACGCCACCAGTGTACGATGAAATATTAATGACCACGCTCCGGCACGACTGGACCATCCAGGAAATCGAGGCTATTTACACCGCACCACTTTCGGATCTGGTGTTTCGCGCGGCGGAGGCGCATCGCGCGAATCATCGAGCGGATGAGGTGCAAGGCTGCATGCTGCTCAGCATCAAAACCGGTGGCTGCCCCGAGGATTGCGCGTACTGTCCGCAATCTGCACGCTATGACACTGAGGTAGATCGTCAGGATCTGATGAATGTCGATGAGACGCTGGCTGCAGCGGGTCGCGCACGCGAACAAGGAGCTACACGTTTCTGTATGGGCGCGGCGTGGCGCGACGTCCCGAAGGATGGGCGGTTCGAACGCGTTCTCGAAATGGTGCGCGGCGTCCGCGCTCTGGGGATGGAGGCCTGCTGTACGCTCGGCATGCTGACGCAGGATCAGGCTGACGCGCTGGCCGATGCCGGGCTGAGTGCGTACAATCACAATCTCGACACGTCGCCTGAATTTTACGGCAGCATCATTACGACTCGAACGTATCAGGATCGTCTGGAGACGCTTGCTCGGGTGCGCCGATCGGGCGTTACGGTTTGCAGCGGCGGCATCATCGGGATGGGCGAAGACCGCGCAGCGAGATACGGCTTGCTGCGGCAGTTGGCGACTCTCAATCCGCATCCGGAAAGCGTTCCTATTAATATGTTGGTTCCGGTGGAGGGGACTCCTCTGGGCGGTCGCGCGGCTGAGGATCCATTGGAGTTGGTGCGGATGATCGCCACTGCGCGCATCCTCATGCCGAAATCGATGGTGCGTCTGAGCGCGGGGCGGTTAGCGCTTTCCGAAGAGGCTCAGGCTTTGTGCTTCCTGGCGGGAGCGAACTCGGTGTTCCTGGGCGAAAAATTGCTGACCACGCCCAATCCGGAATCGGATGCCGACCTTCGCCTGTTTGAGAAGCTGGGAGTAAAGCTGGTTGGAGCAGAGCCGCGTGCGACCACTTGAGCAGCGGCTGCGGGCTCATCTCGCTGAGCTTAAGCGCGATGGGCTGCTTCGGAAACGCCGTCCGCCACGGGGCATCGACCTTTCGTCGAACGATTATCTGGGGCTGGCCACACATCCTCTTATAAAAGAGCGCATGGCCGCGGCAGTTTGCGCGATGGGCGCGGGTAGTACTGGCTCGCGGCTGCTGCGGGGCGAGCGCGACTGCTTCACGGCACTGGAACAGCGCTTCGCCGCATTCAAGGGAACGGAGCGGTCGCTATATTTTTCGAGCGGTTACCTGGCGAACCTGGCAGTGCTGACCACGTTTCCAGAAGTCGGCGACACGATCTTTTCGGATGAATGGAATCACGCGAGCCTGATCGACGGTGTGCGGCTGTCTCGCGCCAAACGTGTCGTGTTTCCGCATTTGCGTCCGGGCGCCGTGACGGAGGGCGCCTTTCTGATCACTGAGTCCGTTTTCAGTATGGACGGCGATCTCGCTCCGTTGGAGGAATACAAGAAGTTGGGCGCGGCACTGATCGTGGACGAAGCGCACGCCGTAGGCCTTTATGGTGAGCGAGGCGAGGGACTCATTGGCGGCGACGGCGTGTTCGTTTCCGTGAATCCTGCGGGGAAAGCGCTGGGCGTCGCGGGAGCTTTCGTTGCCGGACCAGCATGGGCCATCGAGTATCTGGAGCAGCGCGCTCGCCCGTTCATTTTTTCGACTGCGGCGCCGCCTGCCATCGCCGCAGCCCTGGATGCGAGTCTGGATGTGATCGCGGCTGAGCCGGAGCGCCGCGAGCGAGTTCGTTTCCTAGCTCGATACCTGCGTGAGCGGCTTAGGGAAGCGGAGATTGCGGTTCCAGCGGGCGATTCGCCTATTGTGCCCGTGATCATCGGCGAAAATGAGCGTGCGGTTGCTGTCGCGGCGGCTTTGCAGGAGGCTGGATTCGACGTGAGAGCGATCCGGCCGCCCACGGTTCCGGCGGGCACGGCTCGTCTTCGCATTTCCGTCAACGTGAACCTGTCAGAAGAAATTCTCGACGGCTTCGTGGGCACATTATGCGCGGCCTATTTGTAACCGGCACCGATACAGGTATCGGCAAGACCGTACTCTCGGCCGCGCTGATGCTGCGTTATCCCGAAGCGCGATATTGGAAGCCGATCCAGACCGGTACACATGACGACGATGCCGACGACACTGCCGAAGTGCGGCGGTTATCGGGCGGTCAGGTGATCGATGAGGGCGTGCGTTTAGCCGATCCGGTGTCTCCGCATCTCGCGGCCCGCCTCGCCGGAATCACCATTGAGCTCCCTCACCGTGAAGGTGACGAAGTCTACATTGTGGAAGGCGCCGGCGGCGTTCTGGTCCCGGTCAACGATTCGCAAATGATGGTCGATCTGATGGTCCGGCTTGGTCTTCCAGTGATTGTCGCCGCGCGAAGTAGGCTCGGTACAATCAACCATACGTTGCTCACCATTGAGGCGCTGCGAGCCCGTGCACTACGCGTCGCTGGAGTCGTGATGATCGGAGATTTGAATGCGGATAATCGCGCCGCGATCGAGCACTACGGAGAAGTTGCGGTCATCGCGGAAATGCCGCATTTCGATCCACTCACGCGGGAATGCTTGCGCGTTTGGGCCGAGACACTTCCAAAGGATCTGTTAGCGTGACCCTAATCGATCGAGACCGTGCGGTACTGTGGCACCCATACACGCAGACGCTGACGGCGCCCGCGCCTCTGCCGATCGCGCGCGGGAAAGGTGTCTGGCTGTATACCGAAGACGGGCGTAGCATCCTTGACGGCATCTCCTCGTGGTGGGTGAACATTCACGGTCACTCCCATCCGAAGCTTAATGCGGCGCTGGCCGCACAGGCTTGTGAGCTGGAACAAGTCGTCTTCGCGGGATGCACGCATGGTCCGGCAGTGGAACTCGCTGAGCGACTCATCGAGATCCTTCCCAAGGGGCTTGCGCGAGTCTTCTATTCCGATAACGGATCGACCGCGGTTGAGGTCGCTCTCAAACTCGCGCTGCAGTATTGGCGCAACCTGGGTGAGCCACAGCGCACCAAATTCATCACGCTCCACAACGCCTATCATGGCGACACTGTCGGAGCGATGTCTGCCAGCGAAGACTCGATCTTCACTCGGGCGTTCTCGACGATGATGTTCCCGGTCGAGCGCGTCCACGGTCTCGACCACATGGAGCAACGCCTGCGCGACGCGGGCGATTCCGTCGCCGCGGTGCTGATCGAGCCCATGCTGCAAGGCGCGGGGGGCATGATTGTATGGCCTGCGGAATTCGTCGCGGGCGCCCGCCGTCTGTGCGACGAATACAAAACACTGCTGATCGCCGACGAAGTGCTCACCGGCTTCGGCCGCACCGGCAAGATGTTCGCTTGCGAACATTCCGGGATCATGCCCGACATCATCTGTCTTTCGAAAGCCCTGACTGCCGGATACTTGCCACTGGGTGTGACCGCCACCACCAGCGCAGTCTACGAAGCTTTCTTAAGTGACGATCGAAGCAAGACTTTCTTCCACGGTCATTCGTACACGGCCAATCCGCTGGCCTGCGCCGTGGCGCTCGCGAGCCTGGATTTGTTTCGTGAGGAGCCAGTCCTCGAACGTGTATCGCGCTTGCAACAGCAGCTTAGGGCCGGGTTCGAATCTCTACGAGTGCGGGGCCATGTGCGCGTGATCGGAGGCGTCGCGGCGGTAGAGCTCGCCTCCGACAAGCCCGGCTACCTGGACGGGATCGGCCCGCGCCTGGCTGCCGCGTTTTTGGAACGAGGCCTGTTGCTGCGTCCGCTGGGCAACGTCGTTTATTTCATGCCGCCATTCTGCATCACAGAATCGGAGACGGCATGGGCGCTCGAACAGATCGTAGAGGTCCTTCGCTGATCCCCCTGCCGGTTATGGTAAGATCCACTGTTTGCGGGTTTTGCACAGGAGAGTTTTCCCGTGAAAGTATACGAAACAAATGACATCCGAAATGTAGCGTTGGTCGGCCACGGACATTCGGGAAAGACTTCGCTGGTGGCTGGTGCCTTGTTCGCCAGCGGCGCCACTAACCGTCTGACGCGCGTCGACGAAGGTAACACCGTTACGGACTTCGACGAAGAAGAAGTAGCCCGCAAGCTCACCATCTCGACCGCCATCGCGGCCGCCGAGTGGAACAAGAAAAAGATCAACCTGATCGACACGCCGGGTTTTAATACGTTCCTGATCGATACCCAGGCCGCACTGGTTGCCGCCGAAGCTGCGCTCGTAATCGTGGACGGCGTCGCCGGTGTCGAGGTCCAGACCGAAAAAGTCTGGAGCTATTGCGATGAGTTCAAACTTCCCCGGGCCATCGTGATCAACAAGCTGGACCGGGAACGCTCGAGCTTTGATCGCACTCTCGAAAACGTTCAGTCGGTGTTCGGACGCACCGTCATCCCGATTCATTTGCCGATAGGTTCCGAGCGCGAATTCAAGGGCATCGTGGATGTTATTCGCATGAAGGCGTACACCTACACGCCGGATGGCGACGGCAAGGGGAAGGAAGGCGAGGTCCCCGCGAACCTGGCTGACGCTGCACAGAAAGCTCACGAAGCATTGATCGAAATGGTGGCCGAAGGGAATGACAAGCTGCTGGAGGAGTTCTTCGATAAAGGTACGTTGCCCACGGATGAGATTATCGAAGGGCTTCGCGACGCCGTGCGCCAGATGCGGATGTACCCGGTATTATGCGCCTCTGGATTGCACAATATCGGCACGGATCTGCTTTTGAACTTCATCCTGGAGGATTTTCCCGCGCCATCCCATCAGGGCCCTTGGAAAGGCACGTTGAACGGCAAAGAGATCGAGCGACCTTTCAAGGATTCTGAACCCGTCTCGGCCTTCGTATTCAAAACTGTCGCCGATCCGTTCGCCGGCCGTGTTTCTTATTTCAAGGTGATCTCCGGCATCGTAAGGAATGACGCAAACGTGGTCCACGTACGAACGGGCGCAGCGGAACGGCTTGCGCATATCGGCGTTCTGGCTGGCAAAACTATACAGGCCGTGCCCGAATTGCATGCGGGCGATATCGGCGCGGTCGCCAAGCTCAAGGAAACGCTTACAGGCGACACGCTGACCGACAAAGCTTCGCCGATCGCTTATCCGGCTGTCATACTACCGGAGCCGTCCATCGCCTACGCAATCTCAGCCAAGACGCGCAACGACGAAGACCGCATGGGCCACGCGGTGCATAAGATTCTCGAGGAAGATCCAGCTCTGCGCTTCTATCGCGACCCCCAGACCAAGGAGTTCCTCCTGGCCGGCACGGGTCAGCAGCACGTGGAGGTCATCGTCAGCCGACTGAAGAAGCGCTACGGCGTCGACGTAGAATTGCACGCGCCGAAGATTCCTTATCGCGAGACCATTCGCGGGAAGGCCGATGTGCAGGGTCGTCACAAGAAGCAGACCGGCGGCCATGGGCAGTTCGGCGATTGCTGGATCCGTGTGGAACCGCTGCCGCGGGGCGCGAAATTCTCATTCGAGAACGAAGTCTTCGGCGGAGCGATTCCCAGGAACTTCATCCCGGCGATCGAGAAGGGCATTGTGGAGGCCGCGGAAAAGGGCTATCTCGCGGGATTCCCGATGGTCGATTTTCGGGTGGTGGTCTACGATGGCTCCTACCACGACGTCGATTCTTCGGAAATGTCTTTCAAGCTCGCAGCGAGGAAAGCGTTTAGGGCCGCTATGGAGCAAGCCAAGCCCACCTTGCTCGAGCCGGTGATGAATGTTGAAGTGCGAGCGCCCGTGGAATACGCCGGCGACCTGATGGGCGATATGAACAGTCGCCGTGGACGCATTGCCGGTATGGATACGAAGGGCGGCACGCAAATCATTAAGGCGCAGGTCCCGATGGCTGAAATGCTTAGCTACCAGAACGATCTAACCTCGATGACTCAGGGCCGGGCGACGTTTTCCATGGAGTTCGACCATTACGATTACGTCCCGCAGATACAAGCCGAAAAAGTGATCGCCGCGGCCAAGGCCGCCAAGGTCGGCGAGGTTGAAGAAGAAGAGTAGAGCGCCTGTGGCACCATAAGGTGTGTTCGAGAAACCCGCGTCCGCCGGCCATCCTATCCTCGATCTGCTCGCTCGCCGGTGGAGTACGCGCGCGTTTTCCGATCGTTCGGTGGATCGTGAAACTCTGGCCAGCTTGTTCGAAGCCGCGCGCTGGGCGCCCTCGAGCGGGAACGGGCAGCCTTGGAGCTACCTGGTCGCAACGAAGGACGACCCCGTCGAGCACGAGCGCATGGGCAGCGTTCTGACACCCGGCAACGTATGGGCGCACAAGGCTCCAGTGCTGGCAATCTCCGTGGCGACAATCCATCGCGCCGATAAACCTAATCGCACCGCTCATCACGACCTGGGCCTTGCCAACGAGAATCTGGTGATCCAGGCTGGCTCCATGGGGCTCGCGGTCCATATGATGGCGGGGTTCCACATAGATATGGCTCGCGAAGTGTTCGACATTCCGGCGACTCACGATCCATTGGCCATGATGGCGATCGGCTATCCGGGCGATCCAGAGTCGCTTTCAGAGGAACTTCGGGCTAAAGATTTGGCACCGCGCCAGCGTAAACCGATCCGCGAATTTGTGTTCCGCGGAAAGTTCGGGCAGCCGGCAGGGTTAGAATAACCATCGGAGGACGCAGTGGAGAAGCGAAAGATCGGATCATTAGAGGTTTCCTTGGCCGGGGTGGGGTGCAATAACTTCGGCTGGCGAATTGATGCGGAAGGCACGGCGGCCGTGGTGAACGCCGCGATCGAATCCGGGATCAACTTTTTCGACACCGCCGATATCTATGGCGGCGGGCAAAGTGAAGAATTCCTGGGGCGCGCACTGAAAGGCCACCGCGACAAGGTTTTGATCGCCACCAAGTTCGGGATGAAAATGGCCGAAGGCAAGCAAGGGGGCAAGCCGGCGTATATTCGTGAGGCCGCCGAAGACAGCCTGCGCCGGTTGGGGACGGATCATATCGATCTGTATCAAATACACCAGCCGGATCCTGCGACTCCTATTGCCGACACCTTGGGCGCGCTGAATGAGCTGGTCAAGGCGGGCAAGGTGCGCGAGATCGGCTGCTCGAATTTCTCGGCGGAGCAATTGTGCGAGGCCGCCCAGGCTACTTTTAAGACAGGCGGCGCGCATTTCGCCAGCGTTCAAAATAACTACAGCCTGCTGCATCGCGAACCGGAAGCCGAAGTTCTGCCCGAGTGCCAGCGCCTGGGAATTGCGTTCCTCCCGTATTTTCCGCTCGCGAACGGTTTGCTGACGGGAAAGTATCGCCAGGGTCAGCCATTCCCCAAATCCAGCCGCGCCGAGGACGGTTTCGGCCCAAAGGTTTTCACCGATGAGAATCTTGCCTTAGTCGAACAGCTTCGCGGCTTTGCCGAATCGCGCAGCCACACGCTCCTGGAACTCTCGATGGCCTGGCTGGTTGCGAAACCGGCGATTGCGTCGGTGATCGCGGGCGCTAAGACGCCGGAGCAGGCGAAAGCCAACGCGACCTCCGTAGCGTGGCGATTGACGGAGGCTGATCTCGCAGCCATCGACGGAATTCTAAATGCCCAGGCCCACGGATAAAAATGGACGAACAGGAATTTAAGATGCGCGCTGAACAAGCGCTAGACGACCTCTATCGGCGGTTATCGGCCGCGTCGGAGGACTACGAGTTCGAGGTCGATTTCAACGCCGGCGCACTGGCCATCGAGTTTGAGACGCCTCCGGGTAAGTTCGTGGTGAGTCCGAACTCGCCGGTGAGCCAAATCTGGGTTTCGGCTCATTCTAAGAGTTTCAAGCTGGATTGGGATCCGGCTCGAAGTGTGTTCGTACTCGCGGGTACCGGCCAGTCTCTGGCGCAGCTCATTGGCGATGCTGTCGGCCACCAAGTGGGTGAGAAAGTCATCCTTTAACAGCATGCCCGGTGTGTATATTTCCTATCCGTTTTGCGCGCAGAAGTGCACCTACTGCAACTTTGCATCCGGCGTCTTTCCGCTGGTACTCGAACCGGGCTATCTGGAGGCTGTACGCAACGAGATTCGAAATACCGCTTGGGCGTGGACGCCTGAAACCATATATTTGGGCGGGGGGACGCCCAGCCTGATCGAGCCTGGAGCGCTCTCCACAGTTCTATCTGCGATCCCGGGGGACTGGCAGGAGGCAACGATGGAAGCTGCGCCCGGGGGCATCACGTCAGAAAAGGCCATAGCTTGGCGTCGTGCAGGGATCAATCGAGTAAGTCTGGGCGTGCAGTCTTTCAACACGCGCGAGCTGGCCCGCACGGGTCGCAAGCACACGGCCGAGGTTGTCAAACATGAGATCGCAATGCTGCGCGCCGCGGGCATCGGGAACTTCAACATCGACCTGATTGCAGGTCTTCCGGGCCAGACGCTCGAAAGCTGGAACCACTCTCTGGATTGCGTGGTGAGTTTAAACGCTCCGCACGTATCGGTCTACATGCTTGAAGTGGATGAAGACAGTCGCTTGGGAGCGGAAGTCATGGCTTTCGGCAAGCGCTATGGCGCTCCTGACGTCCCGTCGGATGACATGATTGCCGACTTTTATGAGATCGCGGTCGGACGGCTGGCACACGCCGGAATCGCGCGCTATGAGATTTCGAACTTCGCTCGCCCTGGTTCCGAATCGCGCCACAATCTGAAATACTGGAGGCGTGAGTCATATCTAGGCTTCGGGGCGGATGCTCATTCATTCGACGGTGTGTCGCGCTGGCAGAATCCTGAATCAATCGAGGATTACTTACGGGGGTCTAAGCCTGAACGAACACCTGCAGACCCCACTGCTGAACGCCTCTTCCTAGGGCTGCGGCTCACCGAAGGGATTGCAGGCGACTGGTCACCTTTCCAGTCCGCGATTGAGAGGCGTATCAAAGACGGACTCCTTGAAACCGATGGAAATGTCCTGCGCCTGACATCGCGAGGTGTCCTACTTTCGAATGAAGTATTTGCCGAGTTCGTATGATTGACCTGCGAAGCGATACCGTGACCAAACCGACCGCAGCGATGCGGCGTGCCATGGCCGAGGCCGAGGTCGGCGACGACGTTTATGGCGAAGATCCCACGGTCCGAAAGCTTGAAGAACGGGTCGCGGAGATCCTTGGCAAGCAGGCTTCGTTGTTCTTGCCTTCGGGTACGATGGGTAACACCATCGGAATTAAGCTGCATACGCGCCATGGCGAGGAAGTCGTCTGCGATCATCGCGCGCACATACTGGACTGGGAGATGTCGATGATGGCCTGGTTTTCCGGCTGCTTGGCGCGCCCCGTCCCAACCGAACACGGCGTCCTCCGCTGGTCCGATATCGAGCCCGTAGTAAGGCCGCGGACGACCGGATTCCCTGCGCCGACCGCGATGATCAATATCGAGCATCCGCACAACATGGGCGGCGGGACTTTATTCCCCATTGAAGGGATCGAGGAGATTTGCGATCGCGCGCATGAACGCGGACTCAAAGTCCACATGGATGGCGCACGCCTGTTCAACGCTGTGGCTGCATCCGGTGAAACCGCGGCGCGCACCGTCGCTAAGACCGATTCGGTGATGTTCTGCCTGTCGAAGGGGCTGGGATGCCCAGTTGGCTCCATGCTCGCCGGCGACGCTGCAACGATGGCCGAGGCACGACTTTACCGCAAACGCCTGGGCGGAGGGATGCGCCAGGCCGGCATACTGGCTGCGGCTGGATTGGTGGCGCTCCAAACATCTCCGCTGCATTTGCAGGACGACCACGCCAACGCCAAACTCATGGCCGAGCGCATCGGGATCGATCCGCGCGAAATCCAGACCAATATCGTCATTTTCGATATTGCGAGTACCGGGTTATCACCGGCCGACTTTTTGGGTCGTCTCAAATCGAGTGGGGTGCTGGCAGGGTCTGTAGGCGGAACGCGTATCCGCCTGGTGACGCATTACGATGTCTCGCGCGAAGACTGCGTGCGTGCGGCTGACGCGATCGACGCGCTACTTCGCTAGCTCTACTTGGCAAATTCGGGCGGGACCGGTATCGTCACCTTCCCGGTGGTGGCCCATTCGACGCCGCGCATGAAAATGGCCTTGAATTCCCGATTTTCGGTGTCCTCGGGGCCGTGGCCAAGCGCGATATTGAACACGCGACCCTTGCCGAACTCGGTGGTCCACAGGATCGGCTCGTCGGTGCCCGCGCCGACCTTGGTCTGCTTGTCTTGTGCGCCATAGCGCGAGTGGTCGTCGTAAGCGGTCGCCAGGACGTGATAGCTGCCCGCGGGCTGCCACCGCAGGTTGGCGAATAGCTCGTCGTTCTTGATCATTAGAGGCGTCTTGAAGCCTTTCATGATCGGATGATCGGGATCCTTAATATCGAGCGCGTAATCGTGCTGCGGGGAATGGTGGCCTTGATTCGGCCGCCAGTTCCCACCGGACATTTTCTCGTAGTCCGTCCAGCCGTCGAAGGCGCCGAGCGACAGATGATAGAGGACCAGTCCCTTGCCGCTGCGCACGAAATCGGAAAGCGCAGTCTCCGCACGCTCGCCCCAGCGATTTTTGGGGTTGTTCCCGTCGTAATAGTTCACAATAACCACGTCGTAGGGCGCCAGAATTTCGGGACCGCTGCCGCGGAACTCCTCGACCACGCGAGTTTCAAACTTCTCCGTGTCGTCCAAGGTCTTGCGGAGCGAAGGGGTTGTCGCCCGCCAATCGTGCGGATTCTGACCGGTGATGATCAGGACCTGCATTCTCTCGGGATGGTTGGCCCCGGGGGGACCTTTTCGTGCTTTGCCTTTACCGGCGGCGGGTTGGTCTTGTGCGGTTAGACTCAACGTGACCAACAAAGCCGCACTACACAACATGAGAAAGAGAGATCGAACAACACGCATGCGCCGAAATCCTTTCTAAAATCTAAAACGCGCGACGAGCTGGCCGGTCCTCGTCCCGCCGCCGATGTTGGACGTCTGCATAAAGCCGAAGCCCGAGGCCAAGGTCGAGCCACCACCGGCGGGGCAGGCCCCTGTGGCGCCGTTTGATGCCCGAAAGGAAGCAAGTTGCCGCCGTCCCGGGGGTGGTCGCGCTTGGGTTGGGAAGTATGGTGCGGTTGAACATGTTCACGAATTCCGCTCGAACGCTGAAACTGAATCTTTCCTTGAACGTGAAATTGCGGCCCATGTTGAAATTCTCTACGGGACGCCGTTGCTGACGGTAGTCGTTGTAAAAGGCGGTGGAATTCCCGAACGTGCCAGCAGGAGGGTCGACCCATGCGGCCGGATTCAGCACCAGAGTCTTGGTCGGATCGTAGCAGCGGCAATTAACGTCTACTGTGTACAGAGGCACACCTGGCACGCGGTTCATGAACGTCGGGCGGAACAGTTGGTTTGCCAACTGGTTCGTCGAAGTCGGTACCAGGATGGGCATCCCGCTTGCGTAGGTCATGAGGGCTCCCACCTGCCAGTCGCCCAGAACCTGCCTTAGGATTTTGTTGCCGCCCCACTTGGGCACTGTGTAGCTGAAGCTGATGTTGCTGACCAATGGCCGTGAATAGGTCGACAGGTACATTGAATACGTCGTTCTCTTGGGCGGTCGCTCCGAAGGGACCGGCGCTGTCGGCTTCGACGCCGTTTCCAGCTCCTGTGCCCAGGTGAAGTTATAGGCGAAATCCAGGCCGTGCGAGAATCGCTTGGTCACCTTGAGCTGAAGCGAGTTGTACCAGGTATCTCCCAACGGCGCCCACAGCGCGGTCGGCGCCGTAGTGAACTGC
>Ga0157369_10001656_pt1 | contig 27174 bp, 25 predicted proteins | sample C25metaG_FD_113461 | JGI IMG/M metagenome (GOLD analysis project Ga0157369, IMG submission 113461) | Corn rhizosphere microbial communities from Kellogg Biological Station, Michigan, USA - C2-5 metaG | ecosystem: Host-associated > Plants > Roots > Rhizosphere > Soil | place: USA: Michigan... | reverse complement strand
TTGTCTCGCTTTGTCCCGATTTTCTTTATACTGAGCTGTGACTCCAATCCCGAAATGACCTGCCAGAAGCTCCTGCTCATGGCGTGTTGCATGTTCGATTTCGTAGTCACCTAGCAGCCTCTGCGTTGAGCGGACGGCACCCGTCGCTACGCGCGCAGGACTGTACGAATAAGCCGCAATAGCGGCTCGGGATAAATCCCAAACCACACGAGGAGGACCGCGAGCATGTACAGTACGGCTCCGGACGCAGCAGAGATGCGTGATCCGGTCTCGATGGCGTCCCGCTCCGGTGAAGCGTACATGGCGGCGACAATGCGCAGATAGTAGAACAGGCCAATGACGCTGCTCACGACCAGAATGATGACCAGTGCCCACATGGCCGACGACGCGCCCGCAACTACGATGTAGAACTTCCCGATGAATCCGGCTGTCACCGGAATCCCGGCCAGGGAGAGCAGCATTAAAGTAAATACCCCGGCCAGCGCCGGCCGGCGACAGAACAGGGCGTGGTAATCGTCGATGTCTTCAGCTTCCCGGTCGTGGGTGGAGAGTGCGCTCACCACGCCGAATGCCCCCAGGGTGGTGATGAAGTAAGCGACCAGGTAGAACGTGACTGCCTCGACCGCCAGCTCTCCGCTGGCCAGAAATGCCACGAGCAGGTATCCCATGTGAGCGATCGAGGAGTAAGCCAGGATGCGCTTGACATTGCTTTGCAGCAGCGCCAGGAGGTTCCCCGCCAGCATTGACGCGATAGCGATGATGATGAACACAAGCCGAATGCGATGGTTTGTGGCAGCGCCAGAACGGTAGAAATACCGCAACAGCAGCGCAAACATCGCGCCTTTGGAAACTGTAGCTATGAAGGCAGTCACCGGAGCGGGCGCGCCTTCGTATACATCGGGGGTCCAGAGATGGAAGGGCACCACCGCCAGTTTGAAGCCGATACCGGTGATGATCAGTGCCAGGCCAGATATGAGCATGACATTATTGCCGGTTTCCAGCATGTGCGCCATGCGACCAAACTCCATGGTACCGAGGCCGGCGTAGACGAGCGCCATTCCGAACAGCAAGAACGCTGCTGAAGCCGCTGCCAGGATCAGGTACTTGATGCCTGCCTCCAGCGGTTGGCGGCGCGGGTGGAGATACGCAACCATCGCATAAAGCGAGACACTGAGCATCTCCAACCCGAGAAAAAATGATGCGAAATGGCTGCTCGCCACCAGGATGGCCCCGCCGGTGGTGGCAATCAGCAGCAGCAAATAGAGCTCCTCCCGGTTGATATCCACTTTGGCCAGATAATCGTAGGCGAGCAAAGCAACGGCAAAACCGCCTGCGATCAGCAGACCAAAGTAAAACAATGCGTAATGGTCGATGACCAGCAGCGGTGTAACCTGTCGCGGCGCGAGCGGTGCGGCAATCCACAGGGAGCCGAATGCCGCAGTCAGACCCGCCAGCGTCAAGCCAAGTGTGAATCGATGGCTACGGCGCACAGCGATGCCCACCATCACCAGCACGGAAGTTCCGGCGAGGACGATCAGCGGCAACAACGCAATGCCATCGGCTCCGGTCACATCACCTCCGCAACGCCGCCATGCTATTCGCTGCCTGTTGCAGGCGTTCCATGGCAGGACGAAACGTATTCAGCAGTGGCAGCGGATAAAGTCCAATCCACAATAGAACCACGATCATGGGCATGAGGATGAACGCCTCGCGCTTGTTCAAGTCGGCCAATTTCCAATCGTGGAAGTTTGGCCCGTGAAACGCGCGTTGCACCAGGCGCAGCGCATAAAACGTCGCAATCAACACCCCGATAGTGGCAAAGAGGGTGAGAATCAAGCTGACACGATAAGTTCCCAGAAGCACGAGGAATTCGCCCACAAAATCGCCGAGCCCCGGAAGCCCAAGCGATCCCAGGGCAAAGAACAGCGCAGCACCGCTAAGCCGCGGGGCCGTGCTCCAAAGGCCGCTCATCCGGCCCATCTCGCGGGTGTGCATGCGCTCCTGGAGAAGGCCTGCGATCACGAACAGGGCCCCGGTGCTGATACCGTGGGCGATCATCGTAATCAGAGCGCCCTGCAGAGTCAGTTGGTTCCAGGCGAAAATTCCCAACAGCACAAAACCCAGGTGGCTCACGCTGGTGTAAGCCACCAGGCGTTTGAAATCGGACTGGCCGAAAGCGAGCAGCCCGCCGTACAGGATACCGATCACCGCCAGGACCATTGCAATGGGCGCGAACTGCCTGGCCGCGTCCGGAAACAGAGGCACCACGAAACGCAACATGCCGTAGGCGCCGGTCTTCAGCAACAATCCGGCGAGCACGACGCTCCCAGCTGTAGGGGCTTCCGTGTGGGCGTCCGGCAACCAGGTGTGTAGGGGAACGACGGGCAGTTTGACCGCAAATGCCACGAAGAAGCCCAGCATCATCCACCAGGCGGAACTGGAGGAAAGCGGTGTACCAAGCAGTTGCTCGTATTCGAAGGTGTACACCCTGGTCGCGGCGTGGTGAGTGAAGTACAGCGCCAGGATGGCAATCAACATCAGCAGACCGCTGAGTTGGGTGAAGATGAAGAACTTCACTGATGCGTACTGCCTGCGCTCATGTCCCCAAAGCGCAATCAGGAAATACATGGGAACCAGCATCAGTTCCCAGGCGAAGTAAAACAGGAACAGGTCCAGCGCGAGGAAGACTCCGGTGATCCCCGCCAATACCCACAGCAGGTTGAGATGAAAAAATCCGATGCGTTCCTTGATTTCGTTCCATGAAACCAGCACCGAGACAATGCCGAGGAAAAACGTGAGCATCAGCAGCAGGAGGCTGAGCCCGTCCATCGCCAAATGAAAATGAATGCCGAAACGCGGAATCCAGTTCCAATCCAACTCCTCGATCCAGCGGTTATGCGGAAGCAGCGAAATCTCTCCATAGTGGCGCAGCCAGACGATAAGGTCAATAATGAAATCGGCAGCCGTCGCGGCCAGTGCGATCCAGCGCGCCGCAGCGGCGCTCCAGCGCGCTGCGAGCCAGGCGAGAATCCCGGCAATGAACAAAATCGCGATGAGGCAAAGCAAAATCATGTCCATAACACAAGGGCAACGAAGATCACGGCACCCGCAGTAATCCAGGCCGCATACCAGCGGACGCGTCCGTTCTCGGTCGTGCGCAGTGCCCGCCAGCTGAATTCGCTGAGGTGCGCCAGGCCGCTGTAGAACGAATCAATGAAATCCTTGCGATCTATGTTGGTAAACCAGATCACGGGCCGCACAAAGGCACGGTCGTAGAGCCAGTCCATCCCCCAATCCGCAAACCAGAAACGATGAAGCGCCCGCCCGAGTGCGGTGGACGCCAGCTTTTGCGATACCGTGCGCCTTCGAACAAACAAGACGTAGGCCGCCAGCAATCCAATCGCAAATGCCGCAGCGGAAATCCCGGCTGAGAGCCCTTCCGACATTGCCGACGCGCGTGTTTCCGCGATTGCTGGCAGAGCGGAACTGAGCAGGTTGGTAAACGCCCTCACATTCCCCAGCCCCGGCGGGAGATTGACAAAGCCACCGATGATCGCCAACACGCTGAGGACCACTACCGGAACCTTTATTTGCCATCCCGGCCGATGGGCAACTTCCATCTTTTTGTCTCCGTAGAACACCAGGAAGATCAGGCGGTAGATGTACAGCGACGTGAGCAGAACACCGATAATGCCCGCAGCCCACAGCGCCTCGCTGCCTTGCGCCGAACTCCAGGCCTGCCACAGGATCAAATCTTTGCTGTAAAAGCCGGCAGTGATCAGAGGCAATCCACCCAGGGCGGAGCCGCCGATGACAAACCCCCAGAATGCGTACGGCAAGTCTTTCCGCAAGCCGCCCATCTTGAAGACGTCATGTTCGTGATGCAGTGCCTGGATGACAATACCGGCAACCAGGAAGAGCAAGGCTTTGAAAAAGGCGTGGGTCATCAGATGGAAGATGGCCGCCGACCAGGCCCCCACGCCTAATGCGAGAAACATGTAACCGATCTGGCTGATTGTGGAATAGGCGAGGACGCGCTTGATATCACTCTGAACCAAAGCGCTGCAACCGGCCAGCAGAAGAGTGGCAGCCCCGACGATCGCCACTGCGAACTGCGCTGGGGGAGCCAGCGAAAACAACACGTGGGTACGAGCGATCAGGTAAACGCCGGCCGTCACCATGGTCGCGGCATGAATCAATGCGCTGGTCGGCGTAGGGCCGGCCATGGCATCCGGAAGCCATGTTTGCAGCGGCAACTGCGCCGATTTTCCAACCGCGCCGCCAAGCAGCAATGCGGCAGCAGCAATTGCCAGCGCGGATCCGACCGCCCATTGCTGTGCGGCACGGTGCATCAGTTCCTGGATATCAAGTGTGCCCAGATGCGTGAACAGCAGGAAAAGACCGATAGCAAACGCGGTGTCGCCCACGCGCGTGACGATGAATGCCTTTTGTGCTGCCGCGCCGTTGGCACTGTCCTGGTACCAGAAACCGATCAGCAGGTAACTGCACAGACCCACGCCTTCCCAACCCAGGTACAGCAGCAGGAGATTGTTGGCAAGAACCAGCGTGATCATGGAGGCCACGAACAGGTTCATGTAAGCAAAGAACCGGCTGTAGCCCTCGTCCTCCAGCATGAATTCGGCAGAGTACAAGTGGATGATGAAACTGACAAAGCTGACCACCAGCATCATGATCAGCGACAGCGCGTCGAGGTAGAAAGCGACCTGCGGCGTGAACCTGCCGACCGCAATCCATGTCCACAGCACCTGTGTGTACGATCCACCCGCTGGAGGCGAGGCAAGATACGAGCCCGTAATCAGCAGCGAGATTACCGTGCAGGCGGCGATCGAACCGACGCCGACGACCGCTACCATGCGACGCGACGAGCGCGGTCCCAGGGTGGCCAGCCACAGAAAACTGGCAAATGGAATGACCGGCACCAGGAAGAGAAGCTCGAACATGCTAGCCTCTCATCTCGCTGGCTTCATCGGCATCAAGGGACCGATTCTGGTGGTAAAGCTGCAAGACCAGCGCCAGGCCAACCGAGACCTCCGAAGCCGCCATAGCGAGGATGAAGATGAACATGACCTGACCGTCGGCTTGCGCCCAGCGAGCACCGGCGGTCACAAACGCCAGACCGGCGGCATTGAGCATAATCTCGATGGACATCAGAATGAATACGAGATTACGGCGCACCAGCAGGCCGGCTACTCCCAGCGCGAACAGTATCCCGGCCAGCATCAATCCTTGTTGAGTACTCACGACCGACATCTTCCGTCTCCGGTTTGGGCTGCTTGTGCCAGCCCAGGTGATAGGCCCCGACCAGGGCCGACATCAGTAAAAATGATGAGAGCTCCACACCGATGAGGTAAGGCCCATACAGCGCCATACCGACTTCTTTGGGAGAAACCAAATGCGCCGCCGCTGCCGTGGCGTTTCCGCGGGCCAGCAGATAGGCGACCTCGCCAATAAGGATGGCGGCGAAGATCGTTGGGCCGATCCACATTCGCGGCTGGAGCAGTCTTCCTTCCGCCAGCGTAGCGCGCTTGCCCAAATTCAGCATCATCACGACAAAGATGAACAGGACGATGATCGAGCCGGCATAAATGATGACCTCAAGGGCAGCAACGAACGGAGCGCCCAGATCGAAGAAAACAACCGCGACAGAGATGAGCGAAAGAGCAAGATAGAGCAGCGCCTGAACAGCGTTCTTGCGCGTGATCACCAGCAGCGTGGTCACGATCGCAATAGCCGCGGCAATGTAAAAAGCAATTACGTTCATAGCTCAGCTCTCACGGCAGCAGTTGCCGGAAATCGGTTGGCGGCTCCTCCCGCTCCGACTGTCCTTTGTCTTTGCCGCCGATTTGTACGCCGGCGACCCGCCAGAAGTTGTAACCCGGGTACTTTCCCTCGCCGCTGATCAACAGGTCTTCTTTCTCGTAAACCAGATTCTGCCGCTTGAATTCACTCATCTCGAAGTCGGGTGTGAGCTGGATGGCGTAGGTCGGGCAGGCGTCTTCGCAGTAGCCGCAGAAGATGCATCGAGAAAAATTAATGCGGAAGAACTCCGGGTATCGGCGGCCGGTTGAATCTTCGGTCGCCTGCAATGCGATACAGTCAACGGGACAGGCGATAGCGCACAAATAGCATGCAACACAGCGCTCGCCGCCGTCGGGATCGCGGGAAAGAATGATGCGCCCTCGCCAGCGAGGCGGCACATACGCCGGTTGCTCCGGATACTGGCGAGTCACGCGGCGCTGAAAACTGTGCAGGAACACATCCCAGAGTGTGCGAACAATACTGAACATGAGACTTCGTCTTACCTCACTTGCGATAAAAAGCCAGCAGTACTGCACCGGTCACCAGCAGGTTTGCCAGCGCCAGGGGCAGCATCAGCTTCCAGGCCAAAGCCATCAGCTGATCGAAGCGCGGCCGTGGCAACGACGCACGCATCAGGATGAACAGGCCCAGAAAGAAAAAGGTTTTGATCAGGAACCACACGATTGGCGGCAACACCGGCCCCATCCAGCCGCCGAAAAACAAAACAGTGATCATGGCCGAGATCAGTGTGATCCCCAGGTATTCCCCGACAAAGAACATGCCGAACTTCATGCCGGAATATTCGGAGTGGAAGCCGGCCACCAACTCGCTTTCGGCCTCTGGAAGATCGAACGGCAGGCGCCGGGTTTCGGCCAGCCCCGCGATTAGAAACAACACGAACCCCAGGAACTGCGGAATGATGAACCAGATCCTCTGCTGCGCATGCACGATGTCTACAAGGCTGAAGGAGCCCGCGAGCAACACGACGCCCATGAGGGAAAGCCCCATGAAAACTTCGTAGCTGAGCATCTGTGCCGCGGCACGCAGCCCGCCGAGCAGCGAATACTTATTGTCTGACGCCCAGCCTCCCAGCACGATGCTGTAGACCCCGAGCGATGACATCGCCAGGAAAAACAACAATGCAATATTGAGGTCACTGATGATGATGCCAGGAGCGACCGGCAGGACAGCGAACGACAACAGCACCGTCGCCATAATGACGGCTGGCGCGATGATGAACACCGGCTTATCTGCGAAGGGCGGTACCCAATCTTCCTTGGCGAGCAACTTGATCGTGTCCGCCAGCACTTGAAGCAATCCAAAAGGCCCAACCCGGTTGGGCCCATAGCGGTCCTGCCATAGCGCCAGCAGCCGCCGCTCAATCCAGATCAATCCACTGGCAATACTGAGCACGACAATCAGAATGCCGATAAGAGCGGTGATGGGATGAGGGCTGGTCATGCGGCACGCACGATCCGGCTCCAGGCCGGAAGTTGAATTCCCTGCAATGGTTCGATTCCCGCCGGGATGCCTGCGACCCCTTGCGGCAAATCGGAACGCATTCTCAGCACGACTCGATACGTTGAACCCGCGATGGTGAATTCGACGCGATCTTCCGCGCGCAATCCGGTCCGCTCCGCATCTTTGTCATTCATCGCCAGATAAGCACCCGGGGAGAGCTGCTTCACACCCGGAGAATGAATGCTCAGTTCCTCCGATCCAAAAATGTGGTACACGGGCACGATCAGCCATTCACCGTGTTGCGGCAGGAATGGCGCAGGCACATCGCGAAAGTACTCTTGCTCCGGTTGGGCTGCGGTCTCGACCAGCCGTACGCCGGGATTGCCTCCGCGAAGCGGGCCGGCAATCTCCTCCTGAAACTTGTTCCACGCCTGGTATGAATTCCAACCGGGCGACCAGGCAAACGGGACCAGGGCCGACGGCGGCTGATCCGGACTGCCTTCCATCGAGAACGAGAGCGGTGAATCCGGGTCGTCGGGTGGCTCGGGCTCGCTGACGTTGATGTTCGCCAGCATCGCGGTCCGGCCGCTATAGCGGTGCGGTTCCCGCGGTACTTTGGCGCCCGCCATGCGGAATGCAGCACTTGGAGCCGCCTGGGCTGCTCCCGCCAGCGCGGGAAACTCCGCGACCATGCTCGCGATCACGTGGTCGAGATTCTCCCAGGCCGCAAACTCTTGCCTGCCCGCAGCCACCATGGCATCACGGAGCCACCGCCAGCTCTCCTGGATATCGGTGTTCTGCTGCACGAACACCTGGAAAAAGCGCTGCGCCCGCGCCTCGTTGTTGACCAGTGTGCCGTCGGATTCGGCAAATGTAGCTGCCGGCAGTGCCACTTCCGCTTTGCCTGTCGTGGCGTTCTCCAGATGATCGAGAACGATCACATGCTTCGCGTCCGACAGGATTGCATCGACATCCTGGGCGATAGCCCGCCGATACAGATCGTTTTGCAAAACGATGATTGTGTCCGCGGCTCGATCCCGTACGGCCGAAAGCGCGCCCTGCAGAGAGCGTCCGCCCACCATCGCCAGGCCAACACTATTGCACTCCGGAACAGTGAAAGCGATGCGCGCTGGCCGGCCGATGCGGCGCAGCGCTTGCGCGATATTGGCCGCTGCCTCGATCACCGCCTCATTACGGCATCCGATCCCGGAGACTATCAGCGGCTGCTGTGCAGTCCTCAGTGCCTCCGCGATGCGCACAGACAGCGCTGTAAATTCCGGCGTCGTATTCCCGACCGCCGGTGCGCTGCCGTCCAAGACATGAGCGATAGCGAACCCGAGTCTGGCCAGTTCGTCGGGAGCGGCATGAAAGGTCTCCTGTGCCACCTCATCGAGCTTCGTGGAACCGATGCTGGCGATGAACAACGGTCCTTTTGCCTCCTGCGCCAGTTCGCGGACTGCGTGGTCGAGCCAACGCGGAATCTTGAGCTCATCTGCCCGGAGCATCGGTTGCTCTCGAACTGCCTGCCGCAGGCTCAGCGTCATTCGTGGCGCGTAGTTAGTGACGTCTTCTCCCAGCACTAGTACAACGTCGGAATTCTCCACTTGCCGTAGCGAAGCTGCCGGCGCGGCTCCACGCCTCAGAATGTCGAGCACCCGGTGCACCAGGTGGAGTTCATGTTCCGCGATGCCGGCGAAGAAATTGTCTGCGCCGACCGCTGCGCGCAGTGCGAAGTTTGCTTCCAGGGAAGCTCGAGGCGATCCGATGCCGATCACGCGGGCCGAACTCGCAAGAAGTTGGCGAATGTGTGCAACGGCTTCTGCTTTCGAGACAGACTGTAGCTGTCCTTTGCGCCGTAACTGTGCCTGGCGGATGCGCTGGCCGCTATTCACAAACTCGTAACCGTGCCGGCCGCGATCACACAGGAAATAGCCGTTGATGTCACCGTGATAACGGTTCACGATGCGCCGCAGCATGCCGTAGCGCTCGCCCGGGCTCACGTTGCAACCCACGCCACAATGAACACAGATCGACGGCGCAAATTGCAGATCCCACTTGCGGGTGTAGTGCCGCTTATGGCTCGCGTCGGTGAACACACCGGTCGGGCACACCTCGTCCAGATTGCCCGCGAATTCGCTTTCCAGTACGCCGTCTTCGTAGCGCCCGAAGTAGGCGACGTTGCGAATGCCGAACACGTTGAAATCCTTTCCACCGGCGTACTCGCGGTAGAAGCGCACACAGCGGTAGCACTGGATGCAGCGATTCATCTCATGATTCACGAAGGGGCCGAGATACTGATTGCGGAAGGTGCGCTTGCGGAAGTCGTAGCGGCGGTAGTCGTGTCCCGTCATCACCGTCATGTCCTGGAGGTGGCTCTCGCCGCCTTCGTCGCACACGGGGCAATCGTGCGGATGGTTCTGCATCATTCCCTCGATAATGCCGGCGCGAAACGTCACCGCCTCGGGATCGTGGATCGAGATATATGTGCCCTCGGCGGCGGGGGTCATGCAAGCCATGATCAGACGGCCGCGCTTATCCTCGGGAGTGCGGAATTGCTTGACTGCGCACTGGCGACATGCGCCTACCGAGCCCAGCGCCGGATGCCAGCAGAAATAAGGAAGATCAAAACCCAGAGAGAGGCAGGCGTGCAGCAGGTTCTGCCTGGCATTGACTTGATACGGTTTGTCGTCAATATAGATGGTCGCCAACAACTACCTCCACGGACAGCGTTTCTCACGAACGTGCCGCAGGAAATCCTCGCGGAAATACTTGAGAGCGCTTTGCAACGGCTCTACCGCGCCGGGGGCCAGAGCGCAGAACGTGTTTCCCGGAGCGCAGAATTTCGTAATCCAGGTCAGCTTCTCCAGATCTGCCTCATTGCCCTCGCCGCGCTCAAATGCACCCAGGATGCGCTCCGCCCAGCGCAGTCCGCTCCAACACGGCGTACACCAGCCGCAGGATTCCTGTGCAAAAAAGTCTTCCAGGTTCCAAACCATTCCGACAGGACAGGTCTGATCATCGAGGACGATCATGGTTCCGGTTCCCAAACGGCTGCCTGCCTTCTCTACTTGCGTAAAATCCATCATCACGTCGAGGTGCTGCTCCGTCAGAAAATCAGTCGAAGCGCCTCCGGGCAGCATTCCCCGGAACTTCACACCGTCGCGCATGCCGCCTGCATGTTCTTCCAGCAGTTCCCGAATTGTGGTGCCCATGGGCAGCTCCCATAACCCTGGCCGTTTCACCTTTCCGCTGGCGCCGTAGAGCTTGGTACCGGCGTCGGCGGTGTAACTGAGCTTCTTGAACCAGTCGGCGCCGTTATTAAGGATGTGGGGAAGGTTGGAGAGTGTTTCTACGTTTTGAACGATGGTTGGCTTGCCGAACAACCCCGAAGTTTGAGGGAACGGTGGTTTCGTCCGCGGGTTGGCGCGCTTACCCTCCAGCGCGTTGAGGAGTCCGGTTTCTTCGCCGCACATGTACCGGCCCGCGCTGATGTGCAGGTGAAGCTCCAGATTCACCTCTGATCCGAAGATCTTCTTGCCTAGATAACCGGCCGCATAAGCTTCTGCGATGGCGCGGGACACACGCTCGCCAGCGAGCACGTATTCACCGCGCAGGAAGACGTAAGCGACGTCTGCCTCAATGGCGCGGGCGGCTATCAACATACCTTCCAGCAATTGGTGCGGATTCCCCTCCAGCAGGTACCGGTCCTTGAAGGTGCCAGGCTCCATTTCATCGGCATTGGCCACCAGATACTTGGGATGAGGAGCATCTTTGCCGACGGGAACAAACGTCCACTTCGAGCCGGTGGAGAACCCGGCGCCGCCGCGGCCACGCAAGCCGGATTTGGTGACCAGATCGGTGACTTCTTTCGGCTCCATACGAAGAGCTTTGCCAAGGCCCTGGTAGCCGCCGGTGCGTTCGTACTCTTGCAAACTGAGCGCTTCACCATCTGGCTTCACGTCTTTCGTTAATGGTCTTTCACTCACCATGATCAGCGGTAGTTCTCCAGGATGCGGTCCACGGAATCGGGCGTGAGGTCACGATGCAGGTCGTTATTGATCATCAGGGCTGGCGCGTGATCACAGGTTCCAAGACAAACGATGGGAAGCAGAGTGAAGCGCCCATCGGGTGTGGTTTCCCCGAATTGAATCCCGAGTCGCTGCTGTAGCCGTGCGCGGAGCTGCTCGTAACCCATGATCCAGCAGCTCACGCTGTTGCACAGCAGAATGACGTGCCGGCCCACCGGCTTGCGGTAGATGAGGTTATAAAACGTCGCAACTCCGTCAAGATCGTCGGGTGACATGCCAAGGAATTCGGCAATGTCCCGGATACTCTCTTCCGAGACCCAGCCACGGTGCCGCTGGACGATCTTCATGGCGTCAATGCAGACTGCCTGCTTGTGCGGGTAGCGAGACAGCTCCGCTTCGATCTCCGTCCGCTCTTCCGGCGATAGCATCGGTTCAACTCCTAACGATCAATATCGGCCAGCACGTAATCCAGGCTGCCGAGCACGGCCAGCAGGTCCGGAATCATCCGTCCACGGCACAGCAGTGGCAGCATTTGCATGTGGGCAAACGAAGGCGTGCGAATCCGCGTACGATACGAAGTCGTTCCTCCGTCGCTCACCAGGTAGTAGCCATTGTTACCCTTGGTTGCTTCGATGGCTCCTAGCGCCTCGCCCGGAGGGATAACCGGGCCCCAGCCGACACTGAGAAAATGGGTAATCAGCGTCTCAATGTCGTGCATCGTCCGCTCCTTCAGCGGCGGCGAGGCGAGCGGATTCAGCGACTTGTATGGGCCCTCTGGCATGTTGTCAACGCATTGCTGGATAATGCGCAAACTCTGTCGCATCTCTTCCACGCGCACCAGCGCGCGGTCGTAGCAGTCGCCGGTGCGAGCGGTGGGAATATCGAACTCGAAATGTTCATACCCCGAGTAAGGCTGCTTTTTGCGGAAGTCCCATTCAAATCCGGTGGCGCGCAGGTTGGGACCGGTCATACCCCACTCGATGGCTTCCTCCGTGGTGCACGCACCGACGCCTACCGTGCGCGCCTTGAAGATACGGTTGGCCAGCACCTCGCGGTCGTACTCGCGCAAACGTGACGGAAAGTAAGCGATAAACTCGCGGATCATTGAGTCCCAGCCATGCGGCAGGTCCTGGGCCACTCCGCCGATGCGGAACCAGTTGGGATGCATGCGGGCGCCACAGATTGCCTCGATGATGGCAAACGCACGCTCACGGTCGTTGAAGGTGTAGAAAACCGGCGACATCTGCCCCAGATCTTGTGCGAACGTGCCGTACCAGACCAGGTGGCTGATGATGCGGAACAGTTCCGCCAGCATCACGCGAATCACCTGAGCCCGCGGTGGCACCTCGATGCCGGCCAGCTTTTCTACGGCCATGAGGTAGGCGAAGTTGTTCATCACCCCGCCGAGATAATCAATCCGATCGGTGTAAGGGATGTAGGTATGCCAGCTCTGCCGTTCGCCCATCTTCTCTGCGCCGCGATGATGAAAACCTATCTCCGGTACCGCATCCAGGATTTCTTCGCCATCCAGTTGCAGCACGATCCGGAGCACACCATGGGTGCCGGGATGTTGTGGCCCTATATTGAGAAAAAGGAAATCAGTGCCGTCGCGCTCGCGCTCCATGCCCCATTCCTCTGGCCGGAAGCGCAATGCTTCCTGCTCGCGCTCTTCTTTCTCGTGTGGCAGTTGGAAGGGCCCCATCTCGGTGGCGCGGGCAGGATGGTCCTTGCGCAACGGATGGCCTACCCAGGTCTTCGGCATGATGAGCCGCTCCAGATGGGGATGCCCTTCGAACACGACGCCAAAAAGATCCCAGACTTCACGTTCGTACCAGTTGGCGGCGGGCCAGATGTGGGTGATGGACGGAAGGGAAAGCTTGTCCTGGGGAAGCGCTGCTTTCACCCGCACGTATTCGTTGCGCGAGAAGGAGAGCAGGTGATACACGACGCTGAAATCACTCGTTGGCTGCGCGTCGCGTTTGACACGCATTCGTTCATCGATCGCGGTGAGGTCGTACAGCATCGTATACGGCTGCGCGACCTCTGTTCTCAGGAACTGCAGCAACTCGGGCGTGTTGTCACCGGGAACCCAGATGGTTGGGATATCATCGGGAGTCGATTGCACTACAACCGGCAGGCCGGGAAATCTTTCCTGCACCGATTCGACGATATTGGCTTGCATGACCGGCAAATTGCCTTCTTCACACCTCTTCGGGCGGACGTAAAGTAGTCGCCTGCTGCCGCTGCGGCCGTTTCAAGTCTCGCAACGACGGCATCGGCGCGCGCTCCACCTCCTGCGAACCAACGACCCAGCTCAGCGGCCGCCGCTCTTTGCCGACCACGTGCTGTAATAAAAGAAGCCCTTCCATAAATGCGTCCGGGCGCGGCGGACACCCAGGCACATAAACATCCACGGGCAGGAATTTATCGACTCCCTGCACGACGCTGTAGATGTCGTACATGCCTCCGGAATTGGCACACGAGCCCATGGAAATTACCCATCGCGGCTCCATCATTTGTTCATAGAGTCGCTGGATGACCGGCGCCATCTTGATGAACACGGTACCGGCGATCACCATCAGATCGGCTTCCCGTGGCGTCCCACGGATGACTTCAGCGCCGAACCGGGATACGTCATATTTGCTGGTGATGCTCGTTGCCAGCTCAACGTAACAACAAGAGAGTCCAAAATTAAAAGGCCAAATGGAGTTCTTGCGCCCCCACGCAAGCATGTCCTGCAGACGAGACATCACCAGGCTGCGCCGCAGAGCGCCTTCGAAAGGCCCATGATCGGCGTCTAGAATGCGCTGTGTTTCGCTTGGTTTTGTGACTGACCACTGCATGCGACAACAGCTTTCCTTACCGCGCATGACGGCGGATTTCGGCCCAATCGAGCGCACCCAGCCGCCATAAATAGAGGAGAGCGGCGATTAACACGCCGGTGAAAATCAAGAGTTCCCAATAACCGGGCCAGCCGAGATCCCGCCCGGCGACGGCCCAGGCAAAAATGAATACTGTTTCAAGATCGAAGACCACGAAAAACATCGCGATGAGGTAGAACTTGGCTGAAAGACGAACGTGTGCTGATCCTGCCGATACAATGCCCGATTCATAGGGAGATCCGGTTGCATGCTCGCTGTGACGCTGACCCAGCACATAAGAGAGGGCCAGCATGGCGATCACGAGCAGAAGAACGACGACGAAATAGATACCTAACGCCCAGAGTGTCACTGCAGTTCGTCCAACACAAAGTTCGATGCGTCCAGATGACGCACAAGTAGTATACTATCGTAATTGCGATATCAAATACCTTGGCCGGCAGTGGCCTTTCAGGCCGCGCTCCCCCGAGGTGACGCGTTCGCTTCTCTCGATGAGTGCATCATGATCGCGGCGGAACGGAAAACGGCGGGATTGTTGCTCGTGGTCGACGAGTCTCCCGCCTCCAAGAGCGCAATTCAGTATGTCGGCAGGTTCCTCGGCCGCAGGCGGGGTTTCCGTATTCATCTCCTGTATCTCTTGCCGCCACTGCCTCCGGAATTGCTGGAATTTGGCGGTGCGGAAGATCCGGGTAGAGAAGAGAGACTCGATGCCGAACTCCGGCATGGCCAGGAAGAGTGGATTGCCTCAGCCAGAGCTTCAGCGGAACCCGTTCTGAACGAGGCAGCCATGTCGTTGCGCAAAGCTGGGGTTACTGGCCACAGTATTTGCCGGGAATTCTCCTACCCAACTGAACCTCGCGAAGCAGCCCGTACAATTCTGGAACAGGCGCAAGCGAAGAAATGCTGCACGGTCGTCATCGGACATAAAGCACATTCATGGTTTCGCAAAATTGTGAGTGGCGATATTGCAGAGCGGGTGCTTCAGCTTGCCACTGACATTTCGCTGTGGATAGTGCAGTAAACGAAAGGAGAGTCATGGCCGATCAGACTGTCCGCTTCATCATCAAGCGCCAGCCCACCCCTGATGCCAAGGCCTACTGGGAAGAATTCGACCTGCGCCTGCGGCCGGGAATGAATGTTGATCATCGGGTTGATGGACATCGCTGCAAATCCGGTGGATCGCTTTGGAAAAGCCACTACTCCCGTGGCATATGACTCCAACTGTTTGGAAGAGGTATGTGGATCCTGTGCGATGGTGATCAATGGCCGTGCAGCTATGGCATGTACCGTGCTCGTACACAAGTTGGAAAAGCCAATTCGACTGGAGCCGTTATCGCGCTTTCCCGTAATCCGCGACCTCGCTGTGGATCGTAGCGTGCTGTTTGAGAACCTAAAGCTGGTGAAGGCCTGGGTGCCGCTCGATGGTACTTACGACCTGGGTCCCGGGCCGAAAGTTACTCCCGGTACCCAGGAAAAGATGTACCCACTCTCGCGTTGTATTTCCTGTTGTCTGTGCCTGGAGGTTTGCCCTCAAGTAACCAAGCCAACTCGTTTCGTGGGAGCGGCAATCATCAACCAGGTGCGCCTGTTCAATGAGCATCCGACGGGCAAGGTGCTGAAGGAAGAACGACTTCACGCCATGATGGGTGATGGCGGAATTCATGAGTGTGCGTACGCGCAGAACTGCGTCCAGATTTGTCCCAAGGACATTCCACTCACGACATCCATCTCGATCGTCAATGGCCAGGTAATGAGACAGGCGATCAAGGATATGTTTCAAAGTTCCGAAACAGCGATGGAAGGCGAACCAGGCCACAGGAAACCAATTCGATAGCCGCCGCGTATATGGCTCTTGGGTTAGAAATCCAACAGTCAATCCGGCCATTCTGGTGGCGCACATTCCGGACATTCGCGGTTTATGAGGTCAATCCAGGATAGGATCTCGTCCAATCCGGGCAGGAGCTTGTCATGCGCGACGCTATACGCAGCAAATACTTCACCGAAACGATCGGTGATGAATACTGCCGGACAAATATGCCCCGCACGGTCCTTTGCGCCGAACAAGCGGTGCACATGTCCATCTTTATCGGCCAAGACCTCAAAATTCAGGTGAAGAGACTGTTTCAGATCAGAAGCATGCTGTTGCGATCCAGCAAGAATGACCAATACGCGCGCCTCATTCGCGGCCAATTCGGCCTGATGCTCTTGCAGGCCGGCAAGGAACCCCACGACTCCTTCTGATTCGCCGGCAAGAACAAGCACCATATTGAAGCGCCCGCGGTATTCAGAAAGCAGAATTGATTTCCCTTCAGAAGAGGTCAGTTGAAAGTCTCGAATCAAAGCGCCTTTTGCCGGTGCTTCCTGAGGGGGAGCGGTCCGTTGTCCGGCAATTTCAGCTTGCCACATTTCCTTCTCACAACTGCCGCAACGCGCATACAGGTCTTGTGGACCGAATATCGCTATACGATATTATAGCTCTTGTTATCGCGGCGTGCCTTGGGGCGAACGGACTATTGCGAAAAAGCGGAACTTGATGGCAGAAAGTCCCGGTTCAATCTGCGATTGGCACCATGCTTTAATGCGAGGAGACTGCACAATGGAAAAATCACTTTATGCTGCTGCAACACCTGAAATCGGGAAGAAGCGCGAAGAGCTGGCCCCTGAAACGCTCAATGCCTGGCGCGCCTTCAGCCGGCAGGTGTTCACCGATGGAGCATTACCCGCTAAGACAAAGGATCTCATCGCGGTCGCGGTTGCTCATGTAACACAATGCCCGTATTGCATTCGTGCACATACCAGAAGCGCCCGCCAAAAGGGGGCGACCGAAAAGGAGATCATGGAAGCTATTTGGGTAGCGGCCGAGATGCGGGCTGGGGCCGCGATTGCGCACTCGGCGATCGCCCTCGATGTAATGAAGGAGCATGCGTCGTCCGAATAGGTGCCTCGACGGCAGGCTTTCTGCTTCCGCATTGTCGTCAGGGTTTCCTCCAATCACCCGTGGGACAGCACTCGGGTTCAAGCAAGTGGAAATCGGTACAAGCGATACGGGAAGTCGCAGCTGTGATCGTTCAAACTGCCCGGATGAGACGCTTCGGAGTCTCAGCTCGCCGACACTTTACATGCAGAGGCGGGGCAAAACGTGCCCGCGGACCCAGGAGGCGCAAGTGCGGACGGCAAAAGTGCCGATGATCGCTTTAGAGATCGGCCTGTCGCAGCCCCAGTCGCACCCATTTCCCATTTAGCGCATACACTAAGACGGACAACGTTCCCGTCTGCTGAAGATTCAAAGCGTTCTGAGTACTTTCCGAGTGCTTCTGCCAAAACCTGCTGAACCATCGCCAAACGATATACGTCTGTACTAAGATGGTTCCTTCAGGTAGCACCCCAAGCAATGATCGGTTACGCGGAAGATGCGGAGAATACTTCTCCTAAAATCGGCGAGATCGTGGCCATTGTGCCATCGGCCGTATCTGTCTTTGAGCAGTTCCGAATTGACTGTTACCGGTCAACAGCCCAGCCTTTAAACGATCTCTGTCTGGCGCAGGGACTGTCCAGCGAGCGCGTCTTGTGTTCCGTAGAAGAAGCTGAGGCCGCATCCTCGACGGACAGCGCGCAAAAGGATTGGATGCACGAGCCGCTCTCGGCCCTGATTGAGCACATTGCTCAGCGTCATCATCAATTCACTCGAGAAGTATTTCTTAAACTTCAACCGGTCACAGATGCTCTGCTGGAACGGCATCCACGAACCCACGCGGAGGTGGGAAAGCTGCGGATGGACCTGCAGTTGCTTGAGCGTGAACTTACACTTCACTTGCGCAAGGAAGAAGAAATGGTCTTCCCGCACGTCCGCCTCCTGGAGAACGGGTCTGCGGCAGCAGAACCACCGGCCAGCTTGTTCTTCAGAAGCGTCCGTCGTCCAGTCAATACTCTGATGAGTGTGATGTCCGACGAACATGAACTCACGGATGGCCTGTTAGTCGGCATCCATGAAATTGCCAACGGGATGAATATCCATGACCCTGAATTCGGACAATTACAACAATTGCTGGGAGCCCTGAAGCGGGATCTCCTGGTTCATTCCTGCCTGGAAGATTACGTCCTTTTTCCGCGTGCCCGGAAACTGGAAATGAGCCATCCAGACTGTCTCTTGCCTGGATCACAACTCTTATAGTCGACGCCTATGGCAGATCCCGTTCCATCATCGGTGAATGTCAGTTTCCGGCAATCCGTGTATGTCACTTCTCACCCGCAAATGGAGGCCGATGTTGTAATCGTCGGTGGCGGCCCCGCCGGCTTGGCCTGCGCGCTACGTCTGTCGCAGCTGATCGATAAACACAATTCCGTTGATTCTGGGCGGAAGCTGTCCAAAGAGAACATCTTTGTACTGGAAAAAGCTCGCAGCCTGGGAGCTCACGCTTTGTCCGGAGCACTGCTGGACCCCCGTTCCATGCAGGAATTGCTGCCTGATTTTGAGGGCGAGGCTCCTCTCGATTCGACGGTTTCCAGGCAATCTGTCTATTTCCTGACTCGTAAATCCAAGTTTAAGGTTCCTATCGTGCCAGGGCCGCTGCGCGATCAGGGCCACCATGTTATTTCCCTTAATCGTTTCGTGAAGTGGTTGGGTGGCAAAGTGGAAGAGGCTGGGATCACGGTTTTTACCGGTTTTGCAGGGTCCCTTTTGCTATTTGAGGACAATCGCGTTGTGGGCGTGCGGACTGAAGACAAAGGTGTAGACAGACATGGCGAGCTCAAGTCCAATTTTGAGCCCGGCTATGATCTCAAGGCCAAGGTGGTGGTTCTTGCGGAAGGTGCTCGAGGGTCTCTCGCCAAACAACTCTTTGAGCATTGCGATTTTCAGCAAGGGCCGAATCCGCAGACGTTTGGAGTAGGGGTCAAGGAACTATGGGAAGTCCCGCCCGGACGCATCGCTCCGGGGCAGGTCATTTACACCCTGGGCTGGCCATTGACGACGAGAGAATACGGTGGATCCTGGATTTATGGAATGGCAGGAAACATCATCTCGCTGGGATTCGTAACAGGACTCCACTACGCGGATCCGTCGAGCATATCGCCCCCCATATTGAAAAAAGTGCTCAACAGAATTAATCGTTTGGATTTTCACGCTCCACCAGCGCGATCTTCATTTAAGTATCACAAGAGCCTAATTGCTCTCTAAGTGTTCCATTGACACTTGTTTTCTTGTACAGACTGATTTGCGATCCAAGTGCAAAGGCCAAGGCTTCTGATTGCGGCTAATGGCGATGTTGTCTGTGGGATTCTTCATCGAAGCCGCATTGGGAGATACAGGCGCTTTTTCTTGTTCCATCTCAGTAGGAACAGTGTCCTATTTAGCAGGACGTATTTGGATGTAACCGTCTTCAAAGGGGTGGATGGCGAACTTGATGATTGGATTGAAGTTGCGTTGGGTGAAGGCAACCTAAAAATGCAGATAACGTTCTAAGCAATACACAGGTATCAGCATCCTAGGATGCGTTTGTCCTTCCGGGAATTTGGCGGCTAGGCCGAGCCGCTAAGGCCAAGAATTCAATTTGTAGTCAAAAATGCCCGCCTTGCCGTTTTTTTTTGTTGCTGAAGCAGCAAGGATCCACACCGCACCTTCGCTGATTTGGTTGACTACGGCCTCCGGGATCCGCAGTTTGGGAATTTTCAACATGGGCTGCACAGCTTGAACGCTGCAGCCGCGCGGAATAGCTATTGCCATTCGTAAAGGCAATCGGGACGAATTAATAATGAAATATGAGGATATTTCTGGCAATAACTCTCAAGTGCTACCTGACAGCTCGGTCCAGTCTGCTCCAAAACCCGAGTTCCATGATCCTGGAAATTGGTATTCAAACGGAAATCCGGCAGCCACGAGGCAGGAAACAAGTTTGAATGGATCGGGTTCGTCGTCCAAGATCGTGCTCTATTCGCACGATACGTTCGGGATGGGCAATATTCGTCGGACACTGCTCCTTTCCCAGGAATTTATTACAGAGTATCCAGGCGCTTCCATCCTGATTATTACAGGATCGCCGATGATTCATGCCTTTCGAATTCCCACAGGCATTGATTACATCAAGCTTCCCTGCGTGGATCGGTTTGCAGCGGAACAATATGCGCCTCGCTATCTTTCCGGCTGCTCCGAGGAAGTAAAGCAAACGCGCGAAGCAATCCTGAAGGAGTCGGTACTTCGATTCAATCCCGATCTGATGGTTGTCGACAAAAGGGCGTCTGGAATTGATGGCGAACTTCTGCCTACTCTCCGCGCGCTTCGTCAGAATGGCCGCCATACAAAATTAGTACTGGGCGTGCGCGACATCCTGGACGAACCAGAGCGCACACGAACAGTACTGGCTGGCAATGGCAGTTTTGAAGCGATCGACGAATTTTACGACCAAGTCTGGATCTACGGATCAAAAGAGATCTTTGACACGGCCAGGGAATATGCATTTCCAGAATCGATTCGCCGTAAGACGTTTTATTGCGGGTATCTGAAGCGCCCCACTGTTGCAGCAGGGCGGAAGGAAGGGCCTCCACGCGTTCTGATTACTACTGGAGGCGGCGGTGACGGGAGTGACATCATCGAAGCCTACCTTACGGGTCTTTCCACTTTGCCCCGAAATGTTGCATTACGCACAACCGTGATCTTTGGCCCGCAGATGCCGGAGGTGCGCCGCGCGGAACTGCTTCGGCATTTTGACTATCTGGCGGATGTCGAATTTCTGGAGTTCGAAGCAGACATCACCAATCGCTACGCAGAGAGTGACGTAGTTGTCTCGCAAGCCGGATACAACACTGTTTGCGAGCTCCTTTCGTTCTCCCGGCGGGCGATTCTTGTGCCGCGCAGCAAACCAGTGCGCGAACAACTTATCCGCGCCCGATTGATGGCGCAGCGGGGTTTCTTTGAATGCATTGAACCGCAGGACCTGACACCAGAAATTCTGATTTCCAAGGTCCTTGAAGCATTAAATTCCTCTTCCGTCACATCCAGCACTATGGAACTCGATGGGCTTCCGGTGATCCGCGAGCGTGTGCGCGGCTTGCTCAATTGCCGACGGAGGGCCGCATGAGTGGAAAGATCGCCATGGTTTTGAGCGGCTTTCCACGTCGTTCAGAGACGTTCGCGTTGAATGAAGTCTGGGCACTTGAGCGGCGTGGCGCGCTGGCGGCGATATTTGCCACCAAGGCGGGCGAACCGGTCGCAACTCAGCCGGCCAGCCGTGCCCTTTTTGGTCGGGTACAGGTGTTGACCGAATGCGAAGGGACGGGTCAGGCGGAAGAACTGATCAGACTTCTGGACGGAACTCGCATCTCCGCTATTCACGGATATTTCGCGCATGCTCCAGCGGAGATTGCGGAGCGTGTCTCCATGCAGCTGGGCATACCTTTTGGGTTTAGCGTTCATGCCAAGGACGCGCGCAAGGTCGCTCCTGACGTCCTCTCTGCCCGCGCCCGCAAGGCGGCTTGCGTGGTGGCCTGCAATCGTGACGTTGCGTGCGAGCTGCAAAATTCCGGCGCGCAAGTTCATTTGGTGCCTCACGGAGTGGATCTGGAGCGGTTTACCCCGCAACCTTTTCCGGAAACGAGGCCGTTTCAGCTTCTGGCTGTAGGACGGTTAGTTGAGAAAAAAGGTTTTCAGATACTGATACAGGCCGCGGCACGGCTGCGTGTCCCATTTCAATTGGACATCGTTGGAGAAGGACCGGAAGAGAAACGTTTGACCGAATTGATCCACACCCATGGTCTGGCATCGAAGGTACGACTGTGCGGACCAAAGACCCATCAAGACCTGCCAGAGATTTACAGTCGCGCCCATGCTCTGGTTGCGCCCTCGATTGTCGATAAAGCCGGTGACCGTGATGGTTTGCCCAATGTGGTGCTGGAAGCGATGGCATGTGGACGCCCGGTCATCGCCAGCGAGGTAGCCGCACTGGGAAGTGCAGTTATTCATGAACAAACCGGACTGCTTACGGCACCGGGAAATTCTGAGGGTCTCGCTAGTGCAATTGAGCTACTGGCCAACCAGCAGTCCATGCTGGGAGAGCTGGGAATGCGAGCCCGCGCGCTGGTCGAGCGCGAATATGACGTGCAGTACTGTACCGAGCGTTTTCACAATCTGCTGAGGAGCGCCTATGCCTGCTGATACCAAGCAATTCCCATTACGAAATGAAGCTGGCGCGATTGCTTATGTTCTAAAAGGATATCCACGCCTCACTGATACCTTTATTACCAGCGAGGTTTACCGCATGGAGCAGCAGGGCTTGCGGTTGCGCGTCTTTGTGATCAAGCCCTGCACTGAGCCGGTGCCCAGCGACTTGCTGGACAAGATCGCGGCCAAGCCTCTTTACATGCCGGATACTACGTCAATGAGCAAATCATCGCTCTTCAAGTGGCTTTCCGCCAATCTGAAAAATTTCTTGCCATCGCTTCGGCGTGTCATCCGGAAACATCCGCTGGGGGTTTTGCGCGCATCGGGATCAGCTTTTGCGCAGGCAGTGCGCGCACGCAAGGGATTCTGGTCATGGCCGCGCAAGGTTTATGCCAAGGAGTTTCTGCAGGGTGTGATGCTGGCAGACATGTTGGAGCAGGCCGGTGATGTCCGCCACATTCACGGACACTACTGCCATGGCGCGACCACCGTTACCTGGTTCGCATCCATGATGACGAAGCTTCCTTTCTCGTTTACCGCGCATGCAAAAGATATCTACCTGCCCAGCCTCAACCCTGCGGGCCTCCTGCGCCGCAAAATGGATGCTGCGCGCTTCGTCATCACCTGCACTGACGCCAATCGCGCTTATCTGGAAAACCTGGGCAGCAAGACTTCGGTCCACTGCATTTACCACGGACTCAACGCAGAGTTCTGCAACATCATGAGAGAACAGCCCACCGCCCGCTCGACGAACGGGCACTTTCGCGTGCTGGGAGTTGGCCGCCTGATACCCAAGAAGGGGTTCGACATCCTGGTGCAGGCTTGCGCCATTCTGCACCAGCAACGCGTGCCCTTTGAAGCCGTGATTGTGGCTGAAGGCGGAGAGCACGAAAAAGAGATCCGCCGGCTGATTACTGCGAATGGCCTGGAAAAGAATGTTTTGTTGCCGGGGCCCATGTCGCAGTCACAGCTCTTTGATGAGTATCGGAAAGCAAGTGCTTTCTGCTTGCCCTGCCGGGTGCTTGAGAATGGCGATCGCGATGGAATTCCCAATGTGCTGATGGAAGCTATGGCGGTCGGTGTCCCGGTGGTCAGCACTCCGATCTCGGGAATCCCGGAACTTATCCATGATGGAGTCAACGGACTCATGGTCCCGTCTGAAGATCCGCGTGGGCTCGCTGAGGCCTTCCTCCGCCTTACACGTGACCGTCGCCTTGCCGAAGATCTTTCTCGTAATGCGCAGGAGACTATTGAGACGCGCTTTAACGGCGATAAGCTCGCCTCTCGCATGGCTAGTCTGCTTCGGGAGTGCGCCGCATGACGACCCATGCCAGTACACAGATCAGGCCGCGGCCGGTATTCTGCGTGATCGAGCACGCATATCGCGACCGCGAGATCGCTGAAGACGTGTGCGCGGGCAAATTCACGGAGAACGGCGTCACGTTGGAACTTGGTCTCGATCCAAACTGGCTGCTGGCGGGTCTGCCGCACGACGAGGAGTGGCAAATCGCCTGGATCAAGTTTTACTTCGGTCTGGACCTGGCTGCTGCATTTGCAGAAACCGGCGAAGCGCGGTTCCAGCAGGCATGGGAAAATCTAGTGGCATCTTGGATTCGTCAGGTCCCCGTGGATTTCGGTCCCACTGATGCCATTGCCCGGCGCATTCAAAATTGGGTTTACGCCTGGAACATCTTCGCTGACGCTCCACATTTTGCCGAGCTCTCAGAAGGGCTGGACGAAAAGATCGTCGCAAGCCTGGCGCAGCAGACGAGATATCTTCGCAACCATCTCACAGCGGAACGAAATCATCGCACGCTGGAACTCTACGCGCTTTTGATTGTGGCGCTGGCGTTGCCGGAAGCTGCGCTCGATGCCGACCTTCTTGATTTTGCCATGGAGGCGTTCTACCAGAACCTACTTACCGATGTTCGTCCTGATGGCGTCCATCGTGAGCACTCAACGCATTACCACATGATGGTGCTCAGGTCTTATCTCGGCGCGCGTGAGAATGTTCGCCGGTTTGGCCTCAGCTTTCCCCGCGACTATGACGAGCGTCTGGAACGTGCCTGCGACTTCGCCATGCACTGCCATCGTCCGGATGGCGGCATTCCCACTCTCTCTGACAGCGATGCGGGAAATTATTCTGACTTGCTCCGGCTTGCTGCGTCGATGCTCTCTCGTGCTGACTTCCTTTATGCAGCTACCGCCGGCGCCAAGGGCGTGCCACCGCAAAAGCGCTATGTGAGTTTTCCTGATGCTGGCTATTACCTGCAGCGGAGTGGTTGGGGCAAAAGTCAGACTACATTCGAACAGGAGAGCTTCCTGATCTTTGACTGCGGCCCGCTGGGCGATGGCGGGCATGGGCACTATGACATGCTGAACGTAGAGATTGCTGCCCGGAGTAAATCTTTAATCATCGATCCCGGCCGTTACACCTACTCTGAGCATCCTCCCAACTTTCGCCATTGGTTCAAAGGCACGGCTGCCCATAACACCGTGTGCATTGATGGCCTGGATCAAGTCACTTATCGGCGAGGAAAACCGAAGAAGCCGTTGCCGCAGGCTCGATTGATTGAACGCTGGGGTGCGCCGGGATTTGATCTTCTGTGTGGAACGGCGCAGAGCTCCTGCTACGAGGTTGTCCACACCCGCCGCATCTTCTTTATAGCCGATGAATATTGGATCATCTGTGACTCCCTTGCCGGAGAGCGGCCACATCGGTTTGATCTCCGCTTCCATCTCGCTCCAGAAGCTTGGGACCGCGTTCACCTGATTGGCAACACTGTGTGCGCTCCAGACCTGGCGCTGGTATTCAATCGCGGAAGCAATTTGCAGATAGAGCCCGGCTGGTTCGCGCCGCTGTATGGAGTGAAGCAGAACGCGCCGGTGGCCAGTGCGGTGATTGAAGGACAAAGCAGCGCAGAGTTTGTGACAGTGGTGATGCCTTCAGCTCCGTTGCGCCGGACTCCAAAGCTCAACGTCATTCACACCCCAGGTGCTACTTCATCACAACTTGCAATTGAGATCAGCGGCACAGGCCCGGAGGGTGCCTGCACTGACTATGTGGCGTGGACTCCATCCATTTCAGATCACACCGTCACTTCGTTCCATTGTCGCGCCTCTGCTGTCTGGTCGCGTTCAGCCGGCCAAAAGAAGGAAGCACGCTTTGTCGCCTGCAAAGTTCAGGAATGCTCCAGCCAGAACCATCAAATTCAATTTGCCGCGCCACAGCCTGCTGCATGGGTAAGCTGGACCCCCCAGGATGGATGGACCACTGGCACAGAAAGGTTTGAATGAGCTCCACGACTTGCTCCGTTTCTCTGACTGCAGACCGCATGCTGCCACAGCGCGACTTGCTGCTCGATCCCGAGTTTATGGCGGAGATGTTTTCCCGTGAGCTGGGAATCAACGCGTCGATCGTTGTCGACTTTTGTGAGCACATTCGAACCACCTATCACGCGGGAGAAAGTTTGCGCGTGGCTTACAGAGTGTCTGCATGCGGAAAGTCGTGCGTGGTGGCCGGACGCGCATTTCCAGAAGGCGGCAGCCGGAAGAACTTTGAGCAATTAAGGTCGAAAATCGTGGGTTGCGGTCCATTGCGGTCGGTATTTCACCACGCAGAAACAGAGAGCATTTTTTGGACCTTCCCGAATGATCGTAAGATTGCGAATCTCCACGACCTTGTCGATATACCGCGCGAATTAGCAGAGCTTTTTGAACCTCGATGGACCAGAAGCAATGTGGTGGCTTACGCGCCGGAGAATTGCGCGACTGTTCAGTGCCTGAGTGCACAAGACGACCTTTTGGCCTATGCCAAAGTTTACGCGAATGATCACAGCCAGACCTGCTTCAATACGTATACGTCCCTGCAGCAGAGCGCCGAGGCTGAACAGGCAAAAATTCAGTTTCCCCAGGTGATCCACCACTCTGCCCAGCACCACATTTTGATCCTTCAGGCGTTGCATGGCAGGCGCATGGCTGACATTCAGGGCCGCGAAGTGTTTGGAGCATTCACACGTTTGGGGCAGGCCCTGGCAGGTCTGCATATGCTGCCTGCACCGGTGCATCTGCCTGGGTTCCCGCGCTTCACAGATTCCCATATGCGGTTGGCGGCCGCTGGCATCGGACTTGTACGCCCGGAGCTGGCGCAACAGGCTTCAGAGCTTTGCGATGCATTGTGCACTCAAAAGAACGAGTGGAATGACGACAGCGTATGCCTGCATGGTGACGTTCATCCCAAGAATGGAATTCTGCTGGAACGGGGATTTGCCCTGATTGATCTCGACCAGGCCTCAGTGGGCCCACCCGCTGTCGATCTGGGCAGCCTGTTGGCTGCATTACGCTATGAACGGCACATTGGAAAGTTGACGGAAACCGAAGAATGCTCGCTGGCGAACGCATTTCTTACCGGCTATCAGCGGTTCGGCATACTGCCTGCGCCGGAATCGCTGCGCTGGCACATGGCAGCGGCGCTGTTCGCAGAACGCGCATTCCGCGCCGTAAGTCGCATTCGCGCACGCGGACTCCAGAGCCTCCCTGAACTCTTGCATGACGCACAACGCCTGTTAGTCGAATCGGTGGAGGTGTCCATCTGATGGGTAAGGAGCCTAGAGGACGGTTCTACAAAGTTGTTCGCGAACATCTGGTGGAAGTGAAAGGCCGGCTTTCGATTGCCGCGCTCTGCACCGTTCTGCTGGCTTTTGCCGACCTTCTGCGGCCCTGGCCGCTCAAACTCATCTTTGACTACATTCTCTTCAAAAAGCCGATACCGCATTCCTTGTCGTTCATGCACGGCTTGCTCTCGCACGGCCAGATTGCGGGGATCATCATTATT
>Ga0157369_10001655_pt1 | contig 27181 bp, 26 predicted proteins | sample C25metaG_FD_113461 | JGI IMG/M metagenome (GOLD analysis project Ga0157369, IMG submission 113461) | Corn rhizosphere microbial communities from Kellogg Biological Station, Michigan, USA - C2-5 metaG | ecosystem: Host-associated > Plants > Roots > Rhizosphere > Soil | place: USA: Michigan... | reverse complement strand
CCTTGATGATCCGCTTCTTCACCTCGGTGATCGTTGCGGCTCCGTGATGGGGATAAACGACGGTTTCGCCAACCTCAAAAAGCATGTATAAATATCCCTTCAGCAACCTCTATGATACCACAGGCCATGGGTGTAGGGTTCGTCGCGCCTCCCCTCGCGTGACCGCACGGGTGCGCTAAACTTCAGAGCGAATCAGCAGCGCACCGGTCACTCGGGCCCCGCGCTGGATCGGCATGGAGGTCTTGTGAGGGCGCGCACCGCAGCATCCGTTGTTCTGGCGGCTGGAATTCTGATGGGAACCAGCGCGTGCAATCTGATCGCACCCCAGGCCACCCTCATCCGCTATGACGCCAGCGACGGCGTGAGCGGCACGGTCGGCACGATCGCCATCCGCAACGCCCTTCTGATCAGCCAGGGCGAGGGCGCCGCGAATCTGGTCGCCAACCTCGTCAACGAGGGCAGCGACCCGGTGACGATGACCATCCAGTACACGAGCAACGGCAGCAAGGTCAACGAGACGGTCGACGTGAAGGCCCACGAGACGCTCGCGGTCGGCACCGACGGCCCCACGGTCACCTTCCGTGACGTCGACGCCCAGCCCGGCTCGCTGTTCCCCGTCTACTTCCAGTATGGCGACGAGACCGGCGTCGAGCTGCTGACTCCGGTGCTCACCGGCGCGATGGCCGAGTACTCCACGCTCACGCCGACCCCGCTGCCGCCGACGCCGACTCCCACCCCGGAGATCACCGTCGAGCCCTCCGAACCTGCCACGCCCGGCGCCGAGGCGCCGCAGGACGAGACGCCCACCGACACGCCGACGGAGACCCCCGCGCCGTAACGGTTCCCCCGCCGAGCTAGTCCGTTCCGGTCGAACCCGTCCGGCGTGCCGGGCGGTGTCGACCGGAACGGGCGGTGTCGAGCAACATTAGGGCGAGCACGGCGACCGCCGCCACAATGATCGCGAGTGCGCCGAGGCCCAGGCCGACGCCGAAGGTCGCGGCGATACCCCCGACCAGGAGCGGCCCGCCGGCATCGCCCACCTCCCTGCCGAGTTCGGCGCTCCCCATGGTGCGGCCGAGGCGCTCCGGCGGCGTGGTCGCCGCCAGGTGCGCGAAGCCCAGCGGCGTGACGACGCCGATTCCGAGACCGATGATCGCGGCGGCGAGATAGACGACGGATGCCGTCGGCAGCGCCCCGAGGACGCCCACGCCGACCGCGATCAGGCCGAGTCCGGCGCCAACGCCACCGCCGGTCGTGATGCGGCCCGTGTCACGGAGCCGGCCCACCACCGGCTGCGTCACCGTGGAGGCCACCGCGAGCACGGTGACGGCGGCCATGCTCGCCGCCAGCGGCAGCTGCAGGGAGGCAGCCACGAGCGGCAGGAAGCCCACCGCCACACCGAGGGCGCCGGTCGCCGCCGCGAGCGCCAGGGTCGGCATGAGGAAGCTCCGATGGGTGGACTGCCGCACGAGGTCGGCGACCGTGTAGCGGGGACGCGGCAGCACGGGAACGGCCGGAACGACGAGGACCACCCACACCGCCGTTGCCCCGGCCAGCACCGCCAGCACGACGAAGAGTGCCGGGAAGCCGCCGACGGCGAGCAGCCCGGCGCCGAGCAACGGCCCGAGCGCGTAGCCCAGGCCCTTGTACGAGCCATACCGGCCGAAGTACCGGCCGATGCTCGCCGGGGCGGCAAGCCGGGTTACCGCCGCTGACGAGGCGGGCGAGAACGCGGAGGCCGCCGCGCCCTGCCCGAGCCGGGCGACGCCGAGCAGGAACGGGCTGGCCGCGAACACGCCGGCGAGCGACGCCAGGGCGAAGACGGCGAGGCCGCCGACGATGACGGGCTTCACGCCGATCCGGTCGCTCAGCGTGCCGAAGACGGGTTTCAGCACAACCTCGGCCAGGTCGTACACGGCCAGCAGCAGCCCGAAGGTGAGCAGCCCCAGTTTGAGATCACCGCTCTCGGCACCCAGCCCGGCGGCAATGGAGTGCGCACCGAACGCGGTGGTGAAGCCGGCGGCATACAACGGGGGCAGGGCCGCGGTGCGGGGACGCACGCCATGGGGATCGTCGGCCACAGGTCGTAATCTAACAGGGAGCACGAAAAGGGGCGAGAAGTGACCCTGCTTGAACGAACGACGCTCCTCGACAAGGCCTTCTGGGTCGGGCTCGTGCTGAAAGGCCTGGACGGCGTTCTCGAAGTGGTCGGCGGCGTGCTGCTCCTGGTGGCCTCGCCGAGGCAGATCGGCGCGCTGACCCGGTTCCTCACCCAGCACGAGCTCAGCGAAGACCCGCACGACTTCATCGCCACCCACCTGGCGCAGCTCGCGGGCACCCTCACCGTGTCGGCCTCGCTGTTCGGCGCCGTCTACCTGCTGCTGCACGGCGCCGTCAAGATCGTGCTGGTCTGGGCGATCCTTCGAGACAAGCTGTGGGCCTATCCCTGGATGATCGCCTTCTTGCTGGTGTTCATCGCCTATCAGGTCTACCTGCTGGCGCTCTCCTTTTCCTGGGGCCTGTCGCTCCTGACCGTTCTTGACGCGGTCGTGACCTGGCTGACGTGGAGGGAGTACGGCATCCATCGGAGGCGGCGGGAGAGACCGGCGCTGAAAATGAGCGAGATCTGAGAACAGCCGCCCTACGCTGGTGTGAACCGCGAGAAACCGGAGACCATGAGCGCCGCGCCGTTGCCCGCACCGCACCCACAATCCCCCGCCGGCTTCACGCTGCCCGCCGTGCGCCACCTCGCCCTCGAATGGTGGATCCCCGACGACTTCGGCGGCATGACGACCGCCCTGCTGCGGCGCTCGCGCGCGTTCGTGACCCTCGGCGGCGCCCAGGTCGACGTGCTGACCCTCGACGCCGGCCGGGACTACGCCGCCATCACGGAGCGCCTCCGTGAGCGCGGTGCGCTCATCCCCGGCATCCGCGTGCTGAACCTGTGGGACGATCTGTCGGCACGGCGCGACATCCCGCCGGCTGCGAAACTGCAGGTGACGGATGCCGACATGGCGCCGCCCGCACCGGATCTGGTTCCGCAGGTGGTCGCCGGCGCCGTCCGCACCCTCACCCGCTTCGCCGGTGACGGCACCACCGTGCTGCAGGTCGACCACCTGCGCCCGGACGGCAGCCTGCTGCTGCGCGACCGGCGGGACGCCACCAGCCGCGGCACCGTGGGCGGACGCCGGGTGACGCTCTTCGATCACGACGGGGCGCCGGTGCGGTCCTGGACCAAGATCTGGAGCCTGTACGCGTTCTGGCTCGACCTGCTGACGGCCGGGGAACCCGCCATCGCGATCGTCGACAGCAAGGTGGTCGCCCGGTTCGCCGCGACCTACCGGCGGCCGAACGTGACGACGGTGCACGTCATCCACAGTTCGCACCTGGCCACCACGCAGCGCCCCTATGGGCCACTGCTCAACCACCGGGAGAGCACGGTGCGACGCCTGCACGACTTCGACGCGGTCGTGGTGCCCACCGAACGGCAGCGGGAGGACCTGGTGGCCCTGCTCGGGCCGGCGCCGAACCTGACCGCCATCCCGAACAGCATCGCCCTGCCGGAGGCGCCGCCCGGCGGCGCCACACGGGATCAGGGGGCGGGCATCATGCTCGCGTCGCTCGAGCGGGTGAAGCGGATCGACCACGCCATCCGCGCTGTCGCCCGCGCCGCGTCATCGGTTCCCGGGCTTACCCTGCGCGTCTACGGACACGGCAAACTGGGAAGCGCGCTGGAGGCCGAGATCGAGAGGTGTGGCGCAGCGGGGCGAATCGAACTCTGCGGTTACGACCCGCACGCCCGCGACCGCTTCGCGGACGCGTCCTTCACGCTCGTCACCAGCGAGTTCGAGGGGTTCGGCCTGGTCCTCGTCGAAGCGATGGCGGCGGGCTGCATCCCGATCGCCTACGACGTGCCCTACGGTCCCGCCGACATCATCGAACCCGGCGTCAACGGGTTCCTCGTTCCTGCCGGCGACGAGGACGCGCTGGCCGAGGCCATCACCCGGTTCGTGCAGTCCAGCCCGGACCAGGTCGCCGCGCTGCGGACCCGGGCGATGGAGTCGGCCCGGCGATACTCAGACGAACGGGTCACCGAGCAGTGGGCCGCGCTCCTGACCGGCGCCCTGGCCCGCACGGGGCTACCGGCGACGGCCTTCTCGGTCAGTCGCGCCCGGCGTGCCATCGAATCGAGCGGGACGGGTCTGCGCGTGAGCGTGACGTTCGAGGTGCAGGGGACCGCGCCATCCGCTGTGTCGATCGCGATCGGGCGCGCCCAACCGCCCATGGAAGTGCGCCAGGCCGCGTCGGTGCGCCGCCGGCTGCTCAAGCGTGACTACGAGGCGCGCGCCGAGTTCACCGCGGAGCAGGTCGGGTGGATGGGCGACCCGGCGAGCCTCGACGTCGCCGTTGTCGTGACCGCCGGCGGCAGCACCCAGCGGGTGGACATGGCGCTCTGACCGGGCGCCCTGCCGCTCGCCCGCCGGGTCGGGCCCCTACTTCTTGGCGCCCTGGGCCGCCACGGCGGCGGCGCCGGCGGCAGCGGCCTCCGGGTCGAGGTAGCGGCCGGGTCCGGTGGGCATGAGGTCCTCCCCCAGCTCGTACACGAGCGGGATGCCGGTGGGGATGTTCAGCTCGGCGATGTCCTCGTCGGAGATCTGGTCGAGGTGCTTCACGAGGGCGCGCAGCGAGTTGCCGTGCGCGGTGACGAGCACCTGCTTGCCGGCGCGGAGGTCGCTGGAGATCTCGGACTCCCAGTAGGGCAGCATCCGCTCGATCACGTCTTTGAGGCACTCGGTGCGCGGCAGCAGGTCGCCCAGTTCGGCGTAACGCGGGTCGCCCACCTGTGACCACTTGGCGTCATCGGGCAGCGGCGGCGGCGGCACGTCGAATGAGCGGCGCCAGAGCTGGAACTGCTCGGGACCGTACTTCTCGAGGGTGTCGGCCTTGTTGAGGCCCTGCAGGGCGCCGTAGTGGCGTTCGTTCAGGCGCCAGGAGCGCTCGACCGGGATCCAGAGGCGGTCGGCCTGCTCGAGGGCGAGGTCGGCGGTCTGGATGGCGCGGGTCAGCACGGAGGTGTGCACGACGTCGGGGGTGAGGCCGGACTCGGCGATGAGCTGGCCGGCGCGCTTGGCCTCGGTGATGCCCTGCGCGCTCAGCCGAACGTCCACCCACCCGGTGAAGAGGTTCTGCTGGTTCCAGAGGCTGTTGCCGTGGCGAAGGAGGATGAGGGTGTAGGCCATGTCCCCCACTCTATCGACACCCGTCCGCCCTCTCGCGAGTGCGCACCGGGGCAGGGGCTGCCAGGCGGCGGGCTGCTAGCGGGGCGGGCGCACGCCGAGGCGCGGGAGGCGGGGGATGTCGGCGACCGACCCGGCCGAGGGCGGCACGATGACCTCCTGGCCGGCGGCGATGGAGAGGCCCTGCGACTGCACGTACAACGTGACGTCGGCGGGAACGCTGCGCTTGATGACGGCGAGCGCGACCGGACCGAGCTCGTGGTGGATGGCGCTCGACGTGACCGTGCCGACGCCGCGGCGTTCGGTCTGCCCGTCGGGCAGCGCGCGGAGCCCCTGCACCTCGTCACCGTGCGCGGGCAGCACGCCCTCGGAGCCGTCGAGGTGCAGCAGCACCAGCCGCCTCGGCGGGTGCCCGAGATTGTGCACCTTGGCGACCGTCTCCTGCCCGCGGTAGCAGCCCTTGTTCAGGTGCACCGCTGTGCGCAGCCAGTCCAGCTCGTGCGGGATGGTCTTCGCGTCGGCCTCCATCGCCGCACGCGGTCGCCAGGCGGCGATGCGAAGCGCTTCAAGGGCGATGAGCCCGGCGGCGGCGATGTCGCCCGAGGCAACGGATGCCGCCAGCCGCGGCAGCTCGGATCGCGGCACGAGCGCCTCCCACCACGTCCACTCGGCCTGTTCCGGCCGCGTCTCGGCGTACTGGTAGCCGCCGGGTGTCACGGCGGCCCAGGGGTCGCGCCACAGCAGCGGCACGCCGTTCGGGGCGGCCGGTTCGAGGCCGAGGTGGCGGGGCTCGGGGGCCATGCCGCCGATCGTCGCGAACTCGGGCGTGTGGTCGGTGATCTCCACCCGGAGCATGAACCGCATGGATTCGAGCCAGGCCTTCAGGCCCGGCAGTTGGGCGGCCTCGATCAGCAGCCACGTCTCCGCGCCGTCGTCGAGCACGCGCATGGCGAACTCCAGGTGGCCCGTCGGGTCGAGCAGGAGGGTCTCGGCGGGCTCCCCCGGCGCGAGCGCGGTGAGGGCCTGGCTCGACACCGAGTTCAGCCAGCTGAGCCGGTCGGGGCCGGAGACACCGAGCACGCCGTGGTGGGAGAGGTCGACGATGGCGGTGCCGGCGGCGAGGTGACGCTGCTCGATGAGCGGGCTGCCGTAGTGCGCTGCGACGCCCGCATCGATGCCGTCGGCTTCGACGGCGGCATCGAGGCCGAGCAGGGGCGAGCGCACGGTGACGGGCGCGTCCATCAGACCGGCTCCACGCGCGCGAGCCGGGCGGAGGCGTGCGTGCGCAGGTCCTGCCCGAGGGCGGCGATGTCCCAGGCCCAGAGCAGGTGGTTGTCCACGAGCCCGTACATGCGGGTCGCCGCCGCATACGGCTTGGCGCCCGCAGTCCGGAGCACGGCATCCGTTGCCAGGTCGATGCGGGGACCCTTCACCTGCCCGAGGTAGAGCTCGGCGATGCCGCCGGGATGCACGAGGCTCACTTCGATGTCGAACCCGCCGTCGGAGTTGCGGAGCGTCTCGACGGCTTCCGCGTTGGTGAACGGGCGCTCACCGACGCCGGGCAGGAGCCCGGGGCCGGGGTCGGCGTCGCCCTGGGGCCGGCTGAGGCGCCAGTACCCGGTCTCGGTGACCAGGGGGGTGCGTTCGGCATCGGGCGCGTCGGCGTCGGCGCCGGCGTCGGCGTCGGCCGAGCCGGAGGCCGACCCGGTCTCGGGCTCGAGCCAGGTGGACGAGCGGTAGTACAGGTGCGGGAAGTCGTCGTGCGTGAACTCCACGCGCTGCCCGAACTGACGGAGCACCCGCTCCTCGCCCACCGTGTAGTCGAGCACACCGGTGCCCTCCCACTCCCCCACCAGCCAGGACAGGGGAACGATCTCAGACGGCAGGTCGACCGGCAGCTCGATCATGGCGGGTTACCGCTGCCCCCGGAACAGCCGGTACAGCACCACGACAGAGACGTAGGCGATCGAGAGGCTGGCCAGCGCGAGCAAGCCGAGGAAGAGGAGTTCGAGCGACATGGTTCGATTCTAGCTTCTAGGCCACGCTGATCAGCGAGAGGATGCCGGTGGCGGCGGCCAGGACGATCGTCGCGCCGACGATGCTCGCGCTCACGCGGCCCACGTACCCCTCCACCTGCCTTGTGCCGAGCTGCACGATCAGCGTGATGATGGCTGACGCGCCGAGCGCGAGGCTGATCCAGGCGAAACGGTGCTCGGGTGGCGAGAAGATCCCGATCAGTACGGCGAAGACCACCGCGACGACCCAGACGGTCGCAATGCTCCTCCACTGCCAGCTCACCCTCCCATTCTGCCCTGACCGCGCCGGGGTGGCTGCACGGTAGGATTGCCGCACGATACTTGGAGGATGCGCGTGGCGCAGTTGTTGATCGTTACCTCTGCCGTCGACAATGATGTTCTTCCCGCCCTTGCCCTGCTCTCGCACCACGCCCGGGCGATCCCGGCACGCCCCGACCAGCTGGTCGACGCCCCCGACTCCGACGTCGTGCTCGTCGACGCCCGCAGCAACCTCATCGCCGCCAAGTCGCTCTGCCAGATCCTGCGCACCACCGGCCTGTCGGTGCCGCTCCTCGTGGTCATCACCGAGGGCGGGTTCAGTGCGATCAGCGCGGACTGGGGCGCCGACGACGTGGTCCTCGATACGGCGGGGCCGGCGGAGATCGACGCCCGCATCCGGCTCGCCACTGGCCGCGCGCACAGCGACCAGCCCGCCCCGGTCATCCGCACCGCCGGCATCCTCATCGACGAGGCCAACTATTCGGTCAAGATCCATGGCGCCCCGGTCGACCTCACCTTCAAGGAGTTCGAGCTGCTGCGGTTCCTCGCGGCGCACCCGGCGCGCGTCTTCACGCGGGAACAGCTGCTGAGCGAGGTGTGGGGCTACGACTACTTCGGCGGCACCCGCACCGTCGACGTGCACGTGCGACGGCTGCGTGCGAAGCTCGGCGACCACGAGTCCCTGATCGGTACCGTGCGCAACGTCGGCTACCGGTTCAACCTTCAGGAGGACGACGATGAACAGCTCCCCGTCAGTTCATAGCGCAACGGATGCCGCGGCGCAGGCCGCCGTGCGTCGGGTCGCCGACCACGCGGCATCCGTTGACGGGTACCGGCCGTTCAACGAGCAGGCGATGCTCGACGTGGCCTCCGGGCACCGGGAGCCGTTCCTCATCACGGACGGGGACGTGGTGGGCGCGGCGATCCTCGGCGCCGGGGAGCTCGACCTGGTGGTTGTGCCCGACGAGCGGCGGCGCGGCATCGCCAGTGCGGCCCTCCCGGCCCTCCTGGAGCGGGTGCCCGCCGACGAGCAGCTCTTCGCGTGGGCGCACGGCGACCACCCGGGCGCCGCAGCCCTTGCCGCCCGCTTCGGATTCGCATCCGTTCGCACCCTGCTGCAGCTGCGCGTCGCGCCGATCCCGGAGCCCGCCCCGCGGGCGGATGCAGGCAGCGCCGGCATCGCCTTGTTCCGGCCGGGCATCGACGACGACGAGTGGGTGGCGCTCAATGCGCTCGTCTTCGCACACCACCCCGAGCAGGGCGCCCTCACCGGCGCCGATCTTGCCGCCCGGCAGGCGGAGCCGTGGTTCGACGCCGGAGACCTGCTCGTTGCCCGGGACGCCGACGGGCGCATGATCGGGTACAACTGGCTGAAGATCGAGGAGGCGGAGGCGGGTGCCCCGCGCGTCGGCGAGATCTACGTGATCGGCGTGCACCCCGACGCCGCAGGGCGGGGCCTCGGCCGGACCCTCATGAACGCGGGTCTTGCCCGGCTGCGCGAACGCGGATGCGAGGCCGCCGCCCTCTACGTGGAGGCCGACAACGAGCCGGCGGTGCGCCTCTACCGCTCCCTCGGCTTCACCGACTTCACCGTCGACGTGCAGTACCGCCGGGGGCCGGTCTCCGCCTCCCGGTAGCCCTCGCCGGCCGCCCGGCGTGTGTGACGAAATAAAACGGCGGCTCTGGTTCGAAGCGGATGCGTCGGGCAGCATCGACGCATGACCAGGCAGATCCGTTTCAACGCTTTCGACATGAACTGCGTCGCCCACCAGTCCTCCGGCCTGTGGCGACACCCCGACGACCAGTCCTGGCGGTACAAGGACCTCTCCTACTGGACCGACCTCGCGAAGCTCCTCGAGCGCGGCACGTTCGACGGCATCTTCATCGCCGACGTGCTCGGAACCTACGACGTCTACGGCGGCTCCAACGAGGCGGCCATCCGCCACGGCGCCCAGGTGCCGGTCAACGACCCCATCCTGCTGATCTCGGCGATGGCCGCCGCCACGGAGCACCTCGGGTTCGGCGTGACGGCCGGCACCGCGTACGAGCACCCGTATCCGTTCGCCCGGCGGATGTCGACGCTCGACCACCTGACGAACGGTCGCGTCGGCTGGAACGTCGTCACCGGCTACCTTCCTTCCGCCGCCCGCAACATGGGCCACGAGGACCAGCTCGAGCACGACGACCGCTACGACGTCGCCGACGAATACCTGGAGGTGCTCTACAAGCTGTGGGAAGGCTCCTGGGAAGACGACGCGGTCGTCCGCGACCGGGAGTCCGGCGTCTTCACCGACCCGGAGAAGGTGCACGAGATCGGCCACTACGGCAAGAACTTCACCGTGCCCGGCATCCACCTCTCGGAGCCGTCCACCCAGCGCACCCCGGTGATCTACCAGGCCGGAGCCTCCCCGCGCGGCATCGCGTTCGCGGCCGGCAACGCCGAGGCCATCTTCGTCGCCGCCTCGACCAAGGCGGGCCTGAAGGCCACGGTGTCGCGCATCCGTGATGCCCTCGAAGCGGCCGGACGCGACCGCTACTCGGCGAAGATCTACACGCTGCTGACGATCATCACCGATGAGACCAGCGAGAAGGCCAACGCCAAGCACCAGGACTACCTGCGCTACGCCAGCGAGGAGGGCGCCCTCGTGTTCATGTCGGGCTGGATGGGCATCGATCTGTCGACCTACGACCTCGACGAGCCGATCGGCAACGTCAAGAGCAACGCCATCCAATCAGCGGTCGCCAACTTCCAGTCTGCGAACGAGGACGGCAGCGAGTGGAAGGTGCGTGACATCGCGAAGCTCGGCGCCATCGGCGGCCTCGGGCCCTTCATCGTCGGGTCGGCCGCCGAGGTCGCCGACCACCTGCAGGAGTGGGTGGAGGACACCGACGTGGACGGCTTCAACCTCGCCTATGCCATCACCCCGGGCACGTTCGAAGACGTCGTCACGCACGTGATCCCCGAGCTGCGCCGGCGGGGCGCCTACCCCGAGGAGTACACGCCCGGCAGCCTCCGCCACAAGCTGCACGGCCGCGGCGACCGGCTGCCCGAGGAACACCAGGGCTCGCGCTACCGCGCCCTGGCCCAGGCGCAGGCGTCGTCGGCGCGGTAACGATGGATCCTGGTGCCGCGCCCCTGTCTGATCAGGGTGCGCGGTGCCAAGATAGTCAGATGAACGCCGACAATGCGCAGCTGGAGACGGGACTCTCAAGCGACTTCGACGACGATTTCGATCCGCTGTTCGTCCTGGAGGACTCGGAGCTGCCCGCCGGGCGATACCTCGACCGGGAGCTCAGCTGGCTGGCGTTCAACCAGCGGGTGCTCGAACTGGCTGAAGACCCCAACATCCCGGTGCTCGAACGAGCGAACTTCCTCGCGATCTTCGCGAGCAACCTCGACGAGTTCTTCATGGTGCGCGTCGCCGGGCTCAAGCGGCGCATCCTCACCGGCCTCGCCGTGCCGACGAACGTCGGCCGCGCCCCCGCCGACGTGCTCTCCGACATCTCCAAGGCCGCGCACGTGCTGCAGGAGCGGCACGCGCGCGACTACCAGGACCTCGTGCGCCCGGCCCTCGCGGAGGCCGGCATCGAGGTGGTCACCTGGGAGACGCTGAACGACGACGAACGCGAGCACCTCCGCGACTACTTCTCCAAGCAGATCTTCCCGGTGCTGATGCCGCTGGCCGTCGACCCGGCGCATCCGTTCCCCTATATCTCCGGACTCTCGCTCAACCTCGCCGTGAAGGTGCGCAACTCGAAAACCGGCCGGCAGGAGTTCGCCCGCCTCAAGGTGCCGCAGATGCTGCCGCGCGTGGTGCCGGTCGGCCCCGTCGAGTCGATGGAGCACCTGCGCTTCGTGACGCTCGAGGACCTCATCGCAAACCACCTGGGCGACCTGTTCCCGGGCATGGAGATCCTCGAGCACCACACGTTCCGCATCACGCGCAACGAAGACGTCGAAGTCGAGGAGGACGAGACCGAGAACCTGATCAAGGCGCTGGAGAAGGAACTGCTGCGGCGCCGGTTCGGCCCGCCGATCCGGCTGGAGATCACCGAGGACATGGACGACGTCACGCTCGGCCTCCTGGTGCGCGAGCTCGACATCACCGAACAGGAGGTATACCGGCTGCCGCCGCCGCTCGACCTCCGCGCCATGTTCGACATCAACCGCATCGACCGGCCCGACCTGCACTACCCCAAGCACGTGCCGACCACGGCGGTGCAGCTGATGCCGCCCGAGCCCAACAGCGAGCCCGACGTGTTCCGCGCGATCGCCAAGCGCGACATCCTGCTGCATCACCCGTACGAGTCGTTCGCGACGAGCGTTCAGGCCTTCCTCGAGCAGGCCGCCACCGACCCCGACGTGCTCGCCATCAAGCAGACGCTGTACCGCACCTCCGGTGACAGCCCCATCGTCGAGGCGCTCATCGCGGCGGCCGAGTCGGGCAAGCAAGTGCTGGCCCTCGTCGAGATCAAGGCGCGGTTCGACGAGCAGGCCAACATCAGCTGGGCGCGCAAGCTCGAGAAGGCCGGCGTGCACGTCGTGTACGGACTGGTCGGGCTGAAGACGCACTGCAAGCTCGCGCTCGTGGTGCGCAATGAGAAGGGCGTGCTGCGGCACTACAGCCACATCGGCACCGGCAACTACAACCCCAAGACCAGCCGCATCTACGAAGACCTGGGTCTTCTGACAGCGGATGACCAGGTCGGCAAAGACCTCACCCGCCTGTTCAACGAGTTGTCGGGTTACGCCATCGAGAAGAAGTTCAAGCGACTGCTGGTGGCGCCGCTGCACCTGCGGAAGGGACTGTTGAAGCGCATCGCCGATGAGACCGCCGCGGCGCTTGCCGGCGAGACGTCCGGCATCCGTATCAAGGTGAATTCGATCGTCGACGAGGCGATCATCGACGCGCTCTACCGGGCGAGCATGGCCGGCGTGCCCGTCGACGTGTGGGTGCGCGGCATCTGCAGCCTGAAGCCGGGCGTGCCGGGGCTCAGCGAGAACATCCGGGTGCGCTCGATCCTCGGCCGGTACCTGGAACACTCCCGTATTTTCTCCTTCTACCACGGCGGCGAGCCCGACGTGTGGATCGGCAGCGCCGACATGATGCACCGCAACCTCGACCGCCGGGTGGAGACGCTGGTGCGGCTGACGGACCCGGGGCACCTGCGGGAGATCGACGGCTTGTTCGACCGGGCGATGGCCGACACGACATCGTCGTGGTGGCTGGAGAGCGACGGCGAGTGGATCCGCCACTGGCGCGACGAGAACGGCAAACCGCTGGAGGACATGCAGAACGTGTTGATGCAGAAGATCGGAAACCGCAAGCGGACGGTGGGTCGCCGGTGAGCGAGAAGGCGGTCTACGCGGCCGGCGCGGTCTGCTGGCGGTACATCGACGACAAGCTCCACGTGCTCCTCATCCACCGAACGGTGCACGGCGATGTCACGATCCCGAAGGGCAAGGTCGACCCGGGCGAGACGCTGCCGGCGACGGCGGTACGGGAAGTGGCCGAGGAGACCGGCCTCACTGTGGCGCTCGGGGTGCCCCTCGGGGTGTCGAACTACGTGATGCCGAACGGGCGCACCAAGATCGTGCACTACTGGGCGGCAGAGGTCACGCCGCAGGCGATCCGGGCCTCGACGTTCCTGCCGAACGGCGAGGTCGCCGCGCTCGAGTGGGTCACGATCAAGAAGGCGCGCAGCTACCTCACCTACGCTCCCGACGTCGAGATCATCGACGCGTTCGCCAAGCTCGTCGACAACGGGGTCACCAGCACGTTCGCGCTCATCGCCCTGCGACACGCCAAGGCGATGCCGGGGGGCGACTGGGACGGCCCCGATGCGACCCGGCCGCTGACGGCCCGAGGTGTGACGCAGGCAGCGGATGCCGTGCAGTCGCTCGTCGCGTGGCATCCGCTGCGCATCGTGACCAGCACCGCGACCCGGTGCGTGACGACAGTGACACCGCTGTCGGCGGCGACCGGGGTGGAGATCAAGCGCACCGACAAGATCAGCCAGGACGCGTTCGAGAACGGGTCGGCGGATGTGCGGGCCGTGATCGGCAAGCGGGTGCGTGCCGGCAAGACGGCCGTGCTGTGCAGCCACGGGCCGGTGCTGCCGGAGATCCTGCGGGAGATGGCGCTGGCCACCGGCACCCCCCTCGGCGCGTACGTCGAGGATGCCGCGCACCTGGAGACGGGCGGCTTCTCGGTGGTGCACCTGTCGAAGGAGAATCCGAGCTCGGGCATCATCGCGATCGAGACGCACGGGCCGCGGCACTAGGGCCGCTGCTGCGGCGCCCGGTCAGGCGGTGCGGGCCAGCAGGTGGGCGTTGACCTCGTCGGTGAGCGGTTGGTCGACGGGGAACGCGTGGCCGTCGAGGGCGGTGATCGCGACGGCGAGCCGCACGCTGGAGACCAGCCACGCGGCATCCGCTCGCCGTAGTTCGTCGGCAGGGATGTCGCGGTAGACGACCTGTTCGCCGCGGCCGGCGAGGTAGTCGAACATGGCCTGCTGCGTGGTGCCGTGCAGGATGGCGCCGCTCGGGGCCGGGGTCACGTACTCGCCCCCGGAGCGGATGACGACGCTGGAGGTGGGGCCTTCCATGACGTAGTCGTCGGTGGTGAGGAAGAGGGCATCGTCGGCGCCGCGCCAGCTCGCTTCGCGGAGGGCGGCCATGTTGACGGCGTAGCTCAGCGTCTTGGCGCCCATCAGCAGCCACGGGGCGCGTTCGGCGACGCCGCGCGCGTACCCGCGGTCAAGGGTGACCACGCGCACTCCGTGGGCGCGCACGTCGGTGTAGTCGGGGGCGGCGGTCGCGTGCAGCCAGGCGGTGGGTGCGGGGCCGTGCTCGACGCCGCGGCTGAGCACGAACTTGAGCGCGAGCTGCCCCTCGGCCGGCAGCTGACGGATGGCGGCGTCGATCGCGGCCCGCCACTGCGCCGCGTTCGGCGCGGGCAGGTCGCAGATCGCGGCGGAGTTGGCCAGCCGGGCCAGGTGCGGCTCGACCTCCTGCGGGTGCCCGTTCACGACGCTCAGGGTCTCGAAGACGCCGTCGCCGCGCTGGGTGCTGAGCTCGGCGACCCGCAGGGCGGGGGCGTCGGCGTCGACCGCCTGGAACGTGGCGTCGAAGTCGGTGCGCGGGGAATCAGCCGGAAGCGGGTCGATCAGCAGCGTGTACGGCAGGGGCATGTGCCGAGCCTACGCCGCTGCCCGTCGCCCGCCCCGCCCCTGTCCCCACGCCTCCCCCGCGCCTCCCCCGCTGCCGTTCGCCACGTCCCGCGGTAGTGGCACCCCGCGGGTGCGGGCAAACTGTCGCCTTCTCGCTCGACGGACGGCAGAAACTACGCACTCGCGGCACCGCCCTTCCCGCGAATGCGGGCAAACCGCCGTCTCCGGCGCTCGTGGGCGGCAGAAAGCCCGCACTGGCGGGGTCAACGGGCGTAGTGCGCGCCCGGGTCGATGCGCTTGAGGTGCACGTCGCGCACGATCTGAATGACCGGGCGGATGAGGAGCTCCGCACTGCCGACGATGAAGAAGATGGTGCCGACGAGCTTCGTGGACTCGCTGAGGAACAGAAAGCTGCCGATCAGGAACCAGAGGCCCGTGAGAATGTCGTTCACCCGTGCGAGCACCTGGTACCGGTTCTGCACGACGAGCACGTGGTGGCCGGTGTCGATCGTGAGCTTCGGGTCGTCGGGCATGCCGCCAGCCTAGGCTCGCTGCGCCGGCGCGGGAGCGGCTTCGAAGAGTGAGGGCCAGGCCGCAGAACGCCTCTCGGCGCGAGGCCGCTCGTAGCGGCGAATTTTGGAGCCCGGGGTTACTGCGGCCCGACCTCGTCCAGTCTAAGGGACGCGTGGGGCCTGTTCACTCTGAGCAAAAGGATGCGCGGCCGGGCGCGTCGGCGCATCCGCTACTCAAGCGAATCGTGGCGCCAGAGCCGGGCGCACGAAGCGAACTCCTGGGCGGTGGTGGAGAAGCGGAGCGCCTGCGTGGTCAGCGTCGATGAGCGCTTCGGCTCGGTCGCCTCCAGGTCGTCGGCGATGGAGGTGCAGCCGGTGGCGGTCACCCGGCAGAAGGCGGCGGCACGGTCGAGCGCGACCGCGAAGTCGCCGGCGAACAGGCCGCGCAGGATCTGGTCGGCGAGCGCGATGATCTCGGCCGGGCCGGTGGGTGCGGTCGCGCCGGCCACGAGCGGGTCGATGCTGACGGCGACTTCGCTGCCGCGCTGATAGAGGTAGGCGATGCCGTGCGGATCCTGTCGGATGAGCAGGCGCACCAGGTAGATGCGCCAGAGGGCTCCCGGCAGGCTCCGGGGCGTCGACCGGGCCCACAGCTCCGCCATGGCGTCGATGCCGTGTTCGTCCGTGAAGCCCACGAGGCGCTCGACGACGCCGGGGTCCGGGTCCTCCCGCACGCGAGCGAGCAGGGCGTTCGCGGTTTCGTGGGCGACGCGGGAGATCTGGGCCGGATCCTCGCCACCCTGGAAGGCGTCGAAGCGATCGCCCGCGAAGTGGGTGGGCTTGTGGAATTCGTCAGCCATGGCATCCACGCTAGATTATTAACCGGGCCTCTAGCTCAGTTGGTAGAGCAAAGGACTTTTAATCCTTGGGTCGTCGGTTCGAGCCCGACGGGGCCCACACGGATGCCGTTCCCCGGTTCACGGTGATCACGCTTTTGCGCGCTGTCGGCGCACCATTTCGGCGATCCAGACAGGCACGTACGGGGAGGTGCAGTTCGGGGGCGTCGGATAGTCCTTCAGCACCTCCAACCGTTCCCCGATGGCGACGGCGCGTGCGCGATATTCAGGGTGTTCGATGCCGATCTGGCCCAGGCAGATGTTCATCGCCCACTGCAGGCGATCGGGTGCGTTCTTCATCTCCGCCTCGATGGTGTCCAGCAGTCCGTCGAGGTCGAGGCCCTCGGGTGCCTTCACCACCCGCTCGCTCGTGAGCGCCCAGCCCGCACTCGCGACCACCGGGTCGGAGTCGGCGAGCCAGCCCAGGCGCAGCTCCTCGGCATGCGGGCTCTTCTTCGCCACATAGTTCACGAGCCAGTCGTGCACTTTGGGTGTGCGCGCCTCCCGCAGCATGGCGTCCAGCTCGTCACGCCCGAAGGCCTTCGGACGGCAGATCAGGATCGCGAGCAGTCGGGCCGCGGTGTCGCCCGTCTGCCAGAGGGCGACGGCGAGCTCCTGCTGCGTCTTCAACCGCTTGGCGAGCGCGCGCAGCGCACCGAGGTTCACCCCGTGATCGTCGCCGTGCCTCTCGTTGACCGCGCGCGCCCGCGGATCTTCGAGGGCGGCCAGTTCGGCGAGCACCTCGTCGAGCGTCGCGTCGGTCAGCGTGATCGCGGTCACTTCGACCTCCTGTCTGGCTCACGTCGAGCCTACTCACGCTCCCGGCCCCGCCGGTGCTCTTGAGTTGCGGACAAACTACCTTCGCGCGGGACGGGGTGCGCCTGAGTCGCGGGCAACGCACCTTCCCGGGCGAAACGAAGGCGCAATGGCCGCAAGTCAGCGAAAGCTTGGTGCGTGGTGGGGCGGCGGGGGCTCGTTAGAAGAGCACCAGCAGCCCCTCCGCGATCACGAAGATCGCGAGGCCGGCGAGCGCCCCCACCACCGTGCCGTTGATGCGGATGAACTGCAGGTCTTTGCCCACCTGCAGCTCGATCTTCTCGGCGGTCTCCGCGGCATCCCATCGCTCGACGGTCTCGGTGATCACGCTCGCGATCTCGTGCCGGTACTGCCGTACCGCGTACCCCACCGACTCGGCCACCCAGCCGTCGATCTTCTCTCCCAGCGCACGGTCGCGCACCAGGCGGCCGCCGATCTCGCCGAACGTCGACCGGATGCCCGCGCGCAACGGACTCGCGGGGTCGGCCAGCGCCTCCCCCAACGCCACCTTCACGGCATCCCAGGTCTCGCTGGTGAACTCCCGCAGCCTCGGGCTGTCGAGCAGCCCGAGCTTCAGCTCCTCGGCACGCTGGATCGTCTCGGCGTCGTATTGCAGGTCGTGGCTGAGCTCGGCGAGATAACGGTCGACGGCGAGACGCAGCGGATGCCGCCGGTCGGCTCGCGCTCCGGCGACGAACCCGAGCACCTCCCGGTACGCCTTGTCGTCGACCATCCGGTCGACGAAGCGCGGCAGCCACCCCGGCAACCGTTCCGACACCGCCGTCTCGAACGCCTCCGGGTGCTCGGCGAGCCACAGGTAGGCGCGGTCGAGCAGCAGGTCGACGGCCGCGCGCTGCTGCCCGGAGGCGACGAGGCGCTCGCCCACCCGGCCGATGCTCGGCCCCCACTCGGGCTTGGCCAGGTGCTCCCGGGCCAGGGTCTCGATGAGCCCCTTGACGTCCTCGTCGTCGAGCAGTTCGAGCGCTCCGCCCGCGGCGACGACGAACTCGTCGGTCAGGCGTCCGGCGTTCTCCGGTTGCGACAGCCAGGCGCCCACCCGGTCGGCGATGCCGATCGACGTAAGCTTCTGCTGCACCACCTGGTCGGAGAGGAAGTTCTCCTCGACGAACTCCCCGAGGCTCGCGCCGATCTCGTTCTTGCGGTTCGCGATGATGTTGGTGTGCGGAATCCGGAGCCCCATCGGGTACCGGAACAGGGCCGACACGGCGAACCAGTCGGCGAGCGCCCCGACCATCCCACCCTCGGAGGCAGCGCGCACGAACTGCAGCGCCGGGTAGCGCTCCTGCAGCACGAAGGAGACGGCGAAGATGACCGCCATCAGCACCAGCAGCCAGGTGGCCAACCGCTTCATGGTGGCAAGCGCGGCGAGCCGGTCAGCGTCGGCGCCCGGGGATGCCGCCAGGGACTCGGTCAGCTCAGAAGCCGTCGGCACGGATTCCCCAGCTCACGGTCCACGTCTCGTCCGGCGCGAGCCAGCGCAGGCCGATCCCCGAGTTCAGGGCATCCGCCGGCGCCGTCATCGGCTCGATGGCCACGGCCTGCCGGGTCGTGCCGTCCATCCCCGGGAAGTTCCTCGGGGTGAACACCTGCACGAAGCGCATGTTCTCGTCGCCCCACAGCGTGACGCGACGGCCGTCATCCGCTGCCAGGTGGTGCTGCACCAGCCCGTCGCGCACGGTGACATCGGCGAAACCGTCGTCGAGGTCGAGCTCGCCGACCCGGCGGCCCGCTCGCAGGTCGTATCCGGTGCCGACGACGGATGACTCCCCCACCGGATCGCTCTGATCGTCGACATCGATGTGGGTCGCTGCCGCCACCGTCAGGGTGAGGTCGCTCGTCGGAACATCGCCGATGCGGAGGTAGGGGTGCGCGCCGATGGCGACCGGGGCATCCGTCGCGCCGACGTTGTGCACGTGGTGCGTCACCGCCAGCCCGTCGGCGCCGAGGTCGTAGCTCACGCTGGTGTCGAGGTGGAACGGGTAGCCGAGCTGCGGGAAGACGGTGGCCGACAGAGTGATCGAGGAGTCGGTGCGTGCGGTCTGCCGATAGGGCGCGTACCGCAGCAGCCCGTGGATGGCGTTGCCCTTGGCCGGCTCGGTGAGGGCCAGCTGCAGCGTCTCGCCCTGGTACTGCCAGCGGCCGTCGCGCACCCGGTTGGGCCAGGGCACGAGGATCGCGCCGCACCCTTTGGGGCGCTGCACGTCGGCGGCGTAGGGCTCGGCGACGTCCTGGCCGTTCACGGTGTAGACGCGGAGGCCCGCCGCCACCTCGGTCACCACCGCCCGCGCCGGCCCGGCCGGAGTCTCGGCCGTCAACTCATATTGGATTCCGGTCACAGCGTCCATCTCGCCAGCCTATTCCGGCATGAGCACCGTCAAACCGGCTTCTTTCAGCTGCTCCAGCGCATTCCCAGCGGATGCCGCATCGGTCACCAGCGCGTCGAACGCCGCGAGCGGCCCTACCTGGCCGAGCTGCGACTGCCCGAGCTTCGAGCTGTCGGCGATGACGACGGCGCGTTCAGCGGCGCCGAGCATGAGCGCCTTCACGCCGGCCTCGGGCAGGTTGATGTTGGTGACGCCACGGACCGGGTGCACGCCGTTGCAGCCGATGAAGGCGATGTCGGCGTGCACGTGGCTGAGCACGGTGCCGGCCAGCGGCTCGACGAGCGAGTGCTGCAGGGGGCGCAAGGAGCCGCCCGTGACGATGACGGTGAACCGCGGGATAGCGGCCTCGAGTTCGAGGGCGATGCTGAGGCCGTTGGTGATGACGACGACGTCGACGAGGTCGGTGCGCGCCACGAGTGCGCGGGCCACGGCGAGCGCTGTGCTGCCGACGTCGAGGATGACGCTCTGACCGCTCGAGACCAGCGAGGCGGCGAGCTGCCCGATCTGCTGCTTCGGCACGACGGATGCCGCGAGCGACTCCTCGAGCGACGGCTCGCGTTCCGGCCGGGTCGCCTCCCCCGCCGGCACGGGAACGGCACCGCCGTGCACGCGCCTGACCGCACCGGCTTCGACGAGGGCGTCGAGGTCGGAGCGGGCGGTCACGCCGGAGACGCCGAACGAGACGCGCAGCTCGCTCACCCGCACGAATCCGCGCTCGTCGATCAGCCGGCGGATGCGCTCGCGGCGGAGCGGTGCGGGCAAGCCCGTCGTGGCACTCTCGTCGTCAGGGATCGTCATGGCACTATCTTCACTTGCTTTCGTTCAGCTTTCAAGAGGCAATGGCTGGTTTCTGTTGCGCAAACGGACTACCCTCGAGGGCATGGACACGTCCTCCTCCGGTTTCACCGCCGACCCGAGCATCGCAAGACAGCGCCACACCCTCGCCGATGGCCGGGAACTGATCTACTTCGATGACCCCGACACCGCCCTGTCGCCGCACCGCGCCCCCGACCTGCGGGAACTCGACCGGCGCCCGGTCACCGCGACCATGCGCCAGGACCCTCTCACCGGCGAATGGGTGTCCATCGCCTCCGCCCGGCAGAACCGGGCGTTCCTGCCGCCGGCAAACCTCGACCCGCTGGCGCCGCAGACGCCCGAGAACCCGTCGGAGATCCCGGACCAATACGACGTGGCGGTCTTCGAGAACAAGTCGCCGTCGTTCGGGCCGCTGCTCGACGACGAGAACGCCCCGCGCAGCCTCGACGACCTCGCCCAGATCGGCATCGGCCGCTCCCGCACCTCCATCGGGCGCTGTGAAGTGGTGTGCTTCAGCCCGGCACACGAAGGCTCGTTCGCGAGCCTGTCGGTGACGCGGGCCCGCACGGTGATCGAGGCGTGGGCCGAGCGCACCTACGAGCTGTCGCGACTGCCCGGCATCCAACAGGTGTTCCCCTTCGAGAACCGCGGCGAAGCGATCGGGGTGACGTTGCGGCATCCGCACGGCCAGATCTACTCGTACCCGTACATCACGCCGCGCACCCAGCGGCTGATCGCCTCGGTCGAGCAGTACGGGCCGGCGTTGTTTCCCGACATCCTCGCCAGCGAGCAGGCCGGCGAACGGATGATCCTCCGCGGCGAGCACTGGAGCGCGTTCGTGCCGTTCGCGGCGCGCTGGCCCATCGAGGTGCACATGCTCCCGCACCGGCAGGTGGCCGACTTCGCCGGGACCACGCTCGAAGAGCGCGACGAGCTGGCCGTGCTGTACCGCCGGCTGCTGCGCGGCATCGACGCGGTGTACGAGACGCCCACACCGTACATCGCCGCCTGGCACCAGGCGCCGGTTTCGGTGCATCGCGACGACATCCGCCTGATGCTGCAGCTGACCAGCCCGCGCCGCGCGGAGAACAAGCTCAAGTACCTGGCCGGGTCGGAGGCGGCGATGGGTGCCTGGATCGGCGACGTGAAACCGGAGCAGGCCGCCGCCAGCATCCGGGACGCCGTGGAGCGTGCCGCAGGAAAGGACGACGCATGACCGCACCGACCGAGCTTCTCGAGGCCGCCGCGAGCGGATTCCGCAGCCGCTTCAACCAGGAACCCGACGGCCTCTGGTCGGCACCGGGGCGCGTGAACCTCATCGGTGAGCACACCGACTACAACGGCGGCTTCGTGCTGCCGTTCGCGATCGACCGCCGCACCGTCGTCGCCCTGCGCCTGCGCGACGACCGCGTCGTGCGCGTGGCCAGCTCGCACGCGTCGGAGGCGGTCGAGATCTCCCTCGACGAGCTGATCCCCGAGAACCTGCGCGGCTGGTCGGCGTACCCGCTCGGGGTGGCGTGGGCGCTGGGCCAGTTCGGGGCCGACCTCGGCTCGATGCGGGGCTTCGAGGCGCAGATCGAGTCGGACGTTCCCCTGGGGGCCGGGCTGTCGTCATCCGCTGCCATTGAGAGCGCGATCGCGGTCGCCCTGAACGACAGCTGGGGGCTGGGCTTCGACCGTCGCACCCTGGCCCGGGTGGGGCAGCTCGCCGAGAACCGCGCCGTCGGGGCACCGACCGGCATCATGGACCAGTCCGCGTCGCTGCTCGGCGAGCGGGATGCCGCGGTGTTCCTCGATTGCCGCGACCTCACCTCGGAGCTCGTGCCGCTCGGCTTCGACGAGGCCGGGCTGGAGCTGCTGATCATCGACACCAAGGTCGATCATTCGCACGCGACGGGAGGCTACGGCGACCGCCGTCGCTCGTGTGAGGCGGGGGCGACTGCCCTCGGCGTCGAGCTGCTGCGCGACGTGAGCGTTGACGACCTGCCCCGGGCCGCCGAGCTGCTCGATGAAGAGACGTTCCGGCGGGTGCGGCACGTGGTGACCGAGGACCAACGGGTGATCGATACGGTGCGCACGCTCCGCGAGCAGGGGCCGACCGCCATCGGGCCGCTGCTCGACGCCTCGCACGTCTCGATGCGCGACGACTTCGAGATCTCGGTGCCGGAACTCGATGCGGCGGTCGAAGCGGCACGAGGTGCAGGTGCGATCGGCGCACGGATGACAGGTGGCGGGTTCGGTGGGGCAGCTATCGCGCTCACGCCCCACGAGGCCATCCCGGCCGTGACCAACGCCGTGCTCACCGCGTTCGCCCAACGCGGCTTCCGGGCCCCGGAACTGTTCGTGGTGCACGCCGCCGACGGCGCCCGCCGCGAGCGGTAGGCGCAGCCCCCTCCCCCGCGCCAACTGTGAGTTGTGACACCCGACGCACCCGGCGGGCTCCAACCTGCAGGACAACGTCTCCCGCCTACAGACCGGCGATGTGCCCGACGGACACGCCTGGCCGGGGGAGCGGGAAGCGGCGGTCGACGTGGTTGCCTCGTTGTTTGTGTCGAGCATGAGTCGCGATTGCGATCCCAATACTTCCGCGTACTTCTCCGGCGAAGGTCCGGCGGTAGCCTAGCGCAGCCGGTGCGTCCGCCCAAGAACGCGCAATTCTCCCACGTCGAAGTTCTGCCCCTTTTGGGGGCATTCTTTGCTCTTGCCGTACTTGTCCTCGCTTTAATAAGTTGACGTTTGACGGGCCAACGACGGCCCGAGGATGAGGTTCGCCATGCGAAGCTTCAAGAAAAAATGCGCCACCGTCGGCTTAGCTCTGGCGCTGACCGGGTCCGCGGTAATAGGAGTACCGCTGAGTGCCAGCGCTGATACCGGCTCCGACGGCGTGGTGAGCCCTCAAGGAGCCTGTGTCTCAGGCGCTGCACTGTTTGCAGTCCTGAGCAGCAACACCAGTTACAAGGATGTCGGCGTGACGCAGCACAGCGTGAACGGCACTAACTCTGGGCAAACAGCGACATTCACGTCACAGACGTCTGGCACAGTATCCATTTCATATACCAGCACGATCGAAGGCGGAGTGAACGTGGCTCTTGCATCGATTAAGGCTTCCGTGTCGGCTACGGCTTCGGCATCGGTTTCCGTGCTTGTGGGAAACCAGGTTCAATTCGTCGTCCCAGCCCACAAAACCGGATACGCGGCGTATGGGGCGAAAACTGTGGTTGTGCAGGGTAAGAGCTACCGTCAAACGTCGACGTGCTCGGAATACAACGTTTCTTACCCAACTGTGACGGCCCCAACATCCGTCGGGTGGAGAACGTGGATCGGTTAGCATTTCGGCACGTAGGCGCTGTCGCCGGAGCCCTCGCTCTCGCGACAGCGCTGACGGGTTGCACAGCGGCAACGGTACCGGCCGTCGACGCAGAACCAGATGTCTTGGACAGCCTTCTCCCGGCCGAAATAACCCACCCCGTCCCTGATGCCTCAAATTGGAAGGAAGTGGCAGTCCTAGACAAACAGGTGGGAGCCAACGCCGTCGGAACGTTCTCTCGAAATGGCCCGGTGCTCTACGTCGATCTTCTCTGCATGGGGGGTGAGAGCGTGGAAATCGACATTGCTGGTGTCGGCAAGTTCCCCGTACCTTGTTCGGATGACGGCTCGGTACAGTCCCACAACGAATTCGATGTCAGTTTTGTGGACACCTATTCAGTGGCGATAAACGCTGGCGCTGAGCAGCAATGGGCCGTCACATTGTCAGAACCGAGATAGGCACTGGAGGCGCGCCCGGGCACCGGATATAGGAGGGCCGAGGCGGCGCCCCGTGTCGCACGCCGCGGGCCGCACGCCGCGGGTCGCCGAGCGTGGGTGCAGAAGGCGACGGAGCACTCGCCAGCCTTCACCACGTTGCCGAGCAGCATCGCCCGTGTCATCGGGCCCATGCCCCTCGGATTCGGCGACAGATGTCCGGCAACGGGTGCGACGTGGGGTGCACGTCGCCGGCCAGCTTGCCCTTGCCGGTCGCGAGGTCCTCGACTCGCGTTATCCCCATGTAGAGCACGGCGACGCCGGGTTTGATCCAGTCGGGCATCACCAGGGGCGCACGCCCACAGCCGTCCCGAAGGTGTCCGCTCGGCGCGCCTCCTGGAGCAGTTCAAGCAAGTGCGTGGGGAGTAATCGTGGTGGGCGCCCTTGCCGGTGACGAGCAGGCCGATCGGGCGCCCGCGGCGAGCGGTGAGTAGGCTCGGGGCATGATCATCACCCTTCCTGGCGTGCCCGCTCCGAGTGTCGCCGAGGGCGCGTTGGTCGCGTCGGGGGCGATCCTCGTCGGAAACGTCACCCTCGACGACCGCGCGAGCGTCTGGTACAACGCGGTGCTCCGCGCCGAGCACGAGCCGATCGTGATCGGGGCGGGTTCCAACCTGCAGGACAACGTCTCCTGCCACGTAGACCGCGGCTTCCCGCTCACGCTCGGTGAAGGGGTCTCGGTCGGGCACGGCGCCGTGCTGCACGGGTGCACCATCGAGGACGACGTGCTCATCGGCATGTCGGCGACGGTGCTGAACGGCGCGTTCATCGGCGCCGGCTCGCTCATCGCGGCCGGGGCCGTGGTGCTCGAGGGCACCATCGTGCCGCCGCGCTCGCTCGTGGCGGGCGTGCCGGGCAAGGTGAGACGTGAGCTGACGGATGACGAGGTGGCCGGCATCCGTCGGAACGGCGAGGCCTACCTGGGGCACGCGGCCGTGCATCGTCGGGCGCAACCGCCGGCGGAGTAGCGCACCCTCCCCCGCCGAGACCGTCCGCTCCGGACGAGACCTACCGGCACGCCAGGCGGGTTCGACCGCAGGTGACGGTGTCGGTGAAAGAGGGAGGGCGCGGGCGGCCTACGTCAAGTGGCGCCGCCGCCGGCGAACCCGTCCGTTCCGGTCCAGTCCGCCCGGCGTGCGGGACCGCCTCGGCCGCAGCGGGCGGTCTCGGCGGATTACGCAGCCGCGTTCCGCTCGGCGGCCTTCACCACGTTCGCGAGCAACATCGCGCGGGTCATCGGGCCGACGCCCTTCGGGTTCGGCGACAGGTACCCGGCAACGGATGCGACGTCGGGGTGCACGTCGCCGGTGAGCTTCCCCTTGCCGGTCGCCAGGTCCTCGACCCGCGTGATGCCCACGTCGAGCACCGCGGCACCGGGCTTGATCCAGTCGGGCAGCACCAGGTGCGGCACGCCGACGGCCGCCACGACGATGTCGGCGCGGCGCACCTCCTCGGGCAGATCGAGCGTGCGCGAGTGCGTGAGGGTGACCGTGGCGTCGAGGCCCTTGCGGGTGAACAGCAGCCCGAGCGGGCGGCCGACGGTGAGGCCGCGGCCGATCACGGCCACATGCCGGCCGGCGATGGGCACGTCGTAACGCTGCAGCAGCTCGACGATCCCCGCGGGCGTGCACGGCAGCGGCGAGTGCAGCTCGCCCTCGATGCCGAGCACCAGCCGGCCGAGGTTGGTCGGGTGCAGCCCGTCGGCATCCTTGGCCGGGTCGATCAGCTCGAGCATCGCGTTCTCGTCGTGCCCGCCCGGCAGCGGCAGCTGCACGATGTAGCCGGTGACCTCCGGGCTGTCGTTCAGCTCGCTGATCGCCGCACGCACGTCGGCCGGGGTCGCCGTGGACGGCAGGTCGATGCGGATCGACTCGATCCCGACCTCGGCGCAGTCGCGGTGCTTGCCCGCCACGTAGGAGCGCGATCCCGGGTCGTCGCCGACCAGCAGGGTGCCGAGGCCGGGCGTGACGCCCTGCGCCTTCAGCGCGCCGATGCGGCCGGCGAGCTCCGCCTTGACAGCGGATGCCGTGGCCACGCCGTCGAGCGTGATTGCGGTCACTGCACGAGGCCCGGGTAGAGCGGGAAGGCGTCGGTGAGTGCCTTGACGCGGGTACGGAGAGCGGCGGTGTCAGCCCCCGGCTTCAGCGCTTCGGCGATGATGTCGGAGACCTCGGTGAACTCGGCGTCGCCGAAGCCGCGGGTGGCCAGCGCCGGCGTGCCGATGCGGAGGCCGCTGGTCACCATGGACGGCCGCGGGTCGAACGGCACAGCGTTGCGGTTGACCGTGATGCCCACGTCGTGGAGGGCGTCCTCGGCCTGCTGTCCGTTGATCTCGGAGTGACGGAGGTCGGCGAGCACGAGGTGCACGTCGGTGCCGCCGGTGAGCACGTCGACGCCGCCGGCCTTCGAGTCGTCGGCGGTCAGGCGCGAGGCGAGGATCGAAGCGCCCCGCACGGTGCGCTCCTGGCGGTCCTTGAACTCATCGGTCGCGGCGAGCTTGAACGCGGTGGCCTTCGCGGCGATCACATGCATGAGCGGCCCGCCCTGCTGGCCCGGGAAGACATTGGAGTTGAGCTTCTTGGCGAGCTCGGTGTCGCGGGAGAGGATGAAGCCCGAGCGGGGACCGGCGAGGGTCTTGTGCACCGTGCTCGACACGACGTCGGCGTAGGGCACCGGCGACGGGTGCAGGCCCGCGGCGACGAGGCCCGCGAAGTGCGCCATGTCGACCCAGAGCTTCGCGCCCACCTCGTCGGCGATCTCGCGGAACGCGGCGAAGTCGAGCTGGCGGGGGTACGCCGACCAGCCGGCGATGATGACGGCCGGCTTGTGCTCCCGGGCCTTCTCGCGCACCACGTTCATATCGACGAGGAAGCTTGCGGGGTCGACGCCGTAGGTCACCGGGTTGTACAGCTTGCCCGAGAAGTTCAGCTTCATGCCGTGGGTGAGGTGGCCGCCGTGGGCGAGCTCGAGCCCCAGGATGGTGTCGCCGGGCATCGCGAGCGCGGAGAGCACCGCGGCGTTCGCCGAGGCGCCCGAGTGCGGCTGCACGTTGGCGTAGGCGGCGCCGAACAGGCTCTTGGCGCGGTCGATCGCGAGCTGCTCGGCGATGTCGACGAACTCGCAGCCGCCGTAGTAGCGGCGGCCGGGGTAGCCCTCGGCGTACTTGTTGGTGAGCACCGACCCCTGCGACTGCAGAACGGCACGGGGAACGAAGTTCTCGCTCGCGATCAT
>Ga0157369_10001653_pt1 | contig 27194 bp, 28 predicted proteins | sample C25metaG_FD_113461 | JGI IMG/M metagenome (GOLD analysis project Ga0157369, IMG submission 113461) | Corn rhizosphere microbial communities from Kellogg Biological Station, Michigan, USA - C2-5 metaG | ecosystem: Host-associated > Plants > Roots > Rhizosphere > Soil | place: USA: Michigan... | reverse complement strand
GCCGAAATCGTCTATTGAGCGCAGCTTTGGACATGCATCGCATTCTCGTCATCCGCATCGACTTTCTCGGCGACATGGTTTGCACGACCCCGTTCTTGCACGCGCTCAAGCAGCGATGGCCGCAAGCCGAGCTCCACGTGCTCGCGAACAAGGTCAACCGTGCGGTGCTCGAGCGCAACCCCGACGTCGCCGCGGTTCACACCTACGTCTACAGCAAGCAGTGCGAACGCAACGATCGACCCGGGAAGGTCAATGCGTTGCTCGATCGGCTGCGGCTTGTGCTCCGGTTGCGGCGGCTCGCATTCGATCTCGTGATCGTGCCCAACGGCGGTGTGCACAAGAACAGCATTCAGTTCGCGCGGCAGTTGCGCGCCAAGGCTTATCGTTGGCACGACGCAGCGACGGAGTTCGACGATCGCAAGGCCGAGCATGCGGCGCACCGGCCTATGCGGCACGAAGCATTGTCCGGGTTCGCGCTGATGCCGGAGCTTGCTCCGGTCGCCCCCGATGCGCTGCGGGTTCGCGTGTATCCCGACGCGGCGCTGCAAGGCAAATGGGAGGCCGAGCTCGCGCCGAAGCGCCGCCCGCGGGTCGGGTTATTCGTGTGCAACAAGGCCGAGCAGCGGCGGTGGTCGCCTCAGAAGTGGCATCGGCTGGCGGAGGCGATGGCGGAGCGTGCCGATGTGCTGATATTTCGCGACCCGTGTGATCCGCACGCCTTCGAGTCATTCGCGCCGGGATCGGCGCGCGTGCTTTCGCCACCCACGGTAGGCGATCTCATTGCGGCGATGAGCATGCTCGATCTCGTCGTATCGGCGGATAGCGCACCCGTCCACCTCGCGTCGGCGTTGGGCGTGCCGGTGGTTGCGATGTTCGAGGATCGTCCGGAGAAATACTTGCGGTGGTATCCGCTTGGGGTACCGCACGTGCTGTTGCGTGCGGGGCCGAAGGTCGACGATATTTCGGCTGCGCAAGTTGTCGCCGCCGCGTGTTCGTTGCTGGATGAACGCGTCGCGGCGTTGCCATAGCGCGAGGATGGTCGGGAAACAGCATGTTTTCGCGCATGGATCGATTGGCGATGCGCATCGCGAGCACGGCGTCCGATGTCGCCGGACGCTGCGACGCGTCGTTGCGGTTGGGCATCTTGCCTAGTCCGCTTTTGGAAGGAGCGCAACGGAAATGACGGAAAACGCCTTGGCGGCGGTCGCCGCGAAGTCGAGTCTGGTCTTGTCGCGCCCCCCGCGGACGATTCTCGTTGCATGCACCCGCCGTATCGGCGATGTGTTGCTGGCAACGCCGCTCGTTCGCTCATTGAAGGCCCGGTGGCCGGAAGCTCAGATCGATATGCTGGTCTTTCGCGGGACCGAGGGCGTGCTCGAGCACAATCCCGACCTGCGCCGCGTGATCGTCATGTCGCAGCGAGCCCGGCTGCGGGAGCGAATCGCGGACATCGCGCGCATTTGGCGGCGCTACGATCTGGCATGTGCCGCGGTCAGCTCCGACCGGCCGAGGTTCTACAGCTGGTTTGCGGGTCGGCAGCGGGTCGGACTCGTCGATGACGATCGCGTCACGCGGCTCAAACGGTTCTTGCTCGACGGCATTGCGCTCAACTATCACACGGCCGCGCATACCGTGGAAAGCAGTCTCGAGGTCGCGCGCGTGCTCGGGATCGAGCCGATCGCGGAAGTCGTGCCGCCCGGCATCGGCGACGACCCGGCGCGGCGCGCCGCGTTCGAAGCGCACTTTTCGACGGTAGCGGGGCAACCGCTGGCGGTGCTGCATCCCGCACCGATGTTCACGTACAAGCGCTGGCGCGTGGAGGGCTGGGCAGATCTGATTCGTTGGCTGCGCGCCCAAGGGTTCGCCGTTGCCATGAGCGGCGGCCCCGCGGCGGCGGAGCGCGAGTACGCGCAACAGGTTGCGGCTGCGGCGGGCGGCCCCTTGCTCAACTTTGTCGGCCAATTTTCGCTAGGCGAGAGCGCGGAGTTGTTCAGGCGAGCAAAGATCTTCGTGGGGCCGGATACCGGCGCCACGCACATGGCGGCAGCCACCGGCACGCCCACGGTCGCGCTGTTCGGCCCATCCGATCCTGTCCGCTGGGGGCCGTGGCCGAAAGCGTGGCCTGCGGGCTCGAACCCCTGGCCGCTCGTCGGCTCGGGTTGCCGCGGCAACGTTTATTTGGTGCAAGGCGAAGCGGCCTGCGTGCCTTGCAAGCAAGAGGGCTGCGAGCGGCACGTGCAAAGCGCGAGCGAATGTCTGGCCACGCTATCGACTGAGCGTGTGATTGGCGCGATGACGCAGATGCTTGCGTTGTCGATGCCAAGCGCATTCGCCGAAGGAGAGGCGGGAGCCACGACAGCGATCGTCGATACGTCGGCTCTCGGCTCTCTTGGTGGCCGGCGCTAGCCGGGGGCGAGCGTGGCCACGTGCTAACTCAGCGCGCTGCCGCCTGGCCCGCCACGTGCGACTCGCGCGCCGACGCCGCGCTGCGCGCACCGCTGCGATACCCGCACCCGAGCAGGATGCCGCTTAGCAGCGCGAACATGTGTCCTTCGGCGAAGTCGAGCAACAGCGAGTTTGCGAGGCTGCCGATGGCGAAGGCGGCCAGCCATGCGAGCAGCAAATGGCGCGAGTGGGGCGCCAGCCGCGCGCCACGGCGGCCGATTTGAACGAGCATATTCACGAACAGCAGCGCGCCGGGTATCCCCAGCTGGACCGCCATCAGCAGGTATTCGTTGTGCGGGTTCGACGTGTCGATGCCCTTGGCGCCCGTCTCGCCTTTGGTCAGCTTGGCGAATTCGGCGCCGAGTCCGGCCGCCCCATATCCCATGAGCGGCCTGGCTCGGATCAGTTCTACACACTTTCGGTACCATTCGAGGCGCAGCCCTGTGGAAGTGACTGCGTCGCTCTGGCGGTAGGCCTGTACTTCGCTGGCTACTGCCCGGATTCGGCTGCCGTGCATCGTGCAGGCATACGCGACGAGGGTAGTCGCGGCGAGAAGCAGCGCGGCGGACCCGATCGCGGCGCGCCCCCGCATTTTCTGTCGCGCTTGCCAGGCGGCGCGCGCGGCCACGGCAAGCGCGAACAGCACGACGATGACTTGCCCCGTGCGCCCCTGCAACATGACCAGTACGTTCGCCAGTGCGAGGGCGGCGATGCCCGCATAGACCCATCGTGCTCGCGTACGGGTTGCCGCGAGCGCTAGGTCGGCGGCTTGATAGAACAGCAATGCGCCGAAGAGGCCGTTGGCGATACGATTCCTGAACACCAGCGCGTGCCCGGCTGGATCTGTCGCAATGTACGACGGTCCGATATGCGTAAGACCGAGATAATTGGTGGTCGACAGCACGAGGGTCGTACTGAGCGTCACGAACAGCGCCCAGCGGACGATGCCATCCCATTCTGAATCGGCGAAAGCGACGATCGCGAAGGGCACGAGCAGCAGCTTGAGGTATTTGCCCATCCATGACCAAGCTTCGTGCATGCCTGCGGTGCTATACAACGTGCTGCCGGCCAACGCGGCGAGCAGCACCAGCGTCGCCATTGCCGCGCCGTGACGCCGTAAAGACGGCAGCTTGCGCCAGAATTCGGGCGTGCTCAGCAGCAGCACCGCAAACAGGCCGCTGGCGATGTTCGTCAGCGCCGTCGATATCGGCACACAGCACAGCGCGATGACCGCGCAGGTGCGTGCAGCGGAAAGCCGGTACGACGGGCGCGGCGCCGCTGGCGCCCTCAAAACTTGATGCAACTCGGTCCCCTTAGTGCAAATGGCGGGCGCCCGGGCGAGAGCGGCCCGCGAGTCAAGGCTGACGGGCCGCACCGCCGCGGCCCCACCGTTAGGCCAGCGAGAGCGCGCGTTTGAGCCGCGATCGAATCAAAGCGCGTTTCAATTTGCCGCGGACGGCGGGCGTCTCCAATTCGATCCGCTCCGCTGCCGGTTGCCCGCGGCGCAGATAGTAGCGATCGAACGTCGATTGCGTCATGCCCCATTTGTTCAGAAATTGCCGGCGGCCGTCGTTCTTGACCACCTTGCCCGTGGATTTTTGCTGGAAATGGTAGATAAGGCTATCGCCCACGCCGAGGAACGTACGGCAGCCCGCGTCCCAGAGCTTCATGGAGAAATCGTTGTCGCTGCTCATCCCGGGGGAGAGCTCGCTGCTGTAACCGCCTATCTTGTTCCACCAATCGCGATGCACGAGCGTGGGCGGCCAAGTGGCGCCCAGCCAGTCGCCGCGCACGAGCTGCGGCGCGGCGGCCAGCAGCGCTTCGGCGCGAAACGTGTCGGCATCGCGTCCGGCGTCATGCACGACGACGCACGGATTGCGCGTATCGACCGGCTCGATCATCGTGCCCGACAGGAGGAAAAGGTCGGAAGGCATCTTCCCGATATGCCGGACGAGCGCTGCGTCCCAGCCGGGGCAGACGTACATGTCGTCGTTCATGTAGACGACGTAGTCGTGTCGCGCGCGGGCGGCGGCAAGATTGACCGCATGACAGATGCCGATGTTGGCGGGCGAAGCGGTGTGCTCGATGCCCTCGCTGCGCACCCATTCCAGCGACCCATCTGTGCCGTCGTTGATGTGCACGATCACCTGATGCTCGTATTGCGAGTGGCGACGCAGGCTGTCGACCACGAGCTTCAGGTAAGGCAGGTTATTCCAAGTGGGGATAATGATGGAAAACATCGACCGGGAGGTTGCTGACTTCGGAAAGGGGATGCGGCCCGTGCGCGCCGTGGCGCGGCGGGAAAACGCGCCGATATTACCACTAGCCACGATGCGTCACGGGCTTTGCGCGGCGCCGTCATGGGCGTGAGCCAGCTTCAGAAAGCGGTAGTAGACCGTTTCCGCGTTGAAAAGCGCGATCATGAATCCGGCTTGTCCGTCCAACACGCCGCCCCGCAATACATACGTCCGCACGAACGCCCAAGCGCCGCGCCCAAGCGCACGGGCGAACCCGCCGCGCTTGCCCGCGGCGAGGCGCTGCCGCGCACCGGCGCTCGAATAGGCGTCCATCTTGCGCAGCACCGCCTCGAAATCGTCGTAGGAGTAATGGAGCAGCCGGCCGGCGAGCTTCTCGACGCGGCCCTCGAAGACCAGCCGCTCGTGAACCAGGTCGTCCGAGAAGCGCGCCGCGCTGCGTTTGAACAGGCGCGGCACCCAGTCCGGGTACCAGCCGCTGTGGCGCACCCAGCGCCCGCAAAAGTTCGATAGGCGATCGAGCGCATAGACGCTTGCAACGGGCGCATCCAGCGCCTGTCGAATGGATGCGGCGAGTTCCGGCGTCACGATTTCGTCGGTGTCGATCGACAGAATCCAGTCGGTGTCGAGCGCGGCGACCGCGCGATTCTTTTGCGGGCCGAAGCCGGGCCAATCGGGGGCGACGACGATGCGGGCCCCATGCGCGCGCGCAATGGAAGCCGTTTCGTCGGTGCTGCCGCCGTCGACGACGACGATGTCGTCGGCAAAGCTCAGTGCGTCGAGACACTGAGCGATTCTCGCTTGCGCGTTCAATGCGATGATCGCGACCCCCAGCGAGGGGCGCTGTGCGCTAACGGGGGCTGTCGGCGGCGAAGTCACGGCAGGTTCGCTCGGGTGTCGGGAAAGGCGCCAGTATACCGGCCGGCGCCGGGCGCCCCGCGCTCGAGCCTCGTCGACCGGCCTTATAATGTGTCGCTTTTGGTCGCAGGCCGTTCTCTGGCGCGGCCGCGCCCCGGCGTTTCGGCTTGCGCGAGAAAATGGCGCGCGCCACCGGGCGCGCACCAACGCGCGATACCCGCGCGCAACCCTGAAGGAATAGATTGGAAAACCGAGCCACTTTGAGAAAATCGGTCGGCGGCGCGCAAACGTCGACGGCGGCCGTGATGCGCCGGTTGTGGCCTTACCTGAAACCCCTCGTTTGGACCATGGTGCTGGCCGTGGCCGCGATGGGGCTGTCGGCCGCCACCGACGCGGGCATCCCCGCGCTCTTGAAGCCGCTGCTCGATCGCGGCTTCGGCGCGAATGCGAGCCAGCATGCGAAGTGGTACGTCCCGCTCGCCGTCATCGGTCTAGCGATCGTGCGCGGCGTGTCGCAATACGCCTCGCAGTATTTGCTGTCGTACGTCTCGAACCGCATCTTGCTGCAACTGCGGCTCGATATGTTCCAGCGCATGATTCACACGAGCGCTTCGTTCTTTCAGCGAGAGACGGCCAGCACGGTCATCAATGCGATCGTCTTCGAAGTCAATCAGATCCTGAGCGTCTTGACGAGCGTGATGGTGACGCTCGTGCGCGACTCGCTGTCGGTCGTGTTCTTGCTCGGCTACCTGTTTTATTTGAACTGGCGCTTGACCCTCATCGTCGCGTTCATCCTGCCCGGGATCGGTTGGCTCGTGAGCAAGATCAACCGGCGGTTGCGGCGGCTCGGCCGAGAGCAGCAAACGCTCACGAACGAACTCTCGTATATCGTCGAGGAGACGGTTGCGGGCTACAAGGTCGTCAAGGTTCACAACGGCGAATCGTATGAGATGAGCCGCTTTGCCGCGATGAGCCAGCGTTTGCGCGGCTACGCCATGCGCATGACGGTGGCCGGCGGCCTGGCGCAGCCGCTCACCCAGATTCTCGCGTCGTTTGCGCTCGCCATCGTCATCACCATCGCCGTCGTGCAGTCGGCGCACAACCAAACGACCGTAGGCGGCTTCGTCGCCTTCGTCACGTCGATGCTGCTCGTGATTTCGCCGCTCAAGCATTTGATCGACGTCAATCAACCGCTGCAGCGGGGGATGACGGCCGCGGAATTGATCTTCGGGCTCATCGATGAACCCCTCGAGCCCGCAGGGGGCACGCGGCGGTTCGACCACGCGCGCGGCGAAATCGAATTCCGTGAGGTGACGTTCAGCTACGGCACCCCCGATCGTCCGACGCTCGACCGCGTGTCGTTTACGGCTGCGCCAGGCGAGATGATCGCGCTCGCGGGTCCGTCGGGCAGCGGCAAGACCACGCTCGTCAATCTGCTTCCGCGGTTTTTCGCGCCGGCGAGCGGGCACATCCTGGTCGACGGCGTGCCGATCCACGAATACGACCTCCACGACTTGCGCAGTCACATCGCGATGGTGAGTCAGGACGTCGTGTTGTTCAACGACACGATCGCCGCCAACGTCGCCTACGGCGGCACGCCCGATCGCGCGCGCGTGCACGCGGCACTCGCCGCGGCGAACTTGTGGGACACGGTGGAGGCAATGCCCGAAGGCATGGACACGCTCGTTGGGGGCAACGGCATGCGCCTGTCCGGCGGGCAGCGGCAGCGGCTCGCCATTGCGCGCGCCCTCTATAAAGACGCCCCGATCTTGATTCTCGACGAAGCCACGTCGGCACTCGATTCGGAATCGGAGCGCCACGTGCAAGCGGCGCTCGAGACGCTGATGAAAGGACGCACGACGCTCGTGATCGCGCATCGGCTTTCGACCATCGAGCGCGCCGATCGCATTCTCGTCATGGAGGCTGGCCGCATCGTGGAGCAGGGCAGCCACGAGGCGTTGCTGCAGCAAAACGGGCTCTACGCGAATCTGCACCGGATCCAGTATCAGCAACAGGCGGCGTAACGCTATACGCCGCTCGTGACGAGGGACAGTACCGAGAGGTCCGCGTGCGTACCGTCGACGATCGTGCGTCCCACATGCATTGCTTCATCGATCGCGGCCTCGGCGCTCGGAAAGCTGACGTCGCCGTCTGCATGAAAGGGCACCGCGTGGCCCGGCAATTTCGGATCCGCGCCCGGATGGCAGACGTAACCGACGTAGGTATAGGCGCAGGCCTGGGGCGGCGCTTGGCCCTCATGATCTTGCGCCTGCGGCGCGACATGGATCTCGAAACCTTCGTACTGCGTCATCTGCCAAAGGGCGTCTGTTTCCGACATGTTGGCCTCCCTGCGCGTCAATGCCGATGCCTGAGCCTGTCCCACAGGCGCGTGTTGTCCATTCTGTGCAGCCATCGCGCTTTTTGATGCTCGCGGTGATAGTGCGACGCGACGATGATCGCGACGGCGATCAAGAGTATGACGCCGACGACGCTGTCTCCCATCGATTGAGCCATGACGCTCTCCTTGCAAACGAGCTACTGCAAAAATTCTAGGAGATTTCACCGAGAACGCGCGGACGACGCATCCCGCTCAGCGATGGCGCCCCATTTGCCCGGGCCTCGCGCGCCGCTTCGTCTCACATTACGGCCCGCATTACAGCTTTTACGCGCTGACACAAATCGCCCCCGAACGCGGCCGCTCGGCGTCGATCTAACGAGCAAGGAGGAGAATCATGAAAAAGTCGTTCGTTATCCTAACTTATGCCGTAGCGGCCGTGGCTTTGAGCGGTAGCTTGACGGGATGTGTCGTTGCGCCCGCTACACCCGCCTACTACGGCTATGACGCCGGTTATGCGCCTGGCTACTACGCGTACCCGGCCTATCCGGCTTACGCGGAGCCCTCGGTCGGAATCGGCATCGGGTTCGGCGGGAGCGGCGGCTGGCATGACCATGATGGGCACGGTGGTCGCGGCTGGCGTGGGGGCCACGGGTGGCGCGACGGCCACTGATGGTGCATCGAGGCGAGGGCGGCTCCGAGAGTCGCCCTTTACTTATATGACGATCGGAGGATAAGGGCGCCGGGTCGACCAAGAACAAGCACAAACACAAGCACAAGCGTCAAACGGTCTCACCCCCATAGCTGGTCATCGAATCTAGGGCAATGCTAGACTTTGGCGGGTTATTTATGGTGTGACAAATGCGTCCTTTCTCACATAGGCGGTTGACCGCATGGCTTGGCTTGTTCGCCATGTGGCTCGTCCTTTCCGCGCCTATCGTGAGCCAGATGTTGGCGCACCAGCAGCGTCACGCGTCGCTGCACTCGCTGTCGCATCACATGCAGCATCGCTCGACCGAGCAGGCATGTGACGAAATGCCCGCCGGCACGCAGGCCGATGATCTGACGCAGCACGGCCATCATCTCGAGAAGGCGCCCGCAACGGCCGCATGCGGCTATTGCGACCTCCTCGCCACGCATGCCGCGTTGCCTGCGCTCGCGCCCGCAGCGCCCGGTGTGTGCGTGCTCGTCGCTTTCGCGGCGTTCCTTGCGCCCACCGCACGCGCGATACCGCTCGGCGCATTCCCGAGCGGGCGCGCTCGCGAGCCCCCCGTCCTTTCCTGACCCATCGATTTCCGGCCGCATGACTAGACGTGCCTCGCAAGGCGCGCGCGGCCGCTCGTCCATCGATTTCAGGAATTCATCATGCTCGACTTTGCATGGCAAAGCGCGTGCGCTCGCACGCGTCAGTATGCTCGGCAGGCAGCCGTGGGGATGCTGCCGCTCTCGTTCTTTTCATCCGCGGCGTTTGCCGAGCCCGCGACCGACCCGATCACGCTGCCGGCGGTCACGGTCAGCGCGAGCGGCGAGGGGCGCGCGGGCGCGCCGCCGGCCGTCGATCCGGACACGCCCGCCACCGTTGAAAGCGTCTCGCGCGAGCAGTTCCAGAATTGGAACGTCGTCAACACGGAAGACGTCCTCAAGTACATGCCGAATTTCGCGGTGCGTAAGCGCTACATCGGCGACCCGAATTCGATCGTCGCCGTGCGCGGCACGAGCAACGTGCAAAGCGCGCGTGCGCTCGTGTATGCCGACGGCTTGCTGCTGAGCAATCTGCTCGGCAATAGCTATACGTTTGCGCCGCGCTGGTCGATGGTGTTCCCCGATGAAATCGCGCAGGTCGACGTGCTGTACGGCGCCTTCAGCGCGCTCTATCCGGGCAACTCCCTCGGCGCGACGGTCGCGATCACGACACGGATGCCGACGCGCTTCGAAGCCGACGCGGACGTGAGGGCGTTCACGCAGCACTTCAGCTTGTACGGCGTGAACGAGCGCTTCAACGGCAGCGAGGCGAGTGCAACGATCGGGGATCGCATCGGCAAATTTTCTTACTTGCTGGGCGTCAACCATCTGGAAAACACGAGCCAGCCGCTGCAGTTCGCCACGTTGGCCCAGTCGACGAAGCCCGCCGCAGCGGGCGACACCCCCGTGACGGGCGCTTACTTCTACAACAACCAAAACGGCACGCCCACCGCTGTCATCGGTGTCAACGGGGAGGGGATTCAGCATTCGGTCCAAGATCAATTCAAGCTGAAGGCGCAATACGAATTCACGCCGTGGCTGCAAGGCGGCTTTACGCTCGGCTATTGGCATCGAAAGTACGACGACGCCACCTCGACCTTCCTCGTCGACGCGAACGGTAACCCCGTCTACAGCGGCAAAGTGGCGATCGGTGGCGCCGAGTACACGATTCCGGCCGCGGCGCTCGCGCCGAGCAGCGGATGGAGCGAGAACTGGCTTTATGGCGTTTCGCTCGCCACGCGCAATGCGACGGGCTGGAATGGCGAGGCGATCGCGTCGTATTACGACGTTGCGAACAGCGTGGCGCGCACGGCCAATGCCGGTGGACCGGGCAACGGCGCTGGCGCGGTCACGTACGGCGACGGCACGGGATGGAAGACGTTCGAGCTGAAGGCCACCTATACGCCGCTCTCGCCGCAGGCCGGTATCGCGAACCACCGTCTGGCGTTCGGATATCACTACGACAACTATTTCTTGGAGAACCGGGCCTACGATACCGCCGCTTGGCGCGACGGCGGCGCGGGCGCATTCAACAATGCCTTTGCAGGCAAGACCGAAACCCAGGCGCTCTATGCACAAGACGCGTGGCGATTCCTGCCGCGGTTCAAGTTCGTCTACGGGCTGCGTTACGAAGACTGGCGCGCCTACGGTGGCTATCAGGCGCTGCGGGGCACGACGGTGCCCTACGCCGATGCGCGAGAGCGCCATGTTTCGCCGAAGCTTTCGCTTTCGTTCGACGCGACGCAGGATCTCACGCTGCGCGCTTCGATCGGCCGCGCTTATCGCTTTGCGACCGTCGGCGAACTCTTTCAAGGACAGATCAACGGATCGTCGATCGTCAACAACAATCCGAATCTGAGACCCGAGGACGATCTGGCCAAGGAGCTGACGGCCGAGTGGGCGCATTGGGGCGGACTCGTGCGTGTCTCGTTGTTCCAGGACGACGTCAAAAATTCGATCTTCAGTCAGACCGATACGACGGTCATTCCGAACGTCACCAACTATCAGAACATCGGCAAGGTGCGTTCGCGCGGCATCGAATCGAGCTATCAAGGCGAGGACGTGCTCGTGCGCGGGCTCGACCTGATGGCGAGCGTGGCTTACACGCAATCGAAGATCACCGCCAATGCGCAAAATCCTGCGTCGATCGGGAAGTATTTCTATCGCGTCCCGCTGTGGCGCGTCGATTTGGCGACGACCTATCATATGGGCGCGCGCTCGGCCGTGACGTTGGCGGCCCGATACTCGGGCCGGCAGTACAACACGCTCACCAACACGGATTCGAATCCGAATGTGTACGGCGGAACGAGCACTTACGTCGTCGCCGATGCCAAATACACGTTCCGCCCGACCAAGGCGAGCGAGGTGGGCGTGGGCATCGACAATATCTTCGACGCACGCTATTTCGTTTATCACCCGTATCCCGGCCGCACCTTTTATCTCGAAGCGAAGCTCAAGATATGACCGCGCCAACCAGAACCTTGGACGGCGCGGCGCACTGCTCACAGGGCGCACGCCCTTGTGCTGCGGAACGCTCACGCTTGCGGCATCCACTCGCCGCGCTATTGCTGGTCGTGGCCGCGCATGTCGGCGCCGTGCTGGCGTTGCTTGCGGCCGCGCCCGCGCAGCGGCAGGTCGATAGGGCGCAGCCGGCGCACATTCTCGCCGCCGAATTGATTGCGCGTGCCTCGCCCGTCGATCCCCAGCCGACGCCTGCCGACCCCGCGCCGGCGCATCCCAGCCAAACGCGTGCGCGCTCGGCAACGCCGCACGCAAGCGCGGCGCATCCCATCCCAGCGCGCACGCCACTTGCGCTGCGAACGCCGCAGCCGGCGGCAGCGCCACGCCCCGTCGCAGTCCCAGATCCGGCCCCGGCCGCGCCGCGAGGACGCAATGACGATTCGTCGATGCCCGCCGTTACCGACCCAACGGCAGGCGCCACCACGTCGCCAAGTCAAAAAAGCGCCGAATCGGGCGGCGGCGCGTTCGCCTCCGTGCCGAAGTCCGTGGCGCATCTCGCTTGCGCAATCGCCAAGCCTGCGTATCCGGCGCTCTCGCGCCGCATGCGGGAGACGGGCACGGTGCTGGTCGAACTCGTCGTTGCGGCGACGGGACGCGTGGAATCGACTCGCATCGCCGAGACGAGCGGTCATGAACGTTTGGACGAAGCGGCCCGCGAAGCGGTGGCCGCGAGCACATGTTCGCCGTATCTGGAAAGCGGCGTTGCTTTTCGCGTGGCGGCCAAAGTGCCTGTCACGTTCAACCTCAACGATTAGAGATGTGAGTCATGCAAACCTATGGACTGTTTCATATCTGGCAGCAAGGCGATTGGATGACGCGCGGTATCGCGCTGCTGCTGCTCGCGATGTCGATCGCGTCGTGGACCGTGATCGTGCTCAAAGGCATCGAACTGCGGCATATCGCACGTCATGCCGCGCATGCCGACGCCCATTTCTGGGACGCACAGCATGTCGAAGCGGGCATGCAGGCGCTCGGCCGGCCGGGCTCGTTGTTCTACGATTTGGCGGAAGCAGGGCAGGCAGCGGTGGCGCACCATGAAGCCAATCGGCCGCGGCTGCACGAGCGAATCGAGATCAGCGATTGGCTCGCGCGCACGATGCGGGCCTCGGTCGAGGACGCGGCCGCGCGTCTGCAGCGCGGCCTGGCTTTGCTTGCTTCGATCGGCGCGACCGCGCCATTCGTCGGATTGCTCGGCACGGTGTGGGGCATCTACCACGCGTTGATCGCGATCGGCGCGAGCGGCGAGGCAAGCCTCGATCACGTGGCCGGCCCGGTCGGCGAAGCGCTGGTGATGACGGCGTTGGGCCTCATGGTCGCGATTCCCGCGGTGCTCGGCTATAACGCGTTGACGCGGATCTCCCGCGGCATCGTCGCCAAACTCAATCGTTTTGCGCACGGCTTGCATGCGTTGCTGTTGACGGGCGCAAGGCCATGGCCGCGCAAGCGGGCGGCCAAGCTCGTGGCGGGAGGACGCGCGTGATGGACGACTTCTCGAACCTGGACGAGCCGGCTGCGCTCGCGGCCGACATCAACATGACGCCGTTGATCGATGTGATGCTCGTTCTGCTCGTCGTCTTCATGGTGACGCTGCCGGTCTTGCATCACGCCGCCAAGATCGCGCTGCCTCAGGCTAGCAGCCGGCGCGAGGACGTGCGACCGCCTCATGTGAATGTCGAAATCGACGCGCGCGGACAAATTCACTGGGATGGCCGGCCGCTCGCCGATGCGGCATTGGCCGGTGCGATGTCCGTCGCGGCAAGGCAGGCGCCGCAGCCCGAGATCCGGCTCGTTGCCGATCGCATGACGCGCTACGAGCGCGTCGCAACGGTGCTTTCCGCCGCAAACCGTGCGGGGCTGGCCAAAGTGGGGTTCATCACCGATCCCCGTGTGGAGCGCTAGGAGAACGATGATGAAATGCCTTTCTTGGATTCGAAGGATTTTCGGTAGCGGTAGCGGTGGCAACAACGGCGGCCCTTGCGGTTGCGTTGATGTCCGCAGTGGCCGCTCGCTGGGGCGAGAGCTGCGAACTCGTGCCCTGCCGAGCATGCAGAGGCCGACGCCGACGCGTCGATGGCGCGCGATGCTCGCCGGCATGGCGCTCATCGCCGGCAACCACGGAGCGTTCGCGCATGACATGCGCAATATGCCGGGCATGCACGCAGATGCGGTCGGGAAAGGTTCATGCGCCGATCTCTCGCTGACGTGCGCGAGCGTCGCCACGCCGTTCTTGGATGCGCACGGCAAGCTGTGGCTTGCATGGTCGGCGGGCGGCGCCGTATCGATTGCGTCGTCGGTCGATGGCGGCCGGCATTTCGGCGACCCTATCGTGATCGGTCGTTACGGCGCGCGTCTCGATGCGGGTGTCGAAGCCCATCCGCAACTAGCGATGGACGACAAAGGCCGCATGGTCGTGGCGTACAGCGTGTTCAAGGACGAGAACTGGAACGCCCGCGTCTGGGTGGCGACATCGGCCGATGGCCGCGCGTTCTCGGCGCCGCATCCGATCGCGCGCGATGCGGCGAGCCAGCGCTTCCCGGTGCTCGCTTTCGGCCCGGACGGCACGCTTTTCGCCGCCTGGATCGACAAACGCACGGTGGTGCAGGCGGGTAAGCGCGGTCTCGTGCAACCGGGCGCCGCGATCGCTTACGCGTGGTCGCGCGATGCGGGCGAGACGTTTTCCGGAGAAGCCATCGGCGAGGACCACACTTGCGAGTGCTGCCGCCTCGATGCGGCGGTCGATGGCGCGGGGCATCCGGTCGTGCTGTTTCGCAAGATCTACGGTGCGGACGAGCGCGATCATGCGGTGCTGACTTTTTCGCAAGACCATGCGCCGCTCCCGGTGCGCCGCGTGTCGGTCGATCGTTGGCATATCGAGGGGTGTCCGCATCATGGGCCGGCGCTCGCGGTGTCGGCGGACGGCGCTTGGCATGCGGCTTGGATGACGGGCGGGGAAGCGAGGCAGGGATTGTTTTACGCGCGCTCGACGGACGAAGGCCGCTCGTTCTCCACGCCGCAGCCCGTGGGCGATGCCGAGCGTCAAGCGGGACGGCCATCGCTGCTCGCGCAAGGGGCGTCCGTTTGGCTTGCTTGGAAGGAGTTCGACGGCGAGCGCATTCTTGCGCGCGTGCGGCATTCGAGCGATGGAGGGCGCACGTGGTCGCCGGATCGCACGGTAGGGGCGGTGCAAGGCTATGCCGACCGCCCGCTCCTAGTCGGCGATGGCGAGCGCGTGTATTTGTCGTGGCTCTCGCGCGAGCGTGGATACCGGCTGATTGAATTGGATGCCTCATGAGACACCCATTGAAATTTGTATTGAGCGCGGCATTGGCGCTTGCGGCGGCGTGCTTTCATTTGCAAGCGCAGGCGACGCCGCCCAAGCCATTCACGACGCACAGCTTCGCCGAGATCCGCGCGCGGCACGCGGGCGTTCCGCTCGTGGTCCATATCTGGGCGATGAGCTGCGGTCCTTGCTTGGCCGAGTTGCCGAAGTGGGGGGCGTTTGCGAAGCAGCGCCCGGGCGTGGCGCTCGTGCTCGTGCGCTTCGATCAAGCGCCGGCCGAGGCGAGCGAGGCGCGGCTCGCGCGTTCGGGGCTCGAGGCTGTCGAAAGCTGGGGCGTCTCGGGCGAGGCGGACGAGTATCTGCGCGCGAGCGTCGATCGCAAATGGATCGGCGATGTGCCCCGCACGATGCTGATCGCACCGGACGGCGAGGTGACATCGATCAGGGGCACTGCCGATCTTTCCAGCGTCGAGCGGTGGTTGGACGAGGTGAAAGCGGGACGGCCCGCGCGCGGGCATTGACGCCTCGTGCATAGCGCGATCGCGGCGGGAATGCCGGATCGCGCGGACACGGCCGGGGTTACATCAACACGATGTCGTACTGTTCTTGGCTCAAGTTCGACTCGACCTGCAGCGAAACCGGTTTGCCGATGAAGTCGATGAGCATCGCCAGATGCTGCGATTCCTCATCGAGGAACAAGTCGATGACTTGCTGCGAGGCCACGACCCGAAATTCGCGCGGATTGAACTGCCGCGACTCGCGCAGGATTTCGCGCAGGACGTCATAGCACACGGTCCGCGCGGTTTTGACTTGGCCCTTGCCCTCGCACACCGGGCACGGCTCGCATAGCACGTGCGCCAGCGATTCGCGCGTGCGCTTGCGCGTCATCTCGACGAGCCCAAGCTGCGAGAAGCCGTTGACGGTCGAGCGCGTGCGGTCGCGTGCGAGCGCTTTCTTCAACTCGCCGAGCACGGCGTCGCGATGCTCGGCGTTTTCCATATCGATGAAATCGATGATGATGATGCCGCCGAGGTTGCGCAACCGCAGTTGGCGCGCGATCGTGTGCGCCGCTTCGAGATTCGTCTTGAAGATCGTATCGTCGAAGTTGCGGGCGCCGACATAGCCGCCCGTGTTGACGTCGATCGTCGTCATCGCTTCGGTTTGATCGATCATCAAATAGCCGCCCGACTTCAAATCGACCCGGCGCGAGAGTGCGCGCTGCAACTCGGCTTCGATGTTGTAGAGGTCGAACAGCGGCCGCTCGCCCGTATAGTGGTGCAGCTTGGAACTCACCGCGGGCGTGAATTCCGCGGCGAACTCGGTTAGCATTTGGAACGTCTCGCGCGAATCCACTTGGATGCGGCTCGTCTCGTCGGTCACGAAATCGCGCAGCACGCGTTGCGCCAAATTCAAATCCTGATAGAGCAGGCTCGTGGGCGGCAGGCGCTGCGCTTGCGCGACGACGGTCGCCCACGTTTTGCGCAGATAAGCGACGTCGCTCGCGAGTTCCTCGCTCGTCGCGTCTTCGGCGATCGTGCGCACGATATAGCCGCCTTTTTCATCGGCGGGCAGAACGGCCGTCAGGCGCGCGCGGATCGCTTCGCGCTCGGCTTCGCTTTCGATCTTCTGTGAAATGCCGATGTGCGGCTCTTGCGGCAAGTAGACGAGCGTGCGGCCCGCGATGCTGATCTGCGTCGAGAGCCGCGCGCCCTTGGTGCCGATCGGATCTTTGATCACTTGCACCGTCAGCGTTTGACCTTCGAATACGATCTTCTCGATCGGATGCGGCGGGGCTGCGTGCTCGCCCACCAAGCGCGGATGCCAGATATCGGCGACATGCAAAAACGCGGCCCGCTCGAGGCCGATGTCGATGAACGCGGATTGCATGCCGGGCAGCACGCGCACGACCTTGCCCAAGTAGACGTTGCCCACGCGCCCGCGCGAAAGCGTGCGCTCGACATGCAGCTCTTGCACGGCGCCTTGCTGAATCAGCGCGACCCGCGTCTCCTGCGGGGTGACGTTGATGAGGATTTCTTCGTTCATTGTCGGCGGCTTCAGAAGTCGACGCGGGCCTGGCGTAACAGCGCGGCCGTCTCAAATAGGGGCAGACCCATGATACCCGAATAGGATCCGTCGATTTGTTCGATGAACTCGGCGGCGCGGCCTTGGATGCCGTAGGCCCCCGCTTTGCCGAGCGGCTCGCCGGTCATCGCATAGCGCGTCAGCGAGGTGAGGGGCGCGGCGCAAAAGCGCACCGTCGAGCGAGATAACGCAGGCTGCAGCAACGTGCCGCCTGCATCGACGACGGCCACGGCGGTAAGGACTTCGTGCTCGCGCCCCGCGAGCCGCGCAAGCATCTGCACGGCATGCTCGACGTCATGGGGCTTGCCCAAGATGGCGCCGTCGATCGTCACCGTGGTATCGGCAACGAGAATCGGCGCGGCCGCATACGCGCGCGCCGACAGCCGCGCGCGCGCCGCCTCGGCCTTCGCCACGCAAACCCGCTGCACGTAGGCATGCGCGGATTCGCCGGGCAGTTCGGCCTCCAATGCCTCGGCGTCTTCGTCGTCCCGCGGCAGCAACGGCTCGAAGCGCACGCCCAGTTGCGCAAGCAGTTCCTGCCGGCGCGGGCTTTGCGAAGCAAGGTAGACGTAGGGGTACAGCGGAAGACGTTGACTCGGCTGCGACATGGATCGTTCGTTCTCGTTGGGCGTAGGCGGCCGCCGATGAGAACGGACGCCGCATCAGACGCGGTGATAGGGGTGATTCTGCGTGATGCTCCACGCGCGGTAAAGCTGTTCCGCAAGCAGCACGCGGACCATGCCGTGCGGCAGCGTCAAGCTGGAGACCCGAAGCAGCAGTTCGGCCCTGGTTTTGATTGCGGGATCGAGGCCATCGGCGCCCCCGATCACGAAGGCGACGTCGCGACCGTCGCGCTGCCAGTCGGGAAGCGCCTGCGCGAGTTGCATCGTCGTCCAGTCGCGGCCGTGCTCGTCGAGTGCGACGAGACGGACAGTCTTCGGCAACGCGGCTTCGATGCGCTGTCGCTCCGCCGCCATCACGCTTTGCGCCGAGCGGCCGCTCGTGCGCGGTTCCGGCTTGATTTCGCGCAGTTCGATGCGCAATTCCGGCGGCATGCGCTTCGCGTATTCCTCGAAACCGGTCGCGATCCAGTCGGGCATCTTATGGCCGACTGCCAGGATATGCAGTTTCATTGCCGCATGCGCCGCCGCTCGCGTGTTACTTCCCGCTCGCCTTGCGGGCGGGCGCTTTGCGCGCGGCGGTTTTGCTCGCCGGCGCGGGGGCCTTGCGCGGCGCGCTCTTGCGCGCGGGCTTGGCAGCCGGCGCAGCCTCGTTCGCTTCGTCTTCGTCCTCGTCCTCGCCGTCGAACTCGGTCGCCCGCGCGCCCGCGAACGCTCTCGTGTCCGAGAGTTTCACGCGCACGGGCTTCTCGCCCCAGATTTCCTCGAGGTTGTAGTACTGGCGAAGCGCGGGCTGCAGGATGTGGACGATGGCATCGCCGCAATCGACGAGCACCCATTCGCCGATGTCCTCGCCCTCGGTGCTGATGATCTCCCCGCCGGCTTCCTTCACCTTTTCGCGCACGCTGGAAGCGAGCGCCTTCGTTTGACGGTTAGAGGTGCCGCTCGCGACGACCACGCGATCGAACAGCTCGGTCAAATGCGTCGTATTGAAGACGCGGATGTCTTGCGCTTTGACGTCTTCGAGACCGTCTACGATTGCGCGCTGCAGTTTGCGAATATCCATGGTTACGGATGGTACAGGTGATGTTGAAGAATGTAGTCCCAGACGGCATCGGGGATTGGCTCGGGCGCCGGCGCGCCATGCGCGTCCGGCATGGCGGCCCGCTCGCCCGCCGTGGCGTCGCGCGCAAGCTTGGCTTTCAAGTGGGCGCGAATATCGGTAGCCGATACGTCCAGCGCGAGCGTATCGTCGATGAGCACATGCCCCGCGCGCGTGCAATGCAGCGTGCAAGCGTCGGCTCTGCGCGGGCCGAGTTCCTCGGCAAGCGCGGCCGACAGGCTCGACAAATCGAAGCCCGGCCGCGTGGCCGCGCAAATGTGCGCGAATTCGAATAAGCGGCGCCAGTCGCGCCACGTATCGAGCCGCAGCAACTGGTCCGCACCGATCAAGAGCGTCAGCGACACGTCCTCGCCTTCGCGCGCGCGCCAGCGCTCGAGCGTCTCGACCGTGTAAGTCGGCCCTTCGTGCTCGATCTCGTCGGTCGCGACCGTCACCGCCACCCCCGGCAGCGTGAGCGAGGCGGCCGCCGCACGCGTCATCGCGAGCCGGTGGCGCGCGGCGGAAACCCCAGCCTTCTGGTAGGGCTGTCCGGCCGGCAGCAAGACGAGCTCGGTCAGCGCGAGCAGATCGGCGAAGCGGCGCGCGAGCGCGAGATGCCCGTTATGGATCGGATCGAAGGTGCCGCCGAGCAAACCGACGCGGCGCGGCAGCATGGGCTGCGGCGCGCGGGCATCGCGAGACGGGGCAGGGTGGGTGGCAGTCAGATGTCGTCCTCGGCGGTCAAGCGCTCGCGCGTCACGCCCAATCGCGCGGCGTTAGAAAATCGCTATGGAGCCGCGCCTCGGGCGTGCCCGGTTCCGGGCGCCAGTCATAGCGCCAATTTACGACCGGCGGCATCGACAGCAAGATCGATTCGGCACGGCCGCCGCTTTGCAGCCCGAACAAGGTGCCCCGGTCGTACACGAGATTGAATTCGACGTAGCGGCCGCGGCGATAGCATTGGAACGCGCGCTCGCGCTCCCCGTAAGGGGTGGCGCGCCGTTTTTCGAGCAGAGGCAAATAGGCTTCGACGAATGCGTCGCCGACGCTTCTGACCATCGCGAACGAGCGCTCGAAGCCGAGCTCGTCGAAGTCGTCGAAAAAGATGCCGCCCACGCCGCGCGCCTCGTTACGATGCTTCAGAAAGAAGTAATCGTCGCACCAGCGCTTGAAGCGCGGATAAAGATCCGCGCCGAACGGCGCAAGCGCATCGCGGCAAACGCGATGGAAATGCGCGGCGTCTTCCTCGAAGCCATAGTAGGGCGTCAAATCCATGCCGCCGCCGAACCAGAAGACCGGCGCTTCGCCTTCCTTGGTCGCCGCCAGCATGCGCACGTTCATGTGGACGGTCGGGCAGTACGGGTTGCGCGGATGGATGACGAGCGACACGCCCATCGCTTCGAACCCGCGCCCGGCCAGGTGCGGTCGCAGCGCGCTGGCCGAGGGCGGCAACTTCTCGCCCGCGACATCGGAGAAGCCGACGCCGCCGCGCTCGATCAGCTCGCCTTCTTCCAAAATGCGCGTGAGCCCGCCGCCTCGTAGCTTCTCACCCGGCGGGCGCGTCCAGGCATCGGAGCCGAACGGCTTGCCGTCGAGCGCGCCGAGCGCATCGACGATGCGCGTTTGCAGCCCTTGCAAATAGCTGCGCACGGAAGAGACGTCGTAGGTCGTATCGGACATAGAGTGGCGTACGCAAAATGGGGCCGAAGAGCCGGACCGCGAACGGCCGGGCCGCGAATGGCCCGGGGCGGATGAAGGCGAGCGCGCCGCAGGCGATCAGTGCTTGCGGTTCAACGCCCGATAGCCGATATCGCGACGATACTGCATGCCGTCGAACGAGATCTGGTTGATCGCCTCATAGGCGGCCGATTGCGCGCCGCGCACCGAATCGGACAAACCTACCACGCACAGCACGCGCCCGCCGGCCGTCACGAGCTTGCCGTCGACGAGCGCCGTCCCCGCATGGAACGTCACGGCGGTGTCGGTCTCGGGCGCAATGCCGTTGATGCGATCGCCTTTGCGCGGGGCATCGGGGTAGTTGTGCGCGGCGAGCACGACGCCGAGCGCCGTGCGGCGGTCCCACGTGAGCTCGACCGTATCGAGCGTGCCCGCGATCGCGCTCTCGATCACTTTGGAGAAATCGCCCTTCAAGCGCGCCATGATCGGCTGCGTTTCCGGATCGCCCATGCGGCAATTGAATTCGAGCGTCTTCGGGTTGCCCTCGGCGTCGATCATCAGGCCCGCATAGAGGAAGCCCGTGTAGCGAATCCCTTCCTTCTCCATGCCGCGCACCGTCGGCAGGATGATTTCGCGCATCACGCGCGCATGCAATTGCGGCGTGACGATCGGCGCCGGCGAGTACGCGCCCATGCCGCCCGTGTTCGGGCCTTGGTCGCCGTCGAGCAGGCGCTTGTGATCTTGGCTCGAAGCGAGCGGCAGCACGTGCTTGCCGTCGACCATGACGATGAAGCTCGCTTCTTCGCCCGCGAGGAATTCCTCGACGACCACGCGTGCGCCGGCATCGCCGAGCTTGTTGTCGGCGAGCATCATGTCGATGGCGGCATGCGCCTCGTCGGCCGTCGTTGCGACGACCACGCCCTTGCCCGCGGCGAGTCCGTCGGCCTTGACGACGATGGGTGCGCCTTTGCGATCCACGTAAGCGTGTGCGGCGGCCGCGTCGGAGAACGTTTCGTATTCGGCCGTCGGAATGCTGTGGCGCTTCATGAACGCCTTGGCGAAATCCTTCGAGCTCTCGAGCTGCGCCGCTTCCTTCGTCGGGCCGAACACCTTCAGGCCGCGCTGGCGGAACAGATTGACGATGCCCGCCGCAAGCGGCGCTTCGGGGCCGACGACAGTTAGCGCGACTTGCTCTTTTTCCGCGAAATCGGCGAGTTCGGCCAGATCGGTGATATCGACATTGTGCAGGCGCTCGTCCCGCGCCGTGCCGCCGTTGCCTGGCGCGACGTAGACCACTTGCACGCGCGGCGATTGCGCGAGCTTCCAAGCGAGCGCGTGTTCGCGGCCACCGGAACCGACGACGAGTAATTTCATGAAAACGTCCTTTGCCCTTTACTCGTCCGCGATCGACGCGTTCGTATAAACCTCTTGAACGTCGTCGAGGTTTTCGAGCGCATCGAGCAGCTTTTGCATTTTCACGGCGTCATCGCCCGTGAACTCGACTTCGGTTTGCGGCTTCATCGTGACTTCGGCCAGTTCGGCTTTGAAGCCGGCCGCCTCGAGCGCTTCCTTGACCTTCGAGAAATCGTTCGGCGCGCACAGCACTTCGATGCTGCCGTCCTCGTTCGTGACGACGTCGTTCGCGCCGGCTTCGAGCGCCGCTTCCATGAGCTTGTCCTCGGGCGTGCCGGGGGCGAACAGGAACTGGCCCACGTGATCGAACAAGAACGAAACCGAACCGTCCGTGCCCATGTTGCCGCCGAACTTCGAGAACGCGTGGCGCACTTCCGCGACCGTGCGCGTGCGATTGTCGGTCATCGTGTCGACGATGACGGCCGCACCGCCGATGCCATAGCCTTCGTAGCGGATTTCCTCGTAGCTCGCGCCGTCGACGCCGCCCACGCCGCGTTGGATCGCGCGGTTGATGTTGTCCTTGGGCATGTTGGCGTCGTACGCCTTTTCGACGGCGAGCCGCAGACGCGGATTCGAGTCGATCTCGCCGCCGCCCATGCGGGCCGCGACTTGGATTTCCTTGATGAGGCGCGTCCAGACTTTGCCGCGCTTGGCGTCGGCTGCCGCCTTCTTATGTTTGATGTTGGCCCATTTGGAATGACCAGCCATACGTTTCTCCGTGGCGCGCGCCGATTGGGCACACGCATGATGCGTTTGGGGCGATTGCGAATCGTGTGAACCGTGCGAGTCCTGCCGGTGGTCCAGGCGCCGGGCGGCGTGCTGCCCATGTGGCGTGCGTTTTCCGCGCGTTTCAGTTTGCGCGGGCCGCGATGCGAGGATGGCAGGCCGTCCGAAGAGCAGACTGCGATTTTACCATGCCGCCCGGGTGGCGGCGGCGGCGCGGGGCCGCTGCGTCCGGCCTTGCGGCGCGCAAACGCCGCATGCAAGGCTCAAACCTGGGGCGCGACCGCCACGCATGCGTCGGCTCTCCCGGGCGAGCGTTGCCGGTGGGCGTCGAGCAGCGTGCCGAACGCTTCGGCCGTGAGCGGCCTGCCGAGCAGGTACCCCTGCATCTCATCGCAGCGCAGCGCCTCGAGCTTGTCGCGCTGCGATTGCGTTTCGACCCCCTCGGCCACGACATCCATCCCGAGCGAATGGGCGAGCGCGATGATCGCGGACACGATCGCCGTGCCCTCGTCGCTTTGCGCATCGAGCCCATCGACGAAAAAGCGGTCGATCTTCAACTGCCGCACGCGGAACCGCTGCAGGTAGGCCAGGCTCGAGTAGCCCGTGCCGAAATCGTCGATCGCGACTTCGAACCCGCTGTGCTGAAAGGCATGCACCATGTCGGACGTGCGCCGCACGTCGTGCATCGCCGCCGTCTCCGTGATCTCGAACATGATCGCATCGCTGCCGATGCGCTCCTCCTCGAGGATCTCGAGAATGTGCGAGAGCAAGTCGGGTTGGGCGAGTTGGCGCGGCGACAGATTGATGGCGATCTTCGTCGGTTGAAGGTCTTGCGCCTGCCAGCGCCGAATTTGCCGGCAGGTCTCGCGCACGACCCAATAACCGATCGGCACGATTTGCCCATTGCGTTCGGCGATCGAAATGAATTCCGCGGGCGAGAGCAGCCCGAGCTCGGGGTGATTGAGCCGCAACAGCGCTTCAGCGCCCGCAAGGCCGCCGTCGCGGCCGTAGAACTTGGGCTGGAAATGCAGCGAGAAATAGCCCTTGTCGAGCGCCTCGCGCATTGCGCGATGGATCTGCAACGTGCGCGTAGCCTGCTCGCTCATGTCCGATTCGAAGAAGCGGCAGGTGCCGCGTCCCGCGCGCTTGGCCGCATACATGGCGGCGTCGGCGTTTTTGAGCAGCGCCTCGACGGTGTCCCCGTCGCGCGGGAACAGCGCGATGCCCACGCTCGGCGCGACCTGCAAAGGGTGCTCGTCGATCCAGATGCTGTCATGCATGCGCTCGAGCACGAGCTCGGCGACACGCCGCGCATCGCCGGGTATGCCGACATGACGCACGACCATGACGAACTCGTCGCCGCCCAGACGGGCAACGGTATCGCCCGCGCTCATGCAAGCGATCAGGCGCTTCGCGAAGGCCTTGAGCACTTCGTCGCCCACCGTGTGCCCGAGCGAGTCGTTGATGGTCTTGAAGCCGTCCAAGTCCATGAACAGGACGGCGAATTGGCCCTTGCCGTGCTTGCCGAGTTCGATCGCGCGCTCGAGGTGCTCGGTGAGCGTGCGGCGATTGGGCAGCTCGGTTAGCACGTCGAATGCGGCCATATGCATGATGCGTCCGTTGAGCTGCGAAACGGATTGCATGAGAAACGCCGTGCGTGCATCGAACCGCGAGACCATCAGCGTGCCGATCAAGATGGCGACCGTGAAGATGGCGATCGTGGTGCCGAGCCAGCGCAGGTCCATCCCGCCGCCCGCCGCACCGCAAATCGAGCCGGGCAGGACCGTGGCGGCGGCGTTGGCCGTGTAGTGCATTCCGGTGATGGCGAGGCCCATGACAAGGGCGGCGGCGGCGCGCTTGGCGAACACGTGGGCCTGATCCTCCGCGCGCAGCCGGTGGGCAATCCAAAGCGCGGTGCCTGAAGCCGCCATCGCGACGACAAGCGAGGCGACGACGAGCTCGGCATCGTAGACGATGCCCGGTTGCATGCGCATCGCGGCGTCGCCCAAGTAGTGCATCGCGGCGATGCCGAGGCCCATGAGGACCGCGGCCGCGGCGAACTGCCGGGGACCGAGCGTCGTATGCGTGATCACGCGCAGCGCGAAATACGAGACCAGAATGGCGACGAGGAGCGACCCGGCGGTAATCGTGAAGTCGTAGCCGATCGGGATCGGCAGCGCGTATGCGAGCACGCCGATGAAGTGCATCGACCAGATGCCCACGCCCATCGCGCCCGCGCCGCCCGCCAACCAGGCGTGACGCTGGCGGCGGCCGGAAGCGGAGGCGATGCGCCCCGACAGATCGAGCGCCGTGAAAGAGGCGAGCGTTGCGACGGCGAGCGACAGCCCGACGAGCCAGAAGTTATATATGCCCTGCATGGCGGAGTCGTAGTTGGCGCGAATGGTCTTTTACGCTTTATCGGCAGGCGCTGCCTGCGAATTTATTGCGCCCCTTTTATTTAGGGGCGCCTCGGGGTTTTATTCCCGCATCAGTTCTTGGTGCCGAATAGACGGTCTCCGGCGTCGCCGAGGCCCGGCACGATATACGCGTGCTCGTTAAGATGCGAGTCGAGCGAAGCCACATAAAGCTTCACGTCGGGGTGGGCGTCTTGGAACACCTGCACCCCCTCGGGCGCGGCCACGAGCGCGACGAACGAAATATGCCCGCCCGCCACGCCGCGCCGCTTCAAGACGTCCACCGCGTGCACGGCCGAATAGCCCGTCGCCACCATCGGGTCGCACAGAATGAAGGTGCGGTCCTCGAGATCGGGCAGCCGCACGAGATATTCGACGGGCCGGTGCTCTGCGTCGCGGTAAACGCCGATATGCCCGACGCGCGCGGACGGGATCAGCTCGAGCAAGCCGTCCGACATGCCGATCCCCGCGCGCAGCACCGGAACGATCGCGAGCTTTCTGCCCGCGATCACGGGCGCGTCGATTTCGACGAGCGGCGTCGCCACACGGCGCGTCGTGATCGGCAAGTCGCGCGTGATCTCGTAACCCATCAGCAGCGTGATTTCGCGCAGCAGTTCCCGAAACGTGCGCGTGGACGTGTCCTTGTCGCGCATATGGGTGAGTTTGTGCTGAATCAGCGGGTGATTGAGGATGAATAGGTTCGGGAAACGGCTATCTTGTTTCATGGCGGGGGCGCAAGGCGGCGCGATCGGGAGAGGGTCGCGCAAGTTTACCGAAAGAAGGGCCGCGGCCGGCGGCGTTTTTTCAGCAACAAGCGTTCGTCTTGCGCCGCGAAGGCGCTCGGCGCGATCTCGGCGATTCTTCTACAATCGCCCCCATTGCCCATCGATATGGGGGACACACGCATGGATCTTGGAATCGCAGGACGTACCGCGCTCGTTTGCGCGGCCAGCAAGGGGCTCGGGCGCGGCTGCGCCGAGGCGCTCGCCGCCGAGGGCGTAGCGCTCGTCATCGTCGCGCGCACGCAAGCGACGCTCGAGGCCACCGCGGCCGAGATTCGCGCGAGCAGCGGCGTACCGGTGCGAACGGTCGCCTGCGACATCACCACGCCAGAGGGCCGAGCGGCCGCGCTGGCGGCCTGTCCCGCACCGGACATCCTCATCAACAACGCGGGCGGCCCGCCGCCGGGCGACTTCCGCCAGTTCACCCACGAAGACTGGATCCGCGCGCTCGAGGCCAACATGCTGACGCCTATCGCGCTGCTGCAGGCCACGATCGACGGCATGATCGAGCGCGGTTTCGGTCGCATCGTCAACATCACGAGCTCTTCCGTGAAGGCGCCGATCGATGTGCTGGGCCTGTCGAACGGGGCGCGCTCGGGTCTTACGGGCTTCGTCGCGGGCGTGGCGCGCAAGGTGGCTCAACACAACGTGACCATCAACAACCTGTTGCCTGGGCTCTTCGATACCGACCGAATCGCGACCACGCTGAACGCGCAGGCGCAGACCAAGGGGATCAGCGTGGACGAGGCGCGGCGCGAGCGCGCGGCCGGCATCCCGGCGCAGCGGCTCGGGCAGCCCGGCGAATTCGGCAAAGCCTGCGCATTCCTGTGCAGCGCGCATGCGAGCTACATTACCGGCCAGAACTGGCTCATCGACGGCGGCGCTTATCCCGGCACCTTCTGACTGCGCCGCGTCCGCCCGGCCGTCGAATTTTTAGATGACATCGTTTGATTTGGAAGGAGTTGCGCCATGACCCCCTGCGTTGCGCTGATCGCGCACGATCACAAGAAGGAAGACATCGTCGCCCTGGCAGGCGAGTACGCGCCGACCTTGCGCGGCTGCAAGCTCATCGCGACGGGCACGACGGGCGGGCGCATTGCGGATACGCACGGCTTGACGGTCGAACGGATGCTCTCCGGCCCCTACGGCGGCGACTTGCAAATCGGCGCGATGCTGGCCGAGGGAAAAGTGGATCTCGTGGTCTTTCTGCGCGATCCGATGACGCCGCAGCCGCACGAACCCGACATCAACGCACTCGTGCGCGCGTGCGACGTGCACGACGTTCCTTGCGCGACCAACGTCGCCACGGCGCGCATGCTGCTCGATACGCTCGCGGCGCGCACCTCCGCCACGGCTTGAGCACTGCGCTCGGGAACGGGAACGGGAACGGTGGAGCAGCGATAGGCAGCGGCGTTTCGCAACGCTGCGTAAAACGGATCAATC
>Ga0157369_10001652_pt1 | contig 27205 bp, 18 predicted proteins | sample C25metaG_FD_113461 | JGI IMG/M metagenome (GOLD analysis project Ga0157369, IMG submission 113461) | Corn rhizosphere microbial communities from Kellogg Biological Station, Michigan, USA - C2-5 metaG | ecosystem: Host-associated > Plants > Roots > Rhizosphere > Soil | place: USA: Michigan... | reverse complement strand
CCATCGACAACGTAGGTGCCCACGATCGCGCCTTTGTCGCTGATGCTGCTCGCCTGCGTATCGCTCGATCCCGGCACGTCGATTGTCTTAATCCTGCCACCGGTGGTGCGCACGAATCCATGAGCGCCTGCCTCATCACCATAGGACCCGGCAATTTCGCCTTTGTTGTTTAGGCTGGCGGGATAGGTGCCACTCGCGCCTGTGACGTCGAATGTTGTGATCGTTCCATCGGACGCGCGCAGGAAGCCATGACCGGTGTCTGAGTTATCAAGGTAGTATCCCGCGATTTCGCTTCCGTTGTTTATGCTTTCCGCTTGTGTCTCCTTGGCCCCGGTAACAGCGAAAGTCGTCATGGTTCCGTCAACGGTGCGAACAAAGCTGACGCCGTCTCCCCGATAGCCTGTCACAGAATTGATGGCGTTGATGCCCCTTACGAATCCCGCAACGAAGGTCGTATAGGTTGCCTTTGCTAGGGCAGTCCCGCCGGAGATCGCGATGCAGAGCGCCGCGAGCGCGACGGGACGATACAAGCTCCGGCAATTGAACGGGCTCAGCGCCATTTCATTCTCCCACCATCGCAAGAGAACATACAACTATAGGCAGCAGGAGGATAGCAGACCGGCGCGCGGTGACGGCGATTCAAAGCGGCAATGGATGCGTAATCCGCGGAGGCGGCCGCGTCGCGCGCGCCCATTGGAGCGCGCGCGGTCAATCCCGCCTTACGGCTTGATGCAGCCCCAGTCGGCGTCGGGGGCTTCCTCGACGACGATGGTCACGTAGCAATAGCCGAGCACATAGCGGAAGCAGCGGCTGCGCACGCGGCCGATCACCTCGATGTTGCGGATGTCGCCCTCTCCGGGAATCTCGACATAGTCGCCGACGTTCGGGATCAACGTGAACTGCGTCTCATCGACCTCCACATCCACCGGCTGGGCCATTGTGGTGTTGTCGACGAGCCTGGTGGCGCCCTTCGGCAGGAGGCGGTAGTCGATGCCGTACTTCATGTCAGGTCCTTTCGGGTTCCGCGCGGAAGCCTAGCCAATCCGCCGCGCGGTTCAAGTCGAGACGCCGTGATCAGTGCGCGGGCGGCGTTGCGGCCTTGGGCGGTGCGGGGGGCGGTTGCGGCGCCGCCTGCTGGGGCCGCGGCGGGGGGCCGTCGAAGGTCTGCCGCTGCTCGGGCGTGAGCGATTCATAGAGTGCACCGACCAGCGGCCTCTCCCGGCGCAATGCGTCGACTTCGGTGGTCAGGAGCTTTTCCTCACGTTCCATCCGCGTCGGCGTGGGCACGTCGGCTCCGGTCGATGGCGCCGGGCAGGGCCACGCATGCATGACTTCCACGCGGGTATTCTTCCAGGCGTCGAACAGCGGCTTCTGCTTTTCGGTCAGCACCAGGGTTTTCTCGAGCTGGGTGAGCATGGCCATGTTCCGGTCGATCTGCATGGCGCAGATCTTCTCGGGCAGCGGCATGGCGTTCGGGGCCGGCGGCGTCACCTTCATGACGGTGCCCGGCGGCGGATCGGCCAGCGCGCTCGAGGCAAATGACAAAACAGCAAGGATCGGGAGGACGATTCGCGCGCGCACGGGACACCTTTTTATTGGGCGCACTCCTCTAGTGAGAAATGGCGGCCGCGTCCACTTCCTTTAGCCCTCTCCCCCGGAGGGGGAGAGGGTTTATTGAGTGGCCCTCAACTCCCGGATTGTTCTCTTCCCATCCGGCGCAGGCTGATAGGGATGCGAGATTTCCGTCATCGCGCGATGGAACTCGTCGAGCGTGAAGTCCTGGCGCACCTCCCAGGCGTCGAAGCCTGTGCGCGCCATGAAGGCGATCTGGTCGAACAGGAAATCGCCGGTGGCGCGGATTTCGCCTTTGTAGTCGAACCGCGTGCGCAACATCCGCGCCCAGGAGAACGCGCGCCCGTCGCGGAACTTCGGGAATTCCAGAACGATGACGGCAAGCCGCGGCAGGTCCGCCTTCAGCACCTGCGGGTTTTCATTGGATGCCAGCCGCACGCCGACCGGAGCGTGGTGTGTGAAGAGGTTTTCCTTCTCGCCCTGGAAACGCGCAAGCGTGACGATCACGCCCTTCTCCTCCGGAAAGGCCTTGCCATCGGGCACGAAGAAGAACGGGTCCTCGACGAACTGGGCTCCCTTGTCGTGCGAATGCGCGCCAAATTTAATAAGCGGCATGGAGGTCCTGTCCGTACGCAACGTTCTTGAACGGCGTCATGCCGACGCGGCGATAGGTGTCGAGGAAGCGTTCGCCGTCCTTGCGCACCTCGAGGTAGCAGCCGATCACGCGCTCGACGGCGTCGGCGATCTCGTCCTTGCCGAAGCCCGGCCCCATGATCTCGCCGATGCTCGCATCCTCCGCGCCGGAGCCGCCGAGCTGGAGCTGGTAGAATTCCACGCCCTTCTTGTCGACGCCGAGAATGCCGATGTGTCCGGCATGGTGATGGCCGCAGGCATTGATGCAGCCGGAGATCTTGATCTTGAGCTCGCCGATATGGTGCTGGCGGTCGAGATCGGCGAAACGTTCGGAGATTTTCTGCGCGATCGGGATCGAACGCGCGTTCGCGAGGTCGCAATAATCGAGGCCGGGGCAGGCGATGATGTCGGTGATGAGACCGGCATTGGGCGTGGCAAGGCCAAGCTCTTTCAGGCGCGCGAAGATCGCAGGCAGATCGCGCTTCTTCGCATGCGGCAGCACGAGGTTTTGCTCATGGCTGACGCGGATTTCGGCCATGCCGAACCGGTCCATCAGATCGGCCAGCGCATCGAGCTGTTCGTGGGTGGCGTCGCCCGGCACACCGCCGATGGGCTTTAAGGAAATGGTCGCGATGGCGTAGCCGGGCGCGCGGTGCTTCGCGACATTGGTTTTAAGCCAGTTCCCGAAATCCGCATCGCCTTGCGGCATCTCATCGGACAGCGTCTCGAACACGGGTGGTGCGAAATAGGCATCGATGCGGTCGCGTTCTTCCTGCGGTACCTGCAGTGTGCCGGCCTTCCTGATCTCCTCGAACTCGACCATCGCCTGGCGGCGCATCTCGTCCGGACCCAGCGCATTCGCCAGGATCTTGATGCGCGCCTTGAAGAGATTGTCCCTTCGGCCCTGCTCATTGTAGACGCGCATCACGCTTTCGAGGAACGCAAGGATATCGGCCTTGGCCACGAAGTCGCCGACGACATATCCGATATAGGGCGTGCGCCCCATCCCGCCGCCGACATAGACGCGGTAGCCGGTCTCGCCGCTATCGTTCTTCACGATCTCGAGCGCCATGTCGTGGAATTTGAGCGCGGCCCGATCGTTGGGCGATCCGCTGACCGCGATCTTGAATTTGCGCGGCAGGAAGCTGAACTCGGGATGCAGCGACGACCATTGCCGGATGATCTCGGCGATCGGGCGCGGGTCTTCGATCTCGTCGGCCGCGGCGCCGGCAAAATGGTCGGCCGTGACGTTGCGGATGCAATTGCCGCTGGTCTGGATCGCGTGCATCTCGACGCTCGCGAGTTCGGCGAGGATATCGGGCACATCGACAAGCCGCGGCCAGTTGAACTGGATGTTCTGCCGCGTCGTGAAATGGCCGTAGCCCTTGTCGTATTTGCGCGCGATGTGCGCGAGCTTGCGCAGCTGTGTCGCACTCAGCGTTCCATACGGCACCGCGATCCGCAGCATATAGGCATGAAGCTGCAGATAGAGCCCGTTCATCAGCCGGAGCGGCTTGAACTGGTCCTCGTTCAGTTCGCCGGAAAGCCTGCGCGCGACCTGTCCGCGAAACTGTGCCACGCGTTCGGCGACGAACCGCGCGTCGAATTCGTCATATCGATACATCGTCGTCTTTCGGTTGCGTCGCACGCGGCACGGGCCGCGGCACCGGTCGCAAGGAAGGATCGGCCGCCTGCTTCCCCAGATCGTCGCGGACGCTCGGTCCCGCGGCGCGAATGATCTCGCGCTCCTTGACGGGGTGGATGCCGGAAGCCGCCACGCGCACGTCGAACAGATAGGGGTTCACGACGACATTGTCGCCGACATAGGCCTGTGCGGCTGCCAGGGCTGCGTCCGCCGGTGCGGCTTCCGCGAAAACGTCGCCGTCTTTCAAGCTTTCGACCCACGCGCCGCTCTTCCAATAGAGCACGTCGCCGTCTTTCAGGCGGTTTGCGGTCAGCATCTGGGGCGTGGGCGCGGCCATGGGTGATAGGTCACACTTCCACCCCGCCAAATCAAGGCTTCACAGAAAATTTGTGTGCTTTTGAAAGTTATACATTCTTATGACGTATTAATTAACATAGCCAAACGGCTCGTTTTTCGCGAATGATGCGGATGAGCAAAGGGCATGGCGGTGGAAAAAGACTTGGCTGAAAGCGGACCTGGGCTCGCCGCCGCCATGGCGGTCGGCCGCGATGGCGCGCGCGCCGATACGTTCCTGGATGAGCAGACCAAACTCACCCGCCTCCAGATCGGTCAGATCGAGGAGGAGAACACCACCCGCCGGCGCATCCTGAAGCTCGAACATATGAGCGCGGCGATGAAGCTCGCCTTCGAGCTGGCGCTCGCGATCATTTTCACGGCGATCGCCGTCGGGCTGGGCGCAGCGGTGTGGAGTGCGGTCGCCGACAACGGCCTTGTGGTCGAATCCTTTTCCGTGCCGCCCGACCTCGCAGGCAAGGGGCTGACGGGCGACGTCGTGGCGGCAAAGCTGCTCGACAAGCTCTCTTCGCTGCAGGCACAGACGGTGTCGAGCCGCGCCGCCACCAGCTACGCGAACAACTGGGGCGGCGACATCAAGCTGCAGATTCCGGACACCGGCGTTTCGATCGGCGAGTTCAATCGCTCGCTCCACGCCTGGCTCGGCCACCAGACGCGCATCACCGGCGAAGTCTATCGCACGCCTGCAGGGCTCGCCGTCACGGCGCGTGCCGGAAACAACACGAGCCCGACGTTCACCGGAAGCGACGCCGATCTCGACAAGCTCATTCGCCAGGCGGCGGAGTCGGTCTATCGCGCGACACAGCCCTATCGCTACGCGGTCTATCTCGCCAATGCCGGCCGCAACAAGGAAGCGGAAGCCACCTATCTCCAGCTGATCGCGAACGGCTCGCCGACGGATCGCGCCTGGGCGCATATCGGCATCGAAAACATCTATGCCAACCGGGGCGATCGCACGCGCGCACTCGCCATGCTGACGCGCGCCCTGGCGCTGAAGCCGGACTTCGTCATGGCCTATATCAACAGGTCCGGACTCGAAGGCCAGTATCAGCACGACGAAGCGTCTCTCTCCGCGATCAAGAAAGCGGCGGATATCGCACGTGGTCCGCGCGATCACGATCTGAGCGATATCGCCTGGCAGCTCTCTCTGCTGCAGGCCGAATCCAATGTGGCGGGGAGTACGGCCAATTACAGCGGACAGCTCGAAATCGACCGGCAGATCGAGGCGCTCCCCAATTTCAACAACTCTGCCGACAACGCGCATCAGAACGACATCACGACACATGCGTTCCTTCACGATGAAGCGGCTTCGGAAGCCGCGTTCGAGGCAATGCCACCAGCAACCGGCGACGTCGCGTTTCTCCAGCGCGAAGGCAACCATTCCTTCGCTCGGCTCATTCTCGGCCAGCCCGATCTGGTCCTCGCTTTGCGCGCGCGGTTCGATGCGACGCTTACCAAGCTGGGGGCCTTGGGCCCCGTCATCGAACAGCGGCAGTTCTGGCCGTTCGTCGCCTATGGGCAGGCGCTCAAGGGCGATTTCAAAGGTGCGCATGCCACAGCCGACCGCACGCCGGTGGATTGCATTCAGTGTCTGCGGATACGCGGCATCATCGACATGCTTCAGAAGAACTGGGGCGGTGCCGGCTACTGGTTCGCGCGCGCAGCCAGCGATGCCCCATCGGTTCCGGTTCCGTGGAGCGATTGGGGCCACATGCTGCTCGAGAAAGGCGATTTCGACGGCGCGATCGCGAAATTCGAGGTGGCTTACGGCTTGAGCCCGCGCTTCGCCGATCCGATCGAGATGTGGGGCGAAGCGCTGGCAAAGAAAGGCCGCGCAGACCTCGCGCTCAAGAAATTCGAAGAAGCGAACCGCTACGCGCCCCATTGGGGACGGCTGCACCTGAAATGGGGCGAGGCGCTTTTGTGGTCCGGCGACAAGGCGGGCGCCGCAAAACAATTCGTCGCCGCGCGGACACTCTCGCTTACGGTGGCGGAGAAGGCTGAACTGGAGAAAATGAAACCTCTTGCGGGTTAAGCGACACGCGAGAGGCGGAAAGCGCGCGCGCCGCCTGGCTGAGCAGGCGTGTCAGCTGCATGGCGTAGGATTCGCGCATAGCCGCGCGCAGGCTTTCCTCCAGAACCATTGCGCCATCGCCTTTGCGGCTGATGAAGCCTTCTTGCTCGGCCTGATCCATCATGCGCTTGATGTGGATGCGCGACACGCGAAACCGCTTGGCGATCGCGGCAGCGGAGAATGCGATCGGCTCGCGTGTCGGAAACGGTTCGCCCCCCTCCGCTCCAAAGTACATAGTGATCTGTGTTCCGGCGTACCGGTTCAGGAAAACGCGGTAATAGGGCGTATTGATCGCCGGCGACATTTTGGCCATGGCGATCAATTCCTCGCCCTGAAGACGTGCCAGCGTTTCAAGCGTTGCAGGGGCGTCGAGCTGTTGCAGGATCAGGTCGACGGCGGGTTCGACGATGCGCGCGGCATCGAGCGCGGCGCGGAAGTGCGTTCGCCAGGCGCGCAGGAAATCCTCGGTCGGGACGTAATGCGCAAGCTTGCTGCCGTCGCGTCCTGCGGACTCGACATAGCCGAGATAGCGCAGATAGAGCAGGAGGGCCCGCGCCCGGCCGGGACTCAAAAGGCCTGACGCCGCGCAGATCTCCTTCAGCCGTGGCAGTGTCAGCCCGCCGGTGACATGGGCGTACAGCGCCCACATCGCGCACATATATCGTCCCGCGTCCTTGAAAATGCCGTCGAGCGCGTCGTTCTCCGCGCTGGCCTTGAGCATGTTTGCCGCCAGAGCATGGGCGGCGCACTCGAAGCACGCGTGGGCTGAAATACGTGAATAATTCTCAATGTCGGATCCGCCCTCCCCAGCCCAGGAGAGCAAGGAAGCGACGTCCGTCCGTTCGTCCGTACCTTGCTGCACGCCGATGCCCCCGCATCCCGATCAAAAATGTACATGGTGGAGGCACGCCTGCCAACCTATGGTTTTCGCGGGCTTTTTTCGTTTTAGCGCGTACACTTGGCTTGGGGATGGGGCATGGCCAGAGACACTTTCGACCTGCCGACACAGCATGGCTGAGGACGAGGACAGCGCCGCCCGGGGCAGCATGGGCAGCGCCGCAGACGCCATCGCACTCGGCGCGGGCGCGACCGAGGAGGCGCGAGTTTATCTGCGCGAACAGACGAGGCTGGCAAAACTCCAAAGCGACAATCTGATCGAGCAGAACGCGTTCGAGCTGTCGCATCTGCGCTGGCGCCGCTTCAACGATCAGATGAAGGGCGCATTGCAGATCATGGCGGTGGCGCTCGGCGCGCTGATCGTTGCCGGTATCGGCTTCGCGATCTGGAACGCGAGCGAGGCGGATGGTCTGATCGTCGATTCCTTCTCGGTGCCGCAGGCGCTCGCAGCAACCGGCACGACCGGCGACATCGTCGCCGGCGACATGACGAACAAGATCGCGGCCATCCGCGACTTCGCCAACGATCATTCGCTCGCCCGCTCCAAAGATGTGCAACAGGACCGCGATCAGGACATCAAGGTCGAGATTCCCGAGACCGGCGTTTCGTTCGCGCAGGCGTGGCGCTACCTGAAGCAGTGGCTCGGCCATGAGCGGCATCTGAGCGGCGATGTCCGCACTCTCGCCGATGGACAGATCGCGCTCACGGTATCGCTCGGTGGCGCCGATACGTTCCGTTTCGCGGGCAAGCCCGGCGATCTCGACAAGCTCGAGCAACAGGCGGCCGAACGCGTCTTCGGCGCGGTCGATCCCGTCAATATCGTTCTGTATCTGGTTGGCAAAGGCCGCCGGGGCGATTCCTTGGCGGCGGCAGAACACCTCGTCTCGCTCGGCGGCGACAGACAGATTTTATCGGAATCCTATTCGCTCTACGCCAACATGATCCGCCTTGTCACTGGCGATGCGAAGCGGTCCGTCGCGATGGCGCAGCTGTCCATCGCGCTCGATCCCAAACCGGCACCGCAGCATATGGAGTTGCTCAGCAGCTCGCGCCTGCTTGGCCATGACGAAATCGTTCTCCAGCAAGCCCGCCTGATTGCCGGGTTGCGCCAGGAAGACAACATGGGGTCGTGGCGCACCGGTGAGGGCGTGCCCTATGTGTGGCAGCTCGGCGCTTTTTGGCGCGCGATGGATACCGGCGATTTTGCAAACGCGGCGTCGCAGCCCTGCCTCTACAGCTGTTCTCTGTCCGAAGGAGCGCTTCGCCGCGCCGGAGCCGAGGCTCTAGCCCATGAAGACCGCCGTGCGCTCGCCTCGGTCGTCCAAGCGTCGGCCGCAGGCGACGCCGCTGCCTCCGACATCGCGGAGGTACGCTACCACGTCCACGCAAATAGGGGAGATTGGACATCTGCCGCGGCCGATGCAGAGCAGATGATCGCCGAGTTCATGGCGGAAAGGGAATACGGCGAAAAATTCCGCAAACTCTATACGCAAACCCATGCCGTGCCGCTGCTCGCCTATTCGCAGGCACGCAGCGGCGATTTCGCGAAGGCATGGGCCACGATCAATGCCACGGCGCTCGATTGCTACGGCTGTGTCCGCACGCGCGGGCAGATCGCCGCGCTGCAGAAAAACTGGAACGGCGCCGCGTTCTGGTTCTCGCATGCCGTGACGCAGGGACCATCACTCCCCTTCGCCTATGCCGATTGGGGGCGGATGCTGATGGCCAAGGGCGATCTCGATGGTGCGATTGCCAAGTTCGAAATCGCGCATAGCAAAGGCCCGCATTTTGCCGAGCCGCTCGAGATGTGGGGCGAGGCGCTGATTGCGAAGAACCACTCCGACCTCGCGCTCGCGAAGTTCGAGGAAGCCAACAAGTACACGCCCAACTGGGGCCGCCTGCATGTGAAATGGGGTGAGGCGCTGTGGTGGTCCGGTAAGCACGACGACGCAAGGAAACAGTTCGCCATCGCATCCGGTCTCGATCTGACGGCGGCGGAAAAATCTGAACTCGCGGGAGCCGGGCGTGGCTGACGACGAACCCGATGACATCGTCAAGCCGTCCGCGCGGGCGGATGCCGCGGCGATGCATGCCGCACTCGGTGCTGCCGGCACGGCCGAGGAGGCGCGCGAATATCTCCGAAAGCAGAGCCGTCTTGCCGATCTGCAGATCGACACGCTTCAGAAGCAGGACGAGTTCGAAACCTCGCATCTGCGCTGGCGCCGCTTCAACGACCAGATGAAGGGCGCGATGCAGATCATGCTGGTGCTGATCGGCGCGCTGTTCGTGTTTGGGATCGGCGCGGCACTGTGGTCCGCGGCGCATGACGACGGGGTGGTGATCGAGGCGTTCAATGTGCCCCCGGATATGCAGGCGCGCGGGCTCACCGGCTCGGTCGTGTCCAGCATGCTGCTCGACAAGCTTACCGCCTTGCAGTCGCAGATCGATTCCGCGCGCGCGCCAAGCTCCTATGCGAGCAAAGGCGACGACATCAAGGTTCTGATCCCCGACACCGGCATCTCGATCAGCGAAGCCTATCGCTATCTCGTCGGCTGGCTCGGGCATCAGACGCACATCTCTGGCGACGTCTATCGCAGCGCTAGGGGTGTCACGGTCGTCGTGCGCACCAGCGGCAGCCCCGGCGCGTCGTTCGAAGGCGGCGAGGAGAAGCTGAACGATCTGATGGAGCACGCGGCGGAAGCCGTCTATCGCCAGACGCAGCCGTTCCGCTTTGCCGTGCACCTGCTGAACTATGCGCGCAACGCGGAAGCCGATGACGTTCTCAGCAACCTGGTCCAGAACGGGCCCGCGTCGGAGAAGCCATGGGCGTATGCAATCTGGATGTATCCGGCACTCGCAAAGGGTGACCTGCCGCTGGCAATTGCGCGTGCCCGGACTGCGGCAGCGCTCGATCCGCACAATCTGCTGGCGCAGGCAAACGTCTCGCAGGTCGAAGCCATTGCCGGCCATGACGAGGAAGAACTGCGGTTCGATTATGCCGCGAAGAGGGCGTCCGCCGCCGGAGGTGGCGATCAGATCCGTCCGTTTGCGCGCATCGCGATGGAGATGTTGACCGACGCGAATATCGCGGAAGAGACCGGCGAGTATGTCGGCGCCATTGCGCAATATGATAAGCAAATCAATTCGCCGGACTTCAACGGCTCGCGTTGGTCGGCGGTCTATATGAAGTCCTCCGATCTCGCCCTGACGCACGATGTGCGCGCATCGCGCCGTGCGCTGGGCGGTTATACCGACCGCGGCTTGTTCCCGCGCGCCAGCAAGGGGTCGGGTTGGAATCAGTCGAATTTGGATTTCCCACAATATGAGCAGTTCGTGGCGCTGGGCGATTGGGCTGCCGCGCGAAAGGATATCGAAGGTGTGGCGGCCGCGCCGGCGGCCACAAGCAGCACGCAATCTTATCTGGGACCTCGCACAACGGTTCTTCCTCGCGTTGCACTGTCGCTGGCAAGAACCGGCGACATAAAGGGCGCATGGCGCGTAATCGCGAAGCTTCCCATGGACTGCTATTTCTGCTTGCGCGTGCGCGGCCAGATTGCGCAGATGCAGAAGGATTGGAACGGATCGCCGCGCTGGTTTGCCCGTGCCGTGGCGCTCGCACCGTCAATACCGTTCGCTTATAGCGAATGGGGCGCGATGCTGATGGCGAAGGGCGATCTCGACGGCGCCATCGCGAAGTTCGAGATCGCGCATCAGAAAGGTCTGCACTTCGCCGATCCGCTGGAGATGTGGGGCGAGGCGCTTACGCGCAAGAACCGCTCCGATCTCGCGCTGGCGAAGTTTGAGGAAGCTGCGAAATACGCGCCGCATTGGGGCCGGTTGCATCTCAAATGGGGCGAGGCGCTGTGGTGGTCCGGCAAGAGAGATGACGCGCGGAAGCAATTTGCGATCGCAGCCGGTCTCGATCTGACGCTGTCCGAAAAGTCAGCGCTTGCGAGGGCTGCGCATGGCTGATGACGATTTCGAAGACGGCGCGAAGCCCTCCGCCAAGGCCGATGCGGCGGCGATGCACACGGCGCTCGGAGCGCCGGGCGTCTCGGAGCAAGCACAGGATTACTTACGCAAGCAGAGCCTGCTCGCCGATCTGCAGATCGAAAATCTGCGCAAGCAGGACGAATACGAACTCTCCCATCTGCGCTGGCGCCGCTTCAACGATCAGACGAAGGGCGCGATGCAGATCATGGTCGTCGCCGTGGGGCTCTTTGTCGTTGTCGGTATTGCGGCGACGATCTGGAACGCGAGCCTCGCCGACGGCCTGGTCGTAGACGCTTTTACCGTGCCGCCCGGTTTTGAAAAAAGCGGCATCACCGGCGATGTCGTCGCCGGTGACATCACCAGCAAAGTGACAACCATCCGCAAGACCGCGATGGATATCTCCTACTCGATCTCGCGCGATGTGATCGCCGACCGGCACAACGACATTAAGGTGGAGATCCCGGAAACCGGCGTGTCGATCTCGGACGCCTGGCGTTATCTGCGCCGCTGGCTGGGTCACGAACGCCACCTCACCGGCAATGTGCGCGAACTCGGCGGCGGGCGCATCGCGCTGACGACGTCGCTGGATGGAGGGGCGGCCATGATGGAAACCGGCACCGCCTCTGACCTTCCGGCGATCGAACAGCGCGCCGCGGAAGACGTGTTCGGTGCGTTCGATCCCGTCAATCACATCAACTATCTGGGCTTCGAAGGCCGCCAGCGCGAGGCCTTGGCGGCGGCGGAGCGCTTCGTGCGCGCGAGCCAGGGCCAGCTGCACGCCGACTCCTACAGCCTGCTCAGTCTCTACACCTCGGTTGCAACCGGCGATATTCCGCTTGCGATCGCGCGCGCACGGCTCGGCATCGATCTCGATCCGCATCTTGCGGTGCTGCATGTGATGACGGCGCGTTATCAGTATTACCTCGGCCACGAGGAAGCGCGTCTTGCGCAGGACCGGCTCATTCTCACCCTGCGCAATGAGGACCAGCTGCCGTCGCATCAGCACGGCGGCTTCGACGAGATGCGCAAGCAGGCGACGGCCCAGGTCGCGCTACTTACCGGTGACTTCGCCAATGCGACCTATTGGATTTGCTCTCACACCTGCACGGATACGGGTCTGGAGCTGACAAGGAGCAGTTTGCTTGCGCGGATGCACGATGTCGGCGCAGCGCGAAGTCTGCTGGCCGAAGGGCAGGCGGAGCCGCACATCCGGGCCGGCGATGTCCAGGAAACCCGCTATCAGATTGCCGCGGCAAGTGGGGACTGGAAAGCGGCCCGCGACGAGGCAGCCACCATGCGCTGGTTCTATGTGCGCGGTGGCGACAATACCAGCCCGCGCCTTATCGCACTTGCCTACGCGACCGAGATCGCGCCGTTGCTGGCGGTCGCGCAGGCGCGGATGGGCCAATTCCCGGAAGCGCACGCCACAATCGACAGGACGCCACGCGATTGCGTTCCGTGCGAGACCGCGCGCGGCGATATCGATGCGCTGGAAAGGAACTGGAACGGCGCTGCGTTCTGGTTCGCGCGCGCGATCCATGACGCACCGTCGCTTCCCTTCGCCGACAGCGACTGGGGCGCGATGCTGCTGCTCAAAGGCGACCCCGATGGCGCGATGGCGAAGTTTGCGAGCGCCCATGCCAAGGGCCCACATTTTGCCGATCCGCTGGAGATGTGGGGCGAGGCGCTGATCGCGAAGAACCGCTCCGACCTGGCGCTCGCGAAGTTCGAGGAAGCGAACAAGTACGCGCCGAACTGGGGACGCCTGCATCTGAAATGGGGCGAGGCGCTGTGGTGGTCCGGGAACCGGGGCGAGGCCAAGAAGCAGTTCGCCATCGCGGCGATGCTCGATCTCACGCCTTCAGAGAAATCCGAACTCGCAAAGGTAAGCGCGGATGGCTGACGAAGAATCCGACAGGGCAGCGCCGGGCGGAAACTTCGCTCCGTCCGCAATCCTGGCGTCGGCGAGCCGCGCAAAGGCCGATGCTTTCGTCGACAAGCAGAACGAACTTGCCGATCTCCAGATCGAGGATATGAAGCGCGAGAACAGGGTCCGGCACTGGTCGCTGCGCGTGCGCCATATCAGCGATGTGCTGAAGCTCGGTTTCGAGATGGCGGTTGCCTTCATCGTCATTGCGATTGCCATCGGTTTCGGTTTCGAGATCTGGGCGGCGATGCACGCCGACGGCCTTGTGATCGATGCCTTCACCGTGCCGCCCGCGATGGCAGACAAAGGCCTGACGGGGCAGGTGGTCGCGAGCAAACTGCTGGACCGTCTCACCATCCTCCAGAACGAAACCACGTCGTCGCGCGCGGCGTCCAGCTTCGCGAGCGACTGGACCAACGACATCAAGGTGGAGATCCCCGATACCGGCGTATCGCTGGGTCAGGTCGTGCGCTTCCTGCACACTTCGTTGGGCCATGAATCGCATCTTTCCGGCGAGATGTACCAAGCACTGAACGGCGCTGCGCTCACCGTGCGTATGGACAACGACCCCGGGCAGACGTTCATGGCTTCATCGGCCGATCTCGATTCGCTCATTCAGCGCGCAGCGCTCGCGGTTTATGCGCGTGCGCAGCCTTATCGCTATTCCGTTTATCTTCTAACGCATGACAGGGCGGCAGAGGCCTATGCCGTAAGCAAAGCTTTAGCGGAGTCCGGCCCACCCAGCGAACGGCCGTGGGGCTATATCGGGCTTGCGAACAGCCTGGGCAGTATGGGGCGCCTCGAGGACGAGCGTCGCTATGCGCTTCTTGCCTACAACGCCAATCCCGATCTGATGCTCGGCGCCACCATGGTGCTGAATGCGGAGACCAATCTGGGCCATGAGGAAGCGGCGCTGAAGGCGGCGCATGTGACGTTCAATACCGCACAGCATGGCGGCACACATGACATGACCCCGCAATGGCAGACCTACGCAATGGACATGTCCGGGGTCGCCTTGCACGAGCTCTCGGGAGATTACCGCGCGGCCTCGGATATCATGCGGGGAGACGAGTGGTTTCAGCCGGTGTTCATCACGACGGAAAGCGCGCTCGATCTTGCCCTTGCGCATGACCCGTCGGCCGCCACCGCGAAACTCCGTCTGATTTCGCAAAAGCAGATGACGGAAAACAGTTTCGATAACGGGAGCGACAGCGCTGCTCTTACCAATACGTTCATCGCGATGGGGCACGCGGATTGGCACGCCGCGATCGCCGTGATGTTGGGCGATCGCGCAGCGGCTCACGACCTCGCGGTCAAATCACATGGCGCGTTCAGCGATCGCGGTTCGCGGGACCAGGTCACGGGGCCAACGCTCGCTGTTCTCTACGCTGAAATCGGCGACTGGGCGAAAGCCGATGCGATGCTCATGACGCTGCCAAACGATTGCGATGTCTGTGTCCTGGCGCGTGGCAAGGTCGAAACACTTCGCCGGAACTGGAGTGCCGCCGAGCATTGGTTTGCGATGGTTGCAGCGCGCTCGCCGTCGATTCCCCTTGCCGACAGCGACTGGGGCCGGATGCTGATGGCGAAGGGCGATCTCGACGGCGCGATTGCGAAGTTCGAAAGTGCACACAGGAAGGGCCCTCGCTACGCCGATCCGCTGGAGATGTGGGGCGAGGCGCTGATCGCCAGGAACAGTTCCGACCTCGCATTGGCGAAGTTTGAAGAAGCGAACCGGTACGCACCCAACTGGGGCCGCCTCCATCTCAAATGGGGCGAGGCGCTGTGGTGGGCGGGAAATAGGGGCGATGCGAAGAAGCAGTTCGCCATCGCCGCCGGTCTCGACATGACGCCGTCTGAAAAATCCGAACTCGCGAAAGCGCGGACGCATGGCTGACGATATTTTCGACGCCCAGAGTACGGCCGAAGACATTGCGGAGACCAATGCGGCGGCCGTCGCACTCGCGCTCGATGGCGCGTCGGCGCGGCCCGAACTTTCCGGCGCGATTGCAGCCTTCCTGAAAGAGCAGCGCCGGCTGATGGAAGAGCAGCGCGAGCAGTTGCGCGATCAGGTCAAACGCATGCGGCTCGGCATCGTCGATCAGCGCTTCTCCATCGCGCTGAAGGCGATGACGGCGCTCGTCGGCCTGGCGGTGGCGGCGGCTTTCGCAATCATGGTGTGGAACGCTTATGGCGCCGGCGGCCTTGTCATCGAGCCGTTCTCCGTGCCGCCCGATCTCGCGGCGCGCGGGCTCACAAGCGAGGTGGTGGCTGCGAAACTGCTCGACCAGGTCTCGCAGATGCAGAACGAGACCCGGTCGCAGCGTGCGCCGCAGAGCTTCCAGAACTATTGGGGTCAGGACATCAAGGTGATGATCCCCGACACCGGCGTGTCGCTGGGCGAACTCGACAGATATCTGCATCTGAAACTCGGGCACGAGACGCATGTGTCCGGGGAGGTCGTGCGGTCGTCAGCCGGGATTGCGATCACCGCGCGCGCGGGAATGAACGGCAGCGGCACGGTGCGCGGCAGCGAAAACGCGCTCGATCTGCTGATGCACAATCTCGCGGAACAGGTTTATCGCCTGACGCAGCCCTATCTCTATGGCGCGTGGCTCCAGGCGCATGGCCGCGTTAAAGACGCGCTTCCCGTTTTCATGGCGCTGGCGACGGACGGCCCCGCGCAGGAACGTGCCTGGGGTTATCTCGGCTGGTCGAATTGCCTGCAGGAGATCGCAGGAGAACGCGCGCGGTTTGCGATGCTCCAGCGTGGGATCGAGGCGGACGACAAGCTCTTCATTGTCCGTCAGAACATCGCGCTCTCCGAAGATGAGATGAGCCGCCCCGAAGCGGCGATCGTTGACGGGCGCAAAGCGCTCGCGCTCCTCGAACTGCCCGGCAATGGCGGAGTTCGCGACAGCGTCGCGCCCTATTCGGGCGCGCGCGTGCAGGCTGTCATTGAGACGGATTCGGGCGATTATCATGCCGCCGCGGCGCGCGTCTTGCGTTCGGCCAATCTCGCCATCTTTACCTACAGCGTGGCGGCCTTGGCGTCCCGATCGTTTGCCGGGATGCACGATCTGAAAGGCGCCCGCGCAACCACAACGATGCAAATATGGGGCAAGGACGCCATCAATCTCCAAGTGAAAAGTCTGGATGACTTCTCGGCGCAGATGTTCATCGCCCTGCAGGGCGAAGATTGGCGTGAGGTCATCGCAGTCGATGCGAAAGCGTCAGCTCTTCTCGCCAGGCTGCCGGCGCTGCACGATCTTTGGTTGACCCGCATCGTTCCATTCTCTGCCGCGGCGCGTGCAAGGCTCGGTGATTTCAGGACGGCGGATAGGCTGATCGCGCAAACGCCGGACCGGTGCGACGTTTGCCTGCGCGCCCGTGCACAGATCGCGGAACTGGAAGGCCAGCATGCGCGCGCCGATTGGTGGTTCGCGCGCGCTGTCTCGCAAAACCGGTCCATTCCGTTTGCCTATACCGATTGGGGGCAGGCATTGATGGGGCGCGGCGATCTCGATGGTGCCATCGCCAAGTTCGAAACCGCCAACCAGAAGGGCCCGCACTTCGCCGATCCGCTGGAGATGTGGGGTGAAGCGCTGACCGCGAAGAACCGCTCGGACCTTGCGCTGGCGAAGTTCGAGGAAGCAAACAAATACGCGCCAAATTGGGGGCGGCTGCATCTGAAATGGGGCGAAGCGCTCTGGTGGTCTGGCACCAAAACCGAGGCGAGGAAGCAGTTCGCCATCGCGGCGAAGCTCGATCTCACGCGGGCTGAAAAGTCCGAATTAGCAAGGGTCTCCCATGGCTGACGAGCGCGACGAGCAGTCTCTGCGCGGCAGCGACGGCGGTGCGCAATGGGCGCTCGCGTCCGCCAGACCGGAAACGGCGGAAGCCTATCTGAAAGCGCAGACGCGCCTCGCGCTGTTACAGGCCGAAGATCTCGAGCGTGAAGATACGGTGCGCCATTGGTCGCTCCGCGTGCGCCATGTCAGCGATGTCCTGAAGCTCGGGTTAGAACTCGCGGCTGCCACCATCGTGCTGGCCATCGCCGTCTTCATCGCTGGCGCGGTCTGGAGCGCGGCGCACGACAATGGCCTCGTCATCGAAGCTTTCAACGTGCCGTCCGATCTCGCCGCCAAGGGGCTGAGCGGCGAAGTGATCGCCACACAGGTGCAGGATCGCCTTGCCTGGATGCAGACGAACACCGACACCATCCGCCAGTCGAGCGCCTACCGCCGCGACTTCGGCGACGACATCAAAGTGCAGATTCCCGATACCGGCATATCGGTGGCGGAGTTCTATCGCTATCTCGGCAACTGGCTGGGGCATCAGACGCATATCACCGGCGAAGTCTGGCACACCGAGCACGGCTTCGCGCTCAGCGTCCGCAGCGGACAGAACGGAGCCGCGAACTTCCGGAGCAGTGAGGCCGATCTCGCGCAACTCGTGAATCAGGCCGCCGAACAGATTTATTGGCAGACGCAGCCCTATCGCTATGCCGCGTTTCTGGGCCAGCACGGACGTATTCCCCAATCGATAAAGCTGCTGCAAGCGCTTGTGGACCATGGCGCAGCGGAAGACCGGCCATGGGCGCTTTCGCGCCTCGGAAGTGAGGCCGAAGTTCAAGGCGATATAGCTCGCGCGATACAGTTGCATGGGAGGGCAGCAGCGCTTGGCCCCAATCTTCCGCATATATGGGCCAACCTCGCCAGTGCCGAAGACGATCTCGGCCACGAGCGCGACATGCTCTTGCACATGCGGCGCGCTCTGGCGCTGCTCAAAGATCCCGCCAGCGCGCAGCAGCTCGCGCCGACTGCCGCCAATGCAGATATTGCGTCCTACGACGCAGAGGTCGACGAAGCGCTTGGCGATTTTCGCGCAGCAATCGCGTCGGTAGAACCTCTCGAGAAGATGCCGGTTTACGCGCAATCCGATTTGAGCGCGCGGCTCATGCGCAGCGCAGATCTTGCGCTCAATCACGACGTCGCAGGTTCCGAACGCACAGATCGCGACAGTGAAGAGCACTCGCTCAGAGCTTTTGCCAGCACAAACTTTCTGGCGCTGTTTCCGCCAATGCCGGTCTTTGAGCGTGCAGCCGCGCGCGGCGATTGGAAAGCAGCGCTCGATGATATGAAGGCGATCTTCCGCGCGCCCATCGCGAGCGATCCGGCGGTAACGCAGGTTCTGAAGGCCTTTCTATGGCCAAAGCTCGCGCTGGCGCAAGCCAAACTGGGCGATATTTCTGCCGCACGCGCATCCATAGCGCACACGCCCGAGGATTGCGCCTTCTGCAACCGCGTGAGGGGCGACATCGAAGCCCTTGCGCATAACTGGCAGGGCGCCGCGCGCTGGTTCGCGGCCTCCAACACGTTCAGTCCCGGCCCGTTCGCCGATACCGACTGGGGCGCGATGCTGCTGACGAAAGGCGATCTCAACGGCGCCATCGCGAAGTTCGAGAGCGCGAACAATAAGGGCCCACACTTCGCCGATCCGCTGGAGATGTGGGGCGAGGCGCTGATCGCGAAGAACCGCTCCGATCTCGCGCTGGCGAAGTTTGAGGAAGCCAACAAATACGCCCCGAACTGGAAGCGTCTCCACCGGAAATGGAGCGAGGCGCTTTCCTATCTCGGCCACAAGGACGAGGCTGCGAAGCAGTTTGCCGTTGCGAGGGGGCTCGATGGCTGAAGACCGCGAGACATCGCCTTCGGGCGTGCCGGGCGCCGATCCGCTGGCACTGCATCGTGCGCTGGCGTCGGGCGACAGCGCGGAAGCGCGCGACTATCTGCGCCGCCAGTCTGAAGTCGCGGAGCGGCAGAAGCGGTTGCTCGATCTTCAGATCGCCGATCTGGAGCGTGAGGACAAGGTCCGCCACCAATCGCTGCGCATCCATCATGTCGGCGATCTGCTGAAGCTCGGGTTCGAACTTGCTGCCGCGCTAGTCGTGCTGGCGATCGTCGTCGTGATCGGCGCGGCGGTGTGGAACGCGGCACATGACGACGGCCTTGTCATCGAGTCGTTCAGCGTACCCGCCGACATGGCAACGAACGGACTCACCGGGCAGGTTGTGGCGACGCAGATTCAGGATCGTCTTGCCTGGATGCAGGCGAACAGCGACACGATCCGCGCGTCGAATAGCTACCGCAACAGCTGGGGCGATGACGTCAAGGTACAGATCCCCAACACCGGCGTCTCCATCGGCGAATTCTATCGCTATCTCGCGGACTGGCTCGGCCACGAAACCCACATTACCGGCGAAGTCGTCAAGACCGGCCATGGTTTGATGCTGAGTGTCCGCGAAGGCAGCAACGCCGCCGCCGTTTTCAACGCGCCCGATCTCGCGACGCTGGTCTCGAAAGCATCGGAGGAAATCTACAAGCGGACGCAACCCTATCGTTACGCGGCTTTCCTCGGCGATATGAACCGCGACCAGGAGGACGTGCAGGTGTCGCGCGATATGGCGCTCCACGGTGCAAAGGAAGACCGGCCCTGGGCCTGGTCGCGGCTCGGGATTTTGTTGCAGCGCGCGGGCGACCTGCATGGCGCGCTCGACGCGCAAAAAAGAGCCAACCAACTCAATCCCAACTTGCCGCATGTGTTGGGCAACCTTGCCAACGAGGAAGCGTTTCTCGGGCACGATGAAGAGGCGTTCCGCGACACACGTCGTGCGCACGAACTCGAGACATCGGGTTCCAGCAGTGAAATTTCGCCAGTGATCGCACGTTCTCTGTTTGCGGAAGAGCGCTCGAACCTGGCCGAATATGTCGGCGACTATCGTGAAGCCGTCGTGGCGGACGATGCCATTGCGGAAAGCGCCGACTACAGTGGCTCCGGCAATTCCGCGCCAATTATGAAAGCGGCCGATCTGGCAGAAGACCACGATATTTCCGCATCGCTGCGCGTCGCGCCGGGCGTCGATCAGGAAATTCCCTCCGTCCGGATGGCGGCGCGCTTTATCGCCGCCTTCTTCGATCCCGAGCTTCCGGCCTATCAGCGCGCGGTCGCGGTGGGAGACTGGAAAGCAGCGCGCGACGATCTTGACCGTCTGCAGAAGGGCCCAGTCACCAAAGAAGGCGGCATCAAGCCGATCACCACTGTGTATCTGGTCCCACTGCTCGCCGATGCGGAAGCGCATCTGGGCAATTTCGCGCGGGCGCACGCACTGATCGATGGCGCAGCGCCAGATTGCTATCTCTGCACGCGCGTCCGCGGCAACGTCGCGGCACTGGAGAAGAATTGGGCTGCTGCGGAGCGGTGGTACGCGCGCGCGGTGGAGCTCGCGCCGTCGATTCCCTTCGCCTATCTCGAATGGGCGCGGATGCGCGCGGCGAAGGGTGATCCAGACGGCGCCATCGCAAAGCTCGAAATCGCGCACGCGAAAGGCCCGCACTTCGCCGACCCGCTGGAGATGTGGGGCGAGGCGCTGATTGCGAAGAGCCGCTCCGACCTCGCGCTCGCGAAGTTCGAGGAAGCGAACAGGTACGCACCGAACTGGCAGCGCCTTCACCAAAAATGGGGCGAGGCACTTTCCTATCTTGGCCGCAAGGACGAGGCTGCGAAGCAATTCGCGCTCGTGCACGGTCTTTCAACATCCAAATTCTAACCGGCGCATTGGGGGCAGGCGATGGCACAAACTGAAAGCACGAAACTGGGTCCGTTCCTGGCCACGGTCGTGGTGGCGAACGCCATGATCGGATCGGGCATTTACATGCTGCCTGCCGGTCTAGGCGCGGTCGGATCGATCTCGATCCTCGCCTGGGTGACGGCGGCGTGCGGCGCGGCGCTTATCGGCGGTGTGCTGGCGTGGCTCGCGGCGATCAGTCCCGGGACGCGCGGCCTGTTCTCCTATGTTCGCGAGGGCTTCGGTCCCTGCGCGGGCTTTGTGTCGGGTGTGCTTTACTGGCTCACGATCCTGGTCGCCTGCGTCGCCGTCGCGACCGCGGTGACGGGATATCTGAGCGTCTTCATCCCCGCCGTCGCGAGGCAGCCCGGAAGCACAATCTGCACCGTCGCGGTCATCTGGGTTCTGGTGAGTGTCAACCTCGCGGGTCCACGCGTTGTGGCCGCTCTGCAGAGCCCGGCGCTGTTTCTCGGTCTCGCACCCGTCCTCCTCGCTGCCATCGCCGGCTGGTTCTTCTTCCACAAGGCGACCTTCGCCGCGTCGTGGAATGTCACTGGCGGCAGCTTCCTGACCGTCGTGCCGCGTGCGACCGTCATGGTATTTTGGGCGTTTCTCGGCTTTGAAGGCGCGATCATTCTCTCCACACGTGTGCGCAACCCGGCGCGCGATGTGCCGATCGCGACGCTCGGCGGTATCGCCATTGCGACCGCGATCTACATGGCGGCCTGCGCTGCGCTCATGGGCATCCTGCCCGCGGCAGCGCTCGCGAAATCCTCGGCGCCCTTTGCCGATGGCGCCACCGCGATGTTTGGCGCAGCAGCCGCCGGCATCATCGCGCTGTGCGCCGTGATCAAGGCCTCGGCCACATTGGGCGGCAACATCCTGATCGCCGGCGAAACCGGCGAGTGCGAGTCCGTGCTCGGACACATGAAGCCGCATCTGCGCGACCGGCAGACGCACAAGGTCTCGTTTCCGACGCTGATGCTCACGGGCGCGATCCTGAGCGCCGTCGCCATCCTGTCGGCGAGCCCGACACTTGCGCGCCAGTTCACGATCATCACCAATATCGTGGTCGTGCTCGCGATGCTGGACTATGCGGCGTTCTGTGCTGCTTTGCTGGTACTCAGCAAGCGGCTTCCGCCGGGGCGCCGGATCTGGGCGCAGCTGCTGAGCATCCTCGCATTGTTTTTCTGCGTGGCCGTTATCGCGGCATCCGATCCGGGTCTTCTGATCTGGTCGGTGGTGCCTGTCATGGGTGCTGTGCTCGCGTATTTCTATTTCCGCATGCGCAACGGCGGTGCGAGCGTCCAGAGAGCGGGTGCGACGTGAAAGCAACTGTGGGGACCTTGGGGAGCGGGCGAGATGGACATCCATAGGCCGAAAGCAGCGGTGCATGGCTGGCGCGAGCTGCTGAAGGAAATCGGCATCATCGTGATCGGCGTCGTGATCGCGCTCGGCGCCGAACAGGCCGTCGAGTCCATCCACTGGATGTACCAGGTGGATGCGGGCGAAGCTGCGCTGAAAGTCGCCTTCGAGCGCGAGGTCGACAATATGGCCTTGCGAAAGGCGCAGAGCGACTGCATCGCACAGCGCCTCAACTTTCTATCGCAGACGGTGGAGCGCGCCTCCGACAGCGGCCGGCTCCCTTCTGTCAGCGCCATCGGTCACCCGCCCTATACGCCGTGGACGATCGGGGCGTGGGAGGCGCTGGTGGCCAACGACACCGTTTCGCATCTGCCGCGGCAGAAGATGCTTGGCTACGTCCAGATCGCACAACGCACAGCCGTTCTCAGCGGGATGAGCGACCGGGAGAACGATCAGTGGACGATCCTCGACAGCATGGTGGGCCCCGGACGGCGGCTGAGCGATGTCGAGGCGGAGCAGCTGCGCATGACGTTGGCGCAGGCCGCCGAATCCAACCGCTTGATGCAGCGGACAAGCGGCCGCTTGTGGGAGCTTGTGAAAGAGACCGCTCTTGTGGAGCCCTCCGAATTCGACGACGCGACGAAGCGTGCCGTGCAGGGAAAAACCAGTGCTGCGATATGCATGCCCATGACGCCTCCTTCTTCGGCGGCAAGGATCGGAACACATGGCTGATATGGCGCTCGCGGCTGCGAAACCGTCCCGCACATTCTTCGGCCAGCCGCCGGCGCTGGGCTTCCTCGCCTTCACCGAGGCGTGGGAGCGGTTCTCCTATTACGGCATGACCTCGCTGCTGGTGCTCTATATGAGCCAGGCGCTGTTCATGCCGGAGCATATCGGCCACATCGCGGGCTTCGCTGCCTATCGCGCCGCGCTCGAAGGTGTGTTCGGCAAGATGAGCACGCTGGCGCTCGCGTCGCAGACCTACGGCCTCTACACCGGCTTTGTCTATTTCACGCCGCTGATCGGCGGCTGGATCGCGGATCGCTTCATCGGGCGGCGCAACGCGGTCGTGACAGGCGCGATCCTGATGAGCGGCGGCCATATCGCGATGGCGTTCGATCAATCGTTCCTGCTTGCGCTGTTCCTGCTCATCACCGGCTGCGGGCTGCTGAAGGGCAACATCTCCACGCAGGTCGGCCAGCTCTACGCAGAGGACGACGCGGCAGGGCGCACGCGCGGCTTCTCGATCTTCTCGATGGCGATCAATGTCGGCGCGGTTGCGGGCCCGCTAACCTGCGGATTGCTGGCGCAGCTCTATGGCTGGCATGTCGGCTTCGGCACGGCAGGTCTGCTCATGCTGTTCGCGCTCGCCACCTATCTCGCCGGCTATCGCCTGCTCAGCGAAAGCGTGCGCGGCACGGTGGCGCGAGAGCCTGCTACCGCGCTCACCACCCAGCAGAAGCGCGCGATCGCGGCATTGATCGTGGTGATGCTGATCACGATCCCGCACTCGATCGCGTTCTATCAGAACACCAATATGGGACTGGTGTGGATCAACGCGCATGTCGAGTTGATGGTCGGGACCTTTCACCTACCGCCCACGTGGCTCGGCGGCGCCGTGGATTCCTTCATCTCCATCGCCTGCGTGCCATTCCTGTTCGCGCTGTGGCGCTGGCAGGCGCGCCATGGCGGCGAGCCGGGCGAGATCGCCAAGATCGGAGTTGGCGCTGCGCTGGCCGCCATTGCCAATCTGGTGCTGGCGGGCGCAGCGCTGCTGCCGAGCCGCGTGTCGCCGCTTTATCCGCTGCTCTATGAGTTCATTCTGGGTGTTGCCTTCATCTGGCAGTGGCCGACGCTCTTGGCCCTGACATCGCGCATCGCGCCGCAGCGCCTGAAATCGACCCTGATGGGCGCCGCATTCCTCACGCTCTTTGCGTCCAACATGACCATCGGCCGGATTGGCGCGCTCTACGAGCACATGACGCCGGCCGCGTTCTGGACTCTGAACGCGGCGATCGCGTCGGTGGGCGCCGTGCTCGCGCTTCTGCTGCGCAGGCCGTTGCAGAAGATCTTCGAAGGGGCGGTGCATGGCTGAAGAAGACAGCGCATCGGAACGCGCGGGCGAGGGACCGTCAGCACCGGCATGGGCGTTCGCTGGAAACAGCGAGGAAGCCCGCGTCCTGCTGCGCAAGCAGGCGCGGCTTGTCGATCTGCAGATCGCCGATCTCGAACGCGAGGACGCCGTCCGCCACTGGTCGCTGCGCGTGCGGCACATCAACGATCTGGTGAAGCTGGCACTCGGCATCGGCGCAGCGTTCCTTGCCCTGGCGGCGGCGGCCGGCGTCGCGGCGCTGGCGTGGAATGCGCATGAAGCAACGGGATTGATCATCCAGCCGATCAAAGCGCCGCCGGATTTCGCCGCGCGCGGACTGGACGGCACGGTGCTCGCGCAGCGCCTGCTCGACAAGCTGAACGGCCTCATCGGCGAAGCCGACAAATGGTCGTTCCGCGCCACCGATAATATCAGCGGCAACTGGGGTAACGACAGCAAGGTCCAGATTCCCGAGACCGGGATATCGGTGTTCGAGCTGCAGAGTTTCCTGCGCCAGTCGCTCGGCAGCCAGACGAATATGAGCGGCGAACTCTATCGCACGCAATCCGGTGTCGCGCTCACGGTGCGTGTGGATTCGAATCCGCCCGCGACCTACGAAGGAAGCGAACAGGATGTGGACAAACTCCTGACGCGCGCTGCGGAGTCACTGCTCGAACGGACACAACCTTATCGCTATGTACTGCTTCTCTACGCGCAGGGTCGCCCGATCTCCAGCATCGTGCCCGTTGCGCAACGTCTCGTGGATGCGACGTCGGGCGTGGACCGGACATGGTCACGGTCGGCCTTGGAAGAACAGCTGCAATTCGGAGGCAGATTCCGCGAGTCCATCGCGGTCTGTGCGCAGACCATCGCATCCGCGCCCGGCCATCCGGTCGGATATTTCGACATGAGTCCTGCGCAATGGGTGGTCGGCCATCTGCAGCAGGCGCTCGATGCCACGCACGAATTCCAACGATTGATTCGTGCCGGCGCTGACAGGGACTTCCGGCCGGAAATCCTGCCGTTCCTGTCCGACAATGCCGACTCCTTCGTGGGCAATCTGACAGGTGCCTATGGTGACGCGGTGAAGGCCGATATCGCGGAATCGAAAGCGGCAGGATTCGATTTCAGCATCTCCGCGCCCGCCGCGCTCGCATCCGATTATGCCCGCAACCACGACAGCGCTGCGGCGCGCGCCATTCTCGCGCAGTACCATATCGTCAACGATGGCATGCTGCTGCAACCGGAATACGTCACCACCACCGGGCCCAACCTGCCGAACTTCTACCTTCTGGCCAGTCTCGACGAATGGGCGCGCGCCCGCGACGCGCTGGAGGTGGCCGACCGTGACGCGCTCAAGCGCAACGATGTGAACGATTTGCGCCACACGATGATCTGGCCGTGGCTTGCTTACGCCTGGGCACGCACCGGACGGCTCGCGGACGCCGAAGTGCTGATCGCGAGGACGCCACACGATTGCACGCTGTGCCTGGAGATGCGCGGTCGTATTGCGGAGATCAAGGGTGACACGGCCGGAGCTGCGCAATGGTATGGCCGCGCGGTCAGCAACGCGCCGTCGCTGCCGTTCGGCGTCACGGACTGGGGCGACATGCTTCTGCGCCATGGCGATCTCACAGGTGCAATCGCAAAATACCAGTCGGCGAACCACAAGAGCCCGCACTTCGCCGATCCACTGGAGATGTGGGGCGAGGCGCTGATCGCGCAGAACCGCTCCGACCTCGCGCTCGCGAAGTTCGAGGAAGCGAACCGCTACGCGCCGAACTGGAAGCGCCTCCATCAGAAATGGGGCGAAGCGCTCAAATGGTCGGGCGATCATGAGGGCGCGAAGAAGCAGTTCGCACTGGCGAGGTCGCTCGATGGCTGAAGAAGACAAGCTCACATCGGCGCAGATTTCGACTGGCGGCATCGTTGTCGGACCCGGCGCGCTCGATCCGCGCACGGCCGCCTATCTCGACGAGCAGACGCGGCTCGCCAAACTGCAAAGCGACAACCTGATCGAGCAGAACGCGTGCGAGCTGTCGCATCTGCGCTGGCGGCGCTTCAGCGACCAGATGAGCGGCGCATTTCAGACGATGCTGGCACTGATCGCTCTCGTGATTCTCATCGGGCTCGGCGCGGCGATCTGGTACGCCGCGAACGACAGAGGGCTTGTCGTCGAGGCGTTCAGCGTTCCGCCCGATCTCGCTGCCAAGGGGCTGACCGGCGAGGTGATCGCGAGCAAGGTTCTCGATCGTCTCGCCGCGTTCCAGGCGCAGACGGTGACAGCACGCGCGTCCGAGAGCTACGCCAACAACTGGGGTAACGACATCAAGGTACAGATCCCCAATACCGGCGTCTCCATCGGCGAGTTCAATCGCGCGCTGCACCAATGGCTCGGCCATGAAACGCATATCAGCGGTGAAGTCTACCGCACGCCAACAGGTCTTGCTTTATCGGCGCGCGTGGGCGGCGAAAGTACGCCGGCCTTCGCGGGCAACGAAGCCGATATGGACGCGCTGATCGACAAGGCCGCCGGGCGCATCTATCGCAGCACGCAGCCTTATCGTTATGCCTCGTGGCTCTCGGCAAAAGGCCGCATGGCTGAATCCAGCGCTATCCTGCAATCGATCATCGATACCGGCAACGCTCAGGAGCGGGCGTGGGCCTACAACGGCATGGCCCACAACGTGATCGTGACGGGCGCCATGGAACCGGCAAATGTCTATTTGCGCAAGGCGATCGCGAGCGACCCCGGTATTTTCCTTCCGCAGTCCAATCTCGCCATTGGCGAACAGTATCTGGGACGCGACGAGAAAGCCCTCGAACTTTCGCGGTTCGCGTTGAAGACCGGCCTCAATGGCGATCCCACGATGGTCGAGCCGGCCCGGATACAGCGCATCCAGATTTTACGCACCGCGATCGCCTCACTCACCGGCGATTATGCGAGCGGCATTGAACCCGCACGGCAGTTGCAGGCCGCGGGCGATCAGGAAACTGAGGCCGAGGTAACGTTCTGTGGCCTCATG
>Ga0157369_10001650_pt1 | contig 27227 bp, 27 predicted proteins | sample C25metaG_FD_113461 | JGI IMG/M metagenome (GOLD analysis project Ga0157369, IMG submission 113461) | Corn rhizosphere microbial communities from Kellogg Biological Station, Michigan, USA - C2-5 metaG | ecosystem: Host-associated > Plants > Roots > Rhizosphere > Soil | place: USA: Michigan... | reverse complement strand
TTCCGCACCCACCGCTCAGGACGTCAGGTCCTGGGAGGACCTGGCTCGGCAGTTGCTCTCGCTCTACCTCGATGGGCTGCGCCGATGACCATCGCGTATGCCGTCGAGCGGTTCCCGGTGCTCTCGCAGACGTTCGTGCGCAATGAGGTCGAGGAGCTGCGGCGTCAAGGCTCCGACGTCGTCGTCGCCCGGCTCTACCCGGGCGAGGTCGACGGTGACGTCAGGGTGCCGACGATCGATGTTCGCGGACCGCACGACGGCAGGTTGCGACTCTTGGGTGACCACCTCCACTACGCGCTCCGCAGACCCGCGCGATACCTGCGCTTCCTGCGCGCAGTGCGGCGCCTGCCGACCGAGCGCGACCAGATCGCCTGGCGGCGACTGCCGAGAATCGCGCGCCAACTGACGGACTCCGGGGTGGATCGACTGCATGCCCACTTCGCCTGGGGTGGAGCAGCACTGGCCATGGCATTGAGCGAGCTGACCGGATGGCCATGGGCAATGACGATGCACGCGCGCGACATCTTCACTGAACGGCGCAACCTCGCGCTGAAGCTTGCTGCCGCCGACTTGCTCATCACCGTGTGCGACTACAACGTCCGCTATCTCCGCGATCGCCTGGCCGTGCAGCGACCGATCGCCAAAGTCGTGTGTGGTGTCGAGGTGCCGGCCGTCGTGCCGCCCCTCGACGGACGGCCCATTGCGATCTGCTTCGTCGGCCGCATGGTCGAGAAGAAGGGCGTCGACCTCTTGCTGCGGGCGCTGGAGCCGATCGCCGCGCGGACGGACGTCGATCTACAGCTCGTCGGCGACGGACCGTTGCTTGCCGACATGCAGGCGCTGGCAATCGAGCTGGGCCTTGGACAAGTCGCCAAGTTTCACGGCGCCCTGCCACACGAGGCGGCGCTGCAGGTCATCGCACGCAGTCGCATCCTCTGCCTGCCGGCGCGGGTCGCTGCCGACGGTGATGTCGACTCGATGCCCCTGGTGGTCAAGGAGGCCATGGCGCGCGGCACCGCAGTTGTGGCCGCTTCGGCCGGCGGCGTCGCCGAGATGGTCGATGGTCACGCCGGCCTCCTCGTGCCGCCGGACGACGTCGATGCCCTGACTCACGCGCTCGCCTCATTCGTCGATGACGACATCGCGAGGCAAACAGTGGCGGCGCGCGGCCGCCACAAAGTTGAGCGTGAGTTCACCCTCAGCGGCGAGGTCAGGAAGTTGCAGGGGTTGCTGGCGGCGATGGGATCGGCTCACGCCGAGCCGCACCCAGTGCTCGCACGTATGCCCGACGCTGTTGCCGAGTGAGTTGACCACGCACCACCCGCACACACCACAAACCTCTGACCACGGTCGCGTAGGTCCAAGCGGCCCGACGGCCGCGCCAGCGCGACAGGTAGCGAAGGGTCGACTCGACGAGGGCCGGCCGCGCGTTGTCCGGCGTTGTCGCGCGCGAGGCCGCCGTCTCGTGCTCGGCCCGCACATGTGCCGCCGTACGCACCGTCCATCCCGCCCGTCTGAGCCGATTGCCGAGGTCGAGCTCCTCGAAGAACAGGAAGTACGCCGGGTCGAAACCGCCAACGGCGTCGAACGCAGCGCGGCGGACAAGCATGCAGGCACCCTCGACGTAAGCCACTTCTCCGTCGCGTGGTCTGTCCGGAGCGTGCCTTCTGTCCGGCAGCAGGTCCGCGATGAACTTCGGGGCGAACATCCGTAGCTCGGTCGCGACGGTCGCTTCGTCGCCCGACGACGTCAAGGGCTCGGAGCCGTGAAAGACGCGCGGCCCGACAAGCCCGCACCGAGAGTGCTCATCCAACACACCGACCAGCTCCGCCAGGTCACTCGCGGCAATCTCGGCGTCGGGGTTGAGGAACAGCAGATCTGCGCTCGCCGGCGCACTTCTGGCGCCGACGTTGCAGGCGCGTCCGAAGCCCACGTTGGTGGAGTTCGTCACCACGGTCACGCCTGGCGCCGATCGCGCCACTGCCACGCTCTCGTCGTCTGACGCGTTGTCCACGACGATGACGGCAGCGAGCGCAGCAACCGGCAGCCTGGGCAGCAGCCTCCCCAAGTGTGCGGCGGAGCGGTAGCTGACGATGACGACGGCAACTCGGCTCAAGCTGGCTGCGTCGAGCTCCTGTGGGCGAGACTGATGGTCGTGCACGTCGCCGCGTTCCCCGCCTTCGCTAACCCGACCGGAAATCGTTACAACGCCATGCTGTCCACCGCACTGCAGCGGCTGGACGTGACTGTAGACGAGTGGTCGCCGCGGCTCTGGCCGGCGCGCTTCGACATCGTGCACGTGCACTGGCCGGAGGTGCCGCTGAACATCCGGCAACCCACTCACGCCGCAGTGCGCACCGCGCAAACCTTGGAGAGCCTGGCGCTGTCGAAAGCGCGTGGCGCTCGGATCGTGTGGACAGCTCACAATGTGCGGTCGCACTTGCAACGCCGGCCGCGCGCCGAGCGTCGTTACACGGCCGCGTTCGATCACCTCGTTGATGGATGGATCGCGCTGTCCGAGACCTCCGCCGCACTGGTGACCGCCGCTCACCCGGCGCTGGCGAACACACCATTCGTCGTCACTCCACACGGTCACTATCGCGGCGCCTATCCCGACACGATCACCCGCGGAACTGCCCGCGAACAATTCGGCCTGGAAGCGCACCATCGAGTCGCGCTGCACCTCGGATTGATCCGGCCCTACAAGGGTGTCGACCGGTTGATCGCCGTGTTCCGTGAGCTACCCGAAAGTGACTTCCGCCTTCTCATCGCCGGCCGCTGCGACGACACCGATCTCGCACGGCGGTTGCAGATCGCCGCCGGCGACGATCCGCGAGTCACTCTCCGGCTCGACTCTGTCGCCGACGACGACCTGCAGCTCTGGCTGCGCGCGGCTGACGTCGTAGTGCTGCCGTATCGCGCCGTGCTCAACTCGGGAAGCGCCTTGCTGGCATTGACGTATGACGTCCCGCTGCTCGCCCCCGGCGTGGGTTCGCTGGTGGAGCTCGCCGCCGATGTCCCGGGATGGGTGGAGCTGTATGACGGCGATCTCACGCCGGCAGATCTGCGCGCCGCTCTGCAGCGACCGACGCGGCCAGGACACCCGGATCTGCATCGCTACGAGTGGGACTCGGTGGCGGGGCAGACGCTCGAGTTCTATCAGCGGTTGGTGGCCTCGAACGGCCGGTGAGCATTCGTCGCAGGCGTGCCTTCTGCTCGACTCGATGTGCCGCCCGGAGCTCCGCTTCGAACGGGCCGCGACCGCTCGAGGCGTACGCCCACGCCATGGCCACGGAACCAACGAGCACCGGACGTTTGAGGGAGTAGCGCGCCAGCCGCAGCGCGAAGTAGATCGGGTGGTAGCCGGTCCAGCGGCTGACGACGCCGGCGCGACCGCGACCGCTCAACAGCCCACCCTCGCTCGTGCCCGTGTGCCGCGCCACCGTCGAACGCGCCCGGTGCCACACCTCGACGCGCAGCCCGGCGCTTCGAACTGCCACCTCGTCGAGAACATCCCAGCCGAGGCCTCGAGGAAGCCGCCGCACGATCGCGTAAGCCTCGCGGCTGTAACACTTCAGCGCGCCGCGGGTATGGTCCGCCCGGGCCGGCTCTTCGGCTTCGTCGATCCGTCCGGCGACGAGCCCGACCTCGTCCGTCACGTCGGCCAACGCAGCGAGGTAGTCGGGGGCCAGCCGCACGTCGGCATCGAGCTTCATCACCCGCGTGGCGTCCGGGCAGAGCTCCAACCCGGCATCGGCTCCGAATACGAAAGCCGCGAACTCCGAGGCGTGGGCGAGCCCACCCTCATTGTCCCGCCTCAGGACGTGGACCGGAAACGGCAGTGGCTCAGGCAGGCAGTCGCCGGTGCCGTCGGTGCTGCCGTCGTCGACGACCACCCACAGCGACACCAAGTCCGCGGTCTGCGCCATCAGCGTCGCGGCCAGGCCGGGCAGCCGCTCGGCCTCGTTGTGCGCCGGTGTGACCACGATCCAGCCCATCAGTGCCCCGTCAGAACGCGGCGCAGTTTCGGGCCGATCACTTCCGGCACGCGGACGGCGTAGAGCAACGAGCAGCTGTAGTCGAGCACGGTGGTCCGGGCGAGCCACAGTCGCGAGACCGGCAGCCCCTGCTCTCGCGCAGCAACGGCTGCTCGACCCTTGACCGGATCGTGGCGCTGGCTGGCCGCGTGCCCGCGTTGCGAGAGCACGCGCGCGCCGCCGGCCACTCGCCACGTCTTCTTGAGCACGGCGCGCGCCGTATTGCGTGCCGGATGGACGATCGCAGCGTCGGATGTGTAGGAGAGCCGGAACCCCGCTTCGCGGGCGCGGCGCCCGAAGTCCCAGTCGCCGCCGGACCTCAGGCTGTCATCGAAGCGGACGACGTCGAGCACTTCGCGGCGCACTGCAAGGTTCGCGGTCGCGGCAAAACCGATCCTGAGAATGAAGTGGTCCTGGCGCAGGCACTGCTGGCTGTCCACCCATTCGGCGGGCGTCGGGTTGTCGTCGTAGCTGAACCGGACCGGCCCACCGGACATCTCGATCGACCCGAGCGCTGCGATATGTGCCTTCACCCAGCCGGGCGTGACCACGCAGTCTGAGTCGGTAAACAGCACGAACGACGCGTCGCCGGCACGGTCGATGGCGAGGTTGCGCATCGCATAGGAGCCGCGGTTGACCGGCGAGACGATGACTTCATCGGCATGGGCCCGGGCCGCCTCCTCCAGCTCTGCATCCGGACCGTCGATGGCCACCACGAGGCGCACCGCGTCGCGGGGGTAGTCGACGCCCTCGATGCTCTGCAGGAGCCGCTGCAGCCCCGGCGCGCTCCCGTGTGCAGGCACGCAGATGGCGACTCTGGGTGTCGTCATTGCTCAAAGTCCGTGGACGTTGGCCCCGGCCGGCACGGCGTTGCGGGTGTCCAGCACCAGGACGTTGGACGCCGCCACTGCGGCCAGGTCGACGTCCGGGTGCGGGGTCAGCACCACGACCAGGTCCGCGGCCTCCAGGGCATCCGCGAGCTCGACGCTGTGCAACGTGCGACCGTCGAGGGTGATCGAGTCGACGTACGGGTCGTGGTAGCTGACGTCGGCGCCCTTGGCCAGCAGGTGTTTGGTCACCTCGAGCGCCGGTGACTCGCGGCAGTCGGCAACGCCCGGCTTGTACGCCACACCGATGCAAACGATGCGGGACCGAGACAGCGCCAACCCCGCCGTGTTGAGGAGCTCCGCCGCGCGGTTCACGACGTACGACGGCATCCGTGCGTTGATCTCCTGGGCCAGCTCGACGAACCGGAACTGGAAGCCGTGCCGGCGCAGTGCCCACGACAGGTACGACGGGTCGACCGGGATGCAGTGGCCACCAACACCTGGTCCGGGTTGGAACGGCATGAAGCCGAACGGCTTCGTCGAGGCCAGCCGAATGACCTCCCAGATGTTGATGTCGAGTGCGCGGCAGAACACGGCCAACTCGTTGACGAGCGCGATGTTGACGTGCCGGAACGTGTTCTCCAGCAGCTTCGCCATCTCGGCCTCGGCCGTGCCGGAGGCGCGCACAACGTCGCCGGCGACCGTGCCGTAGACGGCGGCCGCCCGCTCGGTCGCCCGTTGCGTCATCCCGCCGACGACCTTCGGGGTGGCGGCAATGTTCCAGGTGACGTTGCCCGGATCGATGCGCTCCGGTGAATAGGCGAGGTCGAAGTCGTCGCCGGCCCTGAGACCGCTGACTTCTGCCAGCAGTGGAGCCGCGAACTCCTCGGTGGTGCCTGGGTAGGTCGTCGACTCGAGCACGACGAGGTCGCCAGGCTTGAGCACCTCGGCGACGAGCCGGCATGCGCTCTCGACATAACCGAGATCGGGCATCGACTCTTTGAGCGGGGTCGGGACGCAGATGATGTAGGTGGTCGCCACCTTCGCGTCGGCGATCAAGCTGGTCACCTGCAACGACCCGGCCAGGCAGTCGCCCAGCCGATCATCGGCGATGTCCTCGATCGGACTCGTGCCCGCCGAGATGCGCGTCACCTTGTCGTGGTCGACGTCGAAACCGATGACAGAGACACGCGCCTCGGCGAACGCGACCGCAAGCGGAAGACCGACGTAACCGAGGCCGACCACGCAGATGTCGGGGTCATGCCGCTGAGTCATGCCAACCTCGCCTCGTCATGAACAAGCGAACGCGCCACTGGTTGCTGTCGTTGGGCGTCGAGCGGTGCGGGCACGGACAGAAGCGCGGTCACGATGCGTTCAGCCGCGTGGCCGTCCCAGCCCACCGGCGGCGTTCGGGGAACGTCGCGCATCGCCAATGCCTGCGAAGCCGCAGCCGTGATCGCGTGGGGATCGGTGCCGACGACCGTGTTGGTTCCCTGCGTCACCGTGATCGGTCGCTCAGTCGACTCGCGCAAGGTGAGGCACGGAATCCCGAGAATCGTCGTCTCCTCCTGCAGCCCGCCGGAGTCCGTCAGCACAAGCGCAGCACCCGCCTGGAGTGCGACGCAGTCCTGATAACCGATCGGCGGCAACAGCCTGATGCCAGGGGCGCGTCGGAGGATGCGCTGCACCTCCGGGAGCAGCAGCTGCGGCGACGTTCGTGGGTGCACCGGGAACAAGACCGGCTTGTGTTCAGAGATCTCCGCGACCGCGCCCATCAGCCGCACCAGCGTGGCTACGTCGTCGACGTTGGAGGGCCGGTGCAGGGTCAGCAGAACGAAACCGTCACGACCAACCGCGTAGCCCGACAGTCCCGCGTCGATGTCCAGGTTGGCCAAGGTCGCCAACAAAGAGTCAGCCATCACGTTGCCGACCCAGTGAATGCGGCCGCGATCCACGCCCTCACGCACCAGGTTTTCCGTGGCGTCCGGCGACGGGGTGAAGAGCCAGTCGGACAACGCGTCGACGACGACGCGATTGACCTCCTCTGGCATTGTGCGGTCGCGGGAGCGGAGCCCGGCTTCGACATGAGCGACCGGCACGTTGCGCTTGGCGGCGACAAGGGCGCACGCGAGGGTCGAGTCCACGTCGCCCACGACGACGACCGCATCCGGTTCGCGTTCGACGACGATGTCGTCGAAGGCAAGCATGACGGACGCTGTCGTCTGCGCGTGCGAGCCACCGGCGCAACCAAGGTGCACGTCGGGCCGCCGCATGCTGAGGTCGAGAAAGAACGCGTCGGACATGTTCGCGTCGTAGTGCTGGCCGGTGTGCACCAGCGTCGCGTCGACGCCGCGGCGCTCCATCACGGCGAGGATCGGCGCGACCTTCATGAAGTTGGGCCGTGCGGCGGCCACGAGCAGGACGTTCATCGCGCCAGCCGCGCCGACCACGTCAACGCGACGAACCGCGTGTTGCCGACCAGGTAGCGCCGGAACATCCGACGGGGTTCTTGCAGGAGGCGGTAGCACCACTCGAGACCGAGACGTTGCATCCAGCCCGGCGCCCGGCGCGTCACACCGGCAACCACATCGAACGAGCCACCGACGCCCATCGCGAACGCCGCACCGAGGGCATCCAGGTTGCGCGCGAGGAACCGTTCCTTCGCCGGTGTCGGCAGCGCGACCAGGAGCAGCGTCGGCCGCGCCGCGGCGACTTCGGCCACGACCTGGTGCTCCTCGTCGGTCGACCAGAAGCCGTTGCGGCAGCCGGCGACGACCAGGCCGGGGTAGCGCTCGGTTTCGATCGCGACCACCCGGCGTACGACGTCCTCCGTTGCGCCGAGGAAGAAGACCGACCAGCCGCGCTGCGCGGCGCGCTCGAGCAGTCGCTCCATGAGGTCGATCCCGGTGACCCGCTCTGGCACGCCGACGCCGAGCAGGCGGGCGGCCCAGACGACCGCCTGGCCGTCGGCGTTGACGAGCGAACAGCGGCGCACGATCTGGCGTAGCTCGGCATCATCGGCGAGCTGAACGACCTTCGCAGCGTTGAGAACGACGTGCTGATGCACCCCGCCTGAGCTGACCAGCTGTTCCACGCGATCGACGGTCTGAGCCATCGTCAACGGATGCAGGGGCACGCCGAAGACCTCGGCGACCGGAGGCGGCTCGAACGACGCCCGCGCAAGGCGGAGCGGTTCGGCGCGGGTCACGGAGGTCATGGGTCTCCGAACGGGTTCTCTGGGCTGGTGGGGACAGTCGACTGAACAACGCTGGGAACCGGTAAAGGTTGCGCCCGGTAAACGGTCTCGTCCGTTTTTGGCCGTTCTGCGCTACATTTCCTCGCCATGCGCAGGATCTCGGCGCTCGTCATCGCGGCCTCCTGCGTGGCCGGGGCTTTGTCGACCTGGGGTCCCGCCGCAGCATCCACGACTGGCTGCCCCGCGGGTGCCACGCACGTCGTGCGCGTCCGCACGGCTGCCGGCTTGCGCGGCGCACTGGCGCACGCTGTGCCGGGTGCTGAGATCCAGCTGGCGCCCGGTGCGTACGTCGGACAGTTCACTCTTTCGCGTTCCGGAGTCAGTGCCGACCACGTGACCCTCTGCGGCACTCGGGACGCCGTGCTCGACGGCGGCAGCCTGCGCAACGGCTACACGCTGCACGTCGTCGAAGCGCAATGGGTCGACCTGGTCGGCTTCACGATCCGACATGGCCAGAAGGGCATCGTGGTGGACTCGTCGCAGCATGTGACGATGCGCTCCGTCGCCGTCCACGACGTCGGTTACGAGGCCATCGACCTGCGTCGCAACACGACGTACTCGGGCGTCTATGCAAGCCGGATCTACAACACCGGTCGCATCTACCCGCAGTTCGGCGAGGGTGTCTACGTCGGCAGCGCGCGCAACAACTGGTGTGCGCAGACGAAGTGTCTGCCGGACCGCAGCGACCACGCCACCGTCGCCGGCAACAGCATCGGACCAGGAGTGCCGGCGGAGGAGATCGACGTCAAAGAGGGCACCAGCAACGGCCTGATCAGCGGCAACAGCTTCGACGGGAGATCGATGACGAAGGCTTCGTCATGGGTCGACGTGAAGGGAAGCAACTGGGTGATCCGCGGCAACACCGGCCGCGACAGCCGTGTCAACGGCTTCACCGTCACTGTCGCGGTTGCCGGATGGGGCAACGACAACGTCTTCCTCGGCAACCACGCGATCGTCAATGCCTCGGGCTACGGCTTCAAGATCGCCCGTGGCGCCGTTGGTGACGTCGTCTACACCGACAACGTCGTTCAGAACGCGCGCGACGGCGCCTGCAACGTCCCCGAGCAGAGTTGACGGCGACGGCGACCGAGCAACAACAGGTGGCTTCCCGCGAGCAGGAGGATCACGGCGACGGCGAGGTCCGTCATGCTGTCGCTTCCGGTGAACGGCAGGCCGGCTGACGTTTGCGTCGTGCGCGTCGGCGGCGCCGTTGGTGGGCTGGAGGCGGGACTCGGTGCCGGGCTCGGAGTCGGTGACGCGGATGTCGTGCCGGGAGTCACACCACCGGGGTCGACCGATCCCGGGTTGCTGGGGCCCGCGGGGGTGCCGGCCGGCAGAGCGCGGTTGTGGAGCACCGCCGTCGATGCGCCGCCAAGAGTCAGGTCGACTCCGAGCGTGCGGAGGTTGGCCAGAGCCGAGCCGGTCGGCAACGATCCGACATCGACCGACAGGGTGCCGAGCGCGCCGGTCAGGGCGGCGGTGGCCGCCGGCAGCCCGAGCCCGGCCAGCAGGGTGTTGAGCTGCGACACCGTGCCGTCGATGCCGCTGACGACTGAGTCGGTGACGGCCTTCAGCGAGATCGACGGCAAGGACAAGTGCAGCGGCGTCACGACGGCCGAGGCCTGTGCGACTGTGTCCGTCGCGCCGAGGCTGCCACCACTTGTCGATGTCACCAGACCGTCGAGCACGGGCATCGGCACCGTCGATGCCGCGGGCAGGCCGGCAAGCGCTGCCTGCAGTGTCGACGTCGCAGTGGCGAAGGCCGCCCGCAGCTGATCACAGGTGCCGCCCGGCAGGCTCGAGGTTGTCACCGAGGCTCCGCTCACCGTGCACGTGATGCTGCCCGCGCCGCCCTTGCCGTCTGCACTGGCACTCAGCGAAGTGACGACATGACCGAGGTCGACGAGTGGAGCCGACGTGACGAGTTGCAGCAGCTGCGACAGAAGTGCGCGCAGGTCGGGCAAGGCCTGGATGAGGCTCGTCGCACTTGACAGCAACGTCGTCAAAGTGGTGGTGAGCCCGTCAACCGCCTGCTGCGCTGTTGCGACCGCTTGGTTGGCAGCGGCGAGGGCCGCGACAAGGGTGTTGAGTGCGGTCTGAGCCGCGTCTACTGCTGCCTGGTCCGAGGTCACCGTTTGTTGCAGGCTGGCGACGGTTGCCTGGTCGGTGCTGACGGTCGCGGTGGCGGCCGCGAGCTGAGCCTGCAGTGTGGCGAGCTGCGCCTGCGCCGAGGGCAGTTGCTGTTGCGCTTGTGCTTCGGCGGCCTGAGCGGCGGCCAGCTGTTGCTGCAACAGCAATGACAAGGGATCCGACGCGAGTTGCGCCTGTAGAGAGCTGACCTGCGCAGTGGCGGCGGCCAGAGCCGCCTGATCGCTCGCCACCAACGCGGTCGCCGCCGTGACCTGGTTCTGCAGCGACAGCGCAGCCGACTGGTCCTGGCTCAGCTGCTGCTGCGCGGCCGCCAGTTGCGCGACTGCCAGCGAGAGCTGCTGCTGCGCCGACGTCAGCGTCTGCTGCGCAGCCTGGGTGCCGGGGAGAGTGTTGAGCAGCGCCGTCAACTGTTGCTGCGCACCCGCCAGTTGTTGGGCGGTGGTGTCCACCTGGTCGAGCAGGCCGGTCAGCGTGGTGAGTTGGTCGAGCGTCGAGGTCACGCCCGCGGGCAGTTGCACCTGAAGCGACTGCGCGAGTGCGATCAACTGTGACAACGGCAGAGCGCTGAGCACATCGGCCGGCAAGAGGTCACCGAGGTGGATGGCGGTGCCGACGCTGTCAAGTGTCAGGGTCGAGGAGGACGAGTCCGCGCCGGCGGCGGCCTGCCAGCCGTGCTGGCCGAGAGTGGCGGTCGCACCGAGCGCGCCCATCGCGAGCGAGCCACTGAGTGCGCCCAGCCCTGACGTCGCCGCGTCAGCAGTCTTGCTCACGTCGTAGCCGGCCAGCGTGACGCTGCCGCTGGCCGGCGTGGTGTTGACCGGGAGGGTGTAGTCACCAGTTCTGTCGCCCGTGCTGGTGTCGACGCTCCAACCGCTCGGTGTCGCGCCGAGGATGTTGACACCGTCGAGCCCGAGCCGGCCGAGCACCTGGTCGACTGTTGTCGCGGAGGCGCTGACGCGGCCCAAGGCGATCGTTCTCACCACACCCGTGGCATCGGTGACGGTGAGCGTCGGCAAGGTCAGAACGCTTTCGGCGCTGCCCGTGTTGGGCTGCGGGGTCTGCGCTCCATGCGCACCGACAGATCCGGCGATGATCGCGGCGACGGCGACAACTCCGATGACCCTCGTGTGGTTAATGCGGCGACGCCGCATGACCCCAGCCCGCACTTGCTCCCCCTACGTGGGTAGTCCTTCCTGACTGCATCGACCCCGGGCATGCGCGCTTGAGAGCATTTGCCGAACACAGTTCGGAGAACCGTCCCAACTGCATCGATATGCGTGAAATGTCATGCGGGTAGCGTGCGGCAGGTGCGATCGCTCGTCGTGAAGCTGACCGCCGGTGCGGAGTCGCCCGAGCTGTGCAACCAAGCCTTCAACGTCGCGGCCACGGCCGTCGCGTCAGGGGCCGACGTGTCGTTGTGGTTGACCGGCGAAGCGTCTTGGTTCGCCGTCACCGGCAACGCGGAGCGAGTTGCGCTGCCGCACGCAGCGCCGCTCGGTGACCTGCGTGACGCCGTGTTGTCCGGTGGACGCGTCACGGTTTGCACGCAGTGCGCGGCCCGCCGGGGCATCGACCAAACCGACCTTGTCGCCGGCGTGCGCGTTGCCGGCGCAGCGACGTACGTCGACGAGGTGCTCGCACCCGAGGCACAAGCACTCGTCTACTGAGAGGCGCCTGGTGGGCCCATCCGGGCACGGCGGCGCCACCAGGCGAGCCCGAGCAGGATCACGACGAAGAGCACCAGACCGATGGCGATCGGCACCAGCACGTCGCGGTTGCGTGTCAGGGGCACCGCTTTCGCAGCGACCGGCGCCGCTTTGGTGCCGAGCGCGAGCGGAAACGTGATGGTGGCTTCAGCGGCTCGTCGCAGCAGGTCCGACTGCAACTCGATTCGCGCATGCCATGGTCCGGCCGGCAACGCCTTGTCGAGCACGACAGAGACCGGCTCTCGTTGTCCCGGGGCGAGCGTCGTGCCCAGGCGCACCGGGAACGGACCGGCGGACAAGCCCCCCGGCCCGTGGTCCAACGTGAGCTTTCCGGTCATGTCCAGGGCGCGGCCGCCGATGTTGTCGACACTCGCCTGCACTACCGGATTGCCGGCGTCATCGCGCTCGGCTTGCAACTGGTCGATGCTGAAGTCGGACACGGGCGGGCCGCCGGCGGCGACCGACACATACATGCGCACCCCGACGCGACTGACCAAAGTGATCTGGCCCGCGCCGGCTGCCGGACGCGCCTCTGCCAGCACCACGCCATAGCGTTCGCCGGCCGGGGCGTCCTTCGGCACCACGACGTGCACCGTGACGACCTTTGCGGTGCCGGGGGCAAGAGTGAAGGCCGTGGGATCAGTCGACGTCCAGCTGACGAGATCGTTGACGGCGTGCCCGTCGGCGACCCGAAAGCCGCCGGCCGAGATGGTCGCCGCATCGGCGTACGTCGTGATCGGCAACGCCTGGGCGGTGCCGTTGGAAACCTGGATGTGGCGCGTGATCGACCCGCCGGGCGCGACGTTGTCGATGATGTATTCGTGCGCTCGCGGATCCTTCGCCAGAGCAGCCGGAGCGTCGAGAAGCCGCACGCCGAGACCAGCAGCCGCAGCAGGTTTTGGCACGGACGCGGCCGCGAGACCGCTTGTCGCTAGCACCAACGTCGCCGCGGCGGCGACAGCGCCTCGCCGGCTCCACATGATGCGCATCACACCGCATTCATGCGCCGGGCGCGCTCTTTTCAGGCGACGGTCTGGGTGATCGTGCCGGTGTAGACGTCCGGCGTCGCCGTCGGCGGCACCACGATGGTCAGCTTCGGCACGCAGCTGATCGAGTTGACCCCGGTCGCGACGGCCGACATCAGCAGACCACCGGTCGCGAGCGTCACCGGGGTCTTCGTCACCGTCAGCGTGCCGACGGGAGCCTGGCAGCCCGTGCTCACATCGAGCGTCGAAAGCCCAGTGGCCATCGAGTTGGTGTTGGTCCCGGTCCAGGTGGTGAGCGACGAAACGGTGTCGGTCCAGCCGAGCGACACCGTCCGGTTGTCGGTGACCACGATCGGGGAGCCGGAAGGCCACGTGGGGCTGAACGACAGGGCCGTGGCCGTCGGGGTGAACGGCGCCGAGCTGAAGTCGACCGACGACGGCACAGTGAGGGTGAGCGAGCCGCTCGCGATGGCGAAGGTGACGTCGGTCGAGCCGCACGAGGTGCCTGCACATGCGGCGTTGGCCGCTGCGGGCACAACCGCGGACAGTGTGGCCAGGGCCGCGACCGCGGCACCGACAAGGGCGCGCTTGCGCATTGCGTAGTCCCTTCACTAACGACCGGCGCCCCGAACAGGGCGGCCAATGCCTCTGAATGACTACTCGTACATGACGCGCTGCGACTAGATGACTAGTAATGACTATTTCGATCAAGAGCCGATCGGCCGATACAGGCCGCCGTTCGGCGGCGCGGACCGCATATGTTGACCGTCGTGTCCGCAGACGGGGTGACGCTCGACGACGAGGAGCTGGCTCGGCTCGACCAAGTGCTGATCGGTCTTGCACCGCTCTCGGTGTTGCCCCCGGCCTCGGCTTACTTCGACAGCGAGGGCAACCGGATCGCCGCCCGCGACGGTGACGGGCTCATCCCGAGCGCCGCTCGACCGTGGGCAGCACCCGCCGATGTCCGGTCCGAACGGCCCTTGGTGATCGCGGTGGCCGGGCAGGTGCCGGATGCTTCCGCAACCGCTCCCGCGAACGCCGTCCTCCTGCTGCCGGCCGGAGGCGTGCGCGTGGACGATGCGCGGTTCGCTGCCTGGGCGAAAGCCTGGCGACAGCTGGGTCTCGACGAGATCGCCACGCCGGTTTCGCCTGCCGATGCGAACCTCCGCACGGCCGAGCTCTCGGCGGCCTACTCCAGCCGTGGATCCGTGCGGATCGCCACGAAACCCCAGCCGCCCGGCAACGGTCGGGTCGTGTTCTTCACCGGCTTGTCCGGGTCGGGAAAGTCGACGATCGCCCGCGAGGTGGTGCGTGAGCTCGCCGACACTCGCTCCGTCACGCTGCTCGACGGCGACGTCGTGCGCACCCACCTGTCCCAGGGGTTGGGGTTCTCGAAGGACGACCGCGACACCAACATCCGCCGCATCGGCTGGGTCGCGGCCGAGGTGGCGAAGCACGGCGGAGTGGCGGTCTGCGCTCCGATCGCGCCGTACGACGAAACCCGCCGGTGGGTGCGGCAGGTCGTCGAGCAAGTCGCCGGACCGGGAGCCTTCGTCCTCGTTTGGGTGGCCACGCCGCTCGAGGTGTGCGAAGGCCGCGACGTGAAAGGGTTGTACGCCGAGGCGCGCGCGGGTCGACTGACCGGATTCACCGGGATCGACGATCCCTATGAGCCACCGACGGACGCCGAGATCATCCTCGACACGAGCCGGACGGTCCTGGACGAATGTGTCGCGGTGGTGCTTTCCCGACTCCAGGACGAGACACATCGCCTCGCGACATGGCACGATCCGTCAAATGTCTGACTGTTGTCGCCGTGGCGTGTAGGCCGGAGCGCTCCACCGATGCATGATTCGCCCGTGACGGCTTCCCCGCCACCGTCGCCTCGCCGTCGACCGTCATGGGGACGGCAGAGGTGAACGACGCGCATTGGCGGCTGCCGCCGCTGTCCCGTTCTGTGCCCGAGGCCCGGCGCGATGTGGCGTCGACACTCGAGCAGTGGGGCCTTGCCGGGCTCGCCGACACAGCCGTGCTCCTCGTCAGCGAAGTCGTCACCAACGCCGTGCTTCATGCACGCACCGAGGTTCTGCTGACGATGGCGCGCGTGGGCAGCGGAGTGCGGATCGAGGTGAGTGACGGCTCGACGCTGCCGCCAGCGTTGCGATGGCATTCGGCCACGTCCACGACAGGACGCGGCTTGCGGATGCTCGATCTCCTGGCCGACTCCTGGTCGGCGGAGTCGACTTCGACCGGCAAGACGGTGTGGTTCACGATCAGCGGTGACCGTGACCCGTGGGCGGCCACGGCAATGTCCGCCGAGGGTGGCGCATGAGCGGGAAGCCGATCGAGCCCGCCGGCTCGCCGCTCGGCCGCTATGACACCGATACCGACGACGCCCTGTTCGAGGTGCGGCTGCTGTCGTTGCCGGTGCAGATCCTGGCGTTGAGCCGTGAACAACACGATGAGCTCATGCGTGAGTTCGCGATGCTGGCGCTCGACGAGCGTTTGTCGGCCGACCATGTGCCGGCTCGGTTGCTGGAGCTCGTCGACGTGCTGGGCCGTCGCTACGGGGCGGTTTCGGCGCGACCGGACGAGGAGATCGACGCGGCGATCACCCGCGGCGACAAGTCCATCGACCTCGTCTACCACGTGCCGGCACACGTCAGCGAGGCCGCCGACGCGCTCGAACGGCTCATGACCGAGGCGGACGTGTTCTGTCGCGACCGTCAGATGCTCGCTCTTGCCCGCACCCCGCTCCAGGAGCGGTTCGCGCGGTGGTACCTCGACCAGTTCCGTCGTCAGATCGCCGGACTGTCGCCGGATCCGTGGCCGGGCCCGTTCGACCCGGACTGATCAGGGCGCATGCGACAGGCGCAGCCGAGCGCATGCGTCGAGCAGGGGGGCCGCCAGGGCCTGCTGGCAGATCAAAAGGTCCAACGTCAGGCGTTCCGGGGTGTTGAATGCCAGCGGCGTGCCGTCCAGCCGGCTGACATGCAGGCCGGCGGCCGCGGCGACCGCGGCCGGCGCTGCCGAGTCCCATTCTTTCATCCGGCCGCGATGCACGTAGGCATCCGCTTCACCGAGCAGGATCGACATCGCCTTCATGCCTGCGGAACCGATCGGAGTCGGCACCACACCGACCACGCCGGCGAGCTGGGACACGAACTCGGGCGCGCGTGATCGGCTGACCGCGAGCCGCGGCGGCGCCCCGACCTCGGGCAGCGGCGGGTAGTGCCCGTCGGTCGACAACGTCATGTGTCGTGCGGGGAGCGCGACAGCGCCCACGGTGAGACCGCCGGCTGCGCGTTCCCACAGGGCCACGTGCACTGCCCAGTCGGTGCGGCCCGGTTCGCCGAACTCGTTCGTTCCGTCGAGCGGGTCAACGATCCAGAGCCGATCTGCAGACAGCCGGGACCGGTCGTCGGCACCCTCTTCGGACAACACGGCGTCATCGGGACGTGCGTCGGCGAGCTCCGCCACCAAGAACTCGTGCGAGTGCTGGTCGCCCGCGTCACGCAACGCCCAAGGGTCGTCGAAACCCATCCGCGAGCGCAGCCGAAGCAGCAGCTCGCCGGCTTGCGTGGCCAGCTGTGCGGCGAGCCGCGCGTCGTCGCTCACGACTCAGAGAATCATGCCGGCGCCGACGGTGGATCCGGTCGCCTCGTCGATCAACAGGAACGAGCCGGTTGTGCGGTTGCGCCGGTAGTCGTCGGCAAACAGCGGCTGAGTGGTGCGCAACGTGACGCGCCCGATCTCGTTGAGGCTCAAGGAGTCAGCAGCCTCGTCGCGGTGCAAAGTGTTGACGTCGATCCGGTAGTCGAGATCGCGCACCTGCGCTCTCGCGTTGCGGGTCGTGTGCTTGATCGCATACATGCCGCGCACGGACAGCGGCTGGTCGGACAACCAACAGACCATCGCATCGACGTCCTGGCTGATGCGCGGCTGGTTGTGCGGCCGGCAGATCATGTCTCCGCGGGACACGTCGACGTCGTCCGCAAGTCGGATGGTCACCGACATCGGCGCGAAGGCCTCGTCGACGGGGCCCGTTGCCGTATCAATGGAGGCCACGCGGCTCTGCAGGCCACTCGGCAGCACGATCACTTCGTCGCCGGGCTTGAAGACGCCACCGGCGATCTGACCGGCATATCCGCGGTAGTCGTGCAGCTCAGGATCCGTTTGTGCTTGCGGACGGATCACGTATTGCACGGGGAAACGTGCGTCGATGAGGTTGCGGTCGCTCGCGATGTGCACCTCTTCGAGGTGATGCAGAAGCGATGTGCCGTCGTACCACGGCATGTTCGCGCTGCGATGCACGACGTTGTCGCCGTTGAGCGCACTGATCGGGACAAACGTGAGATCACCGATGTCGAGCTTCGTGGCGAACTGCCGGAACTCGGCCTTGATCTGCTCGAAGACGGCTTGGTCGTAGCCGACAAGGTCCATCTTGTTGACGCACAGCACGAGGTGGGGCACCCGAAGCAATGACGCGATGAACGCGTGCCGACGCGACTGCTCGACCAATCCATTGCGCGCGTCGACAAGAATGAGCGCGAGGTTCGCAGTCGAGGCGCCGGTCACCATATTGCGCGTGTATTGCACGTGCCCGGGCGTGTCCGCGATGATGAACTTGCGTTTCGGCGTCGCGAAGTAGCGGTAAGCGACATCGATCGTGATGCCTTGCTCGCGCTCGGCGCGCAGCCCGTCGGTCAACAGCGCCAGGTTCGTCTGCTCGTCACCGCGATCGCGCGACGTGCGTTCGATCGACTCCAGCTGGTCTTCGAAGATGCTCTTCGTGTCGTAGAGCAGCCGGCCGATCAGCGTCGACTTACCGTCGTCGACACTGCCCGCCGTCGCAAAGCGCAGCAGCTCCATCAGAAATATCCCTCGCGCTTGCGGTCTTCCATGGCCGCTTCGCTCAGGCGGTCGTCGCCGCGGGTTGCGCCGCGCTCGGTGATACGCGTCGCGGCGGTCTCGGCGATGACCTCGTCGTACGTCGAGGCCGTCGACTCCACCGCGCCGGTGACTGGGACGTCGCCGACGGTGCGGTAGCGCACGGTCAACGTGGCCACCTCCTCGCCTTCGCGAGGATGGGTCCACTGGCTCACGGCGTACCACATGTTGTCGCGGCGGAAGACCTGCCGCTGGTGGGCGAAGTAGATCGACGGCAGCTCGATCTCTTCCTGCGCGAGGTATTGCCAGATGTCGAGCTCGGTCCAGTTGGAGAGCGGGAAGACGCGGATGTGCTCGCCCTTGTGATGGCGGCCGTTGTAGAGGCTCCAGAGCTCGGGGCGCTGGTTCTTCGGGTCCCATTGCCCGAACTCGTCCCGAAACGAGAAGACACGCTCCTTGGCCCGTGCCTTCTCCTCGTCCCGGCGAGCGCCCCCGAAGACCGCGTCGAAACCGTGCTCGTTGATCCCGTCCAGCAGCGTCACGGTCTGCAGCGGGTTGCGAATGCCGTCCGGACGTTCGCGAACCCGTCCCTTGGCGATCGACTCCTCGACGCTCGCCACCACGAGCCGGACGCCGAGGCGCTCGACCGTGCGGTCGCGGAAGTCGAGCACCTCGGGGAAGTTGTGGCCCGTGTCCACGTGCATGACCGGGAACGGGACGCGAGCGGGCGCGAACGCCTTCGCGGCCAGGTGCAGCATGATCACGGAGTCCTTGCCGCCCGAGAAGAGCAGCACCGGCCGCTCGAACTCGGCGGCGACCTCGCGGATGATGTGGATCGACTCCGACTCGAGCGCCTGCAGGTGCGTCAGCTCATAGGTATGTGCGCTCATTGGAAGATCGAGGGTAACCGGAGGGTGACAAACGGCGGGTCGTGACCGTGCCGTCAGGCAACGTCCTCCGCCGGGACCGGCCGGAGGATCTCGACCGGGTAAACCGCCGGAAGCGGGGCCACCCCGCGCTGCACCCAGGCGGGCACGTCGGCGAGGTCGACGCGGTCGGCCAGCCCGAGCAGGAGCCCGACCGTGCGCGCCAAGATCCACAGATCCAGCCGCAGCGAGACATTACGCAGGTAGAACAGGTCGAACGACGGATCGCCCGTCGCCGTACCGGCTCCGGCCACGCTGATCTGCCACAGACCGCTGCAGCCGGGCGAGACACTGCGTCGCATCCGGTCATACACCGGATCGACCGGTTCGACATCGTCGGACAGCCGCGGGCGGGGTCCGACCAGGCTCATGCGGCCGGCGACCACTTCGAGCAGCTGCGGCAGCTCGTCCAGGTGGGTCCGGCGGAGCCATCCCCCGAGCCGCGGAATGGCGCAGCCGGTGATCTCCGGCTTCATGGCCTGAGCGGGGAACGACGGCGGCAGTGTCCGCAACTTGATCATCCGGAACTCGGAGATCCCGCTGCCCGGACGGCGCTGGAGGAAGAACGGGTTGCACCGCAGGGTGCAGGCGGTGAGCAGCGCGAGCGCGGCGATGACCGGGAGGGCCAGCAGGGTCAGGACCGAGCCGACCACGAGGTCGAACGCCCGCTTGCGCAGTCGGGTCGACCGATCGGGGAGCGAGCGGACGTCGAAGAGGACACCGACGGGCTCGAGGTCGGAGGGGATCGCCGACGGGCCGGCGACGCGCACGACGTGAACGGGGACCGCCCCCGAGAGCACAGTCATGCCCCCCGCCTCTCCCCTTTAGACGCTTCGTCGTTGTGACCGGTCACATCCGGACAACGAGCCAACGTTGTATGCGTTACAGGTGCGACCCCAAATTCCTGCTGGCCGTAGATGATCTTCTGCGCGCCGGACTGCCGATTTATGCCAACGTGTCGTAGATGTGCCAGGTCTCGCGCGCGGCTCGCTCCCAGGTGAACGCTTCCGCGCGCGTAACGCCCCGGTGGGCAAGATCCGTTGCTGTGGCGTCGTCGCCAGCCAGCCGCGAGATGGTGTCGCGCCACGCCGGGGTGTCGTCCGGATCGAGTAACACGCCCGCGTCGCCGACCACCTCGGGCACCGAGCCGGCGGACGAGGCGACGACGGGCGTGCCGGCGGCCATCGCCTCCAGCGGCGTCAAGCCGAAACCTTCGTAGTGTGAGGGGTGCACGAGGACCCGCGCCCCCTGCACCAGGGCGACGAGGTCCGCGTCGCTCACCCTGCCGGTCCACCGCACCTGTTCGGCCACACCGAGCCGCAGGGCGTGTTCGCGAAGACCGGCGGCCGCGCCGCCATCGGCACCGACGAGCGCCAGTAGCGGCCGGTTCTCGCGGGTGATGCCGGCCAGCGCGTCGAGCAGGAGACCCAGGTTCTTGCGCGGTCCGACTTCGCCGACCGCCACGGCGTAGCCGCCGGGTCTCAGTTGATAGCGGTTGCATGCATCGGCGATGACGGCCGCTGGCAACCGGGTGCGGAATCGGTCGTCGACGCCCTCGGCGACCACGACCACCCGGTGAGGCTCGACACCGAGCGTGGTGCGGACGTCGCGGGCAACGACTTCGCTCGGCGTGATGATGCGCGCCGCATGGCGAGCAGCGTGGCGCAACGCAGCGCCGACGATTCGCCGCGCGAACGGCGTGTACCACTCAGGATGTTGCAAGGTCAGCAGGTCGTGGACGGTGACGACCAATGGCACCCGGGTCGGCACCGGCACTGCCGGGGTCAGCGAATGCACGAGCGCGACATCGCCGAGGAAGCGGTCGGCGAGCGGGCGATGCAGCGCCCACCAGCTCAGGTGGACCAATCGCCGATGGAGAGGCCAGGTCCGCGTCGTGACAGCAGCCGGCACGTCCGGCGCCTCCGACGTGGCCCCATGCCAGAGCTCCACCTGATCGCCGTCGGCGACGGTAGCGGTCAACGCAGCGGCGAGTTGCACCGCATATCGGTGCACACCGGTGGGGTTCGTGACAGCAAGCCGATGCATCTGCAACGCGACGCGCCGGCATCGCTCTACCATCGGGCGCATCTTGTCACGGGCAGCGGCGCGCCGAGTCGTCATCGACGGCACGGCGCTCGTCGACGGTTCGCAGTTTCGGGGCATCGGCACCTACCTGCGCGAGCTCGTCGCCGGGCTCCAGGACTACGACGACATCGAGCCGGTATTGATGTCGCGGCACAGCTCGTTGCCGCTGCGATGGCGAGGGCGGATGGACGACTGGCGGCTGCCCAGGGAAATTGCCCGTGCGCGTCCAGACGTCTTTCACAGCCCCGCGCAATCCCCGCCGCGGTCCTCCCCGGTGCCCTGGATCCAGACGTTGCACGACCTGACGCCGATGGTGTTCCGTCATCCCCTGCTCGACGCGGATGGGCGCCGGTGGGAGCGCATCGGACCTCGGTTGCGCAACGCCGCGCGCGTCATCTGCGTGTCCGCCTCGTCCGCCCGACAGGCGCAGCAGCTGCTCGGCGTCGACCCGGCCCGTACCACTGTCGTGCCGCTCGGCGTCGACCCCATCTTCACCCCGGAGGGCCCGCGACACGCCAACGGTCCCTACCTGCTCTGGGTGTCTTCCTGGGGTCCGCACAAAGGATTGGAGATCGCCGCGTCGGTCGTCGCCGCGCTGGCGGCCAAAGGACGCCCACATCGGCTGCTGGTCGCGGGCTATCAAGACGCTCAGATGCTCCGGCACGTGCGCGCCGCCGTCGAACCGGCCGGCGACCGTGTCGAGGTCCTTGGCCATGTCACCGAGCTGGCGCCGCTCTACCGAGGGGCCGATGCGCTGCTCGTGACGAGTCGCGCGGAGGGCTTCGGCCTGCCCGCCGTCGAGGCCATGGCCACTGGTTGTCCGGTGATCGCGTTTGCGAACACCTCACTCCCGGAGGTCCTCGGGGATGCGGGGCTTCTCATCGAGGACGGCGCCGTCGATGACTACGTCGACGGCGTACAACAACTGCTCGACGACATGTCGTTGCGCGCTCGGCTGCGAGAAGCCGGAGTCAACCGGGCAAAGCAGTTCACCTGGCGACGCACAGTCGAACGGCACCTTGAGATCTATCGCGCGCTGTTACCGTCACCATCGTGCTGACGGTGTGCGTCGTGGCAGCGCGTGATGATGACCCGTTGCCGCGCGTGCTCGATGCACTGCGGCAGCAACACGCGGGCGGCGATATCGACGTCGTCGTGGTCGATGCATCGCCGTCGGGTGCATTCGCCGACCTGCAGAACGAACGCCGACCGGCGGTCACGGTCGTGCGCGGCGCTTCAAATGCCCGTCGAAGCGCTCTATTGAACCTGGCCTGGCGCACGGCCGCGGGCCGCGACGTTGCGTTCCTGTCCCCCCGGCTCACGCCGGCGACGATGTGGGTCGATGCGCTGTCAACGGCATTGAGCCGAGGCCGCCGTCTCGTCACGGCGTCGGTGTTGCCCAGTGCGGAGACGGTCGGCGACTCGGGGCCGCTTTCCTACCTGCTGTGGGCCAATCGATATGAGCTGCCGGTTGTCTCGGCCGATCAGCTGGCTTGCCGGCGCGCCGATCTGGAGGTTGTCGGCGGCTGGAACGAAGACATCGACGACGCACTGGCCGACGTCGATCTCGCGACGCGCCTGGTCGACAGTGGTGTCGATCCGAAGTGGGCGCGTCACGCCGTTGCGTATTACGACGTCGCGCCGGCCGATCTGGCCACTCTGGTCGAGCAACGCCGCGAACCGCTGCGAGCCGCTGCGGTGTTGGCGCAGCATCCTCGGGCCCGGGCGCGACTGCTCCTCGGTGGTTGGTTCACTCGGCGAAGCCAGGCCGAGGCGCTGTTGGCCGTCGCCGGTGTGCTTCTCGCTGGCCGGGACCGCAGAGCCGCGCTGCTTGCGGTGCCGTGGCTGCACGAACGGCTGTGCCTGACGCCGGTAGCCGGCGGCAACCGGCGGCGGTGGCTCGTGTTGCCGGGTGTGCTCGCCTTCGACGTGTACGACGCGACGCTCGCGACTGCTGCCCGAATGCGATCGCCGCAGGAGCACTGACATCGCAAGCGGCTCTGCGCCCGACATCAGCGTCGTGATCGTCAACTACGAAACGGCGGCTGACACCGAGGCGTTGGTCGCAAGCCTGGATGTGCCCGACCTCGAGGTCATCGTCGTCGACAACGCGTCGAGCCAGCCACCGGCGGTGCGCACGGACAGCGCCCGTCTGCTGCAGCTGAAACAAAACGTCGGCTGGGCCCGGGGAAGCAATGCCGGTGCCGACGCCGCTCGCGCGCCGGTGCTCGCTTTCGTCAACGCCGACGCGCGACCCACGCCGGACGATCTCCGCTCGATGGGGGCGTCGCTCACCGATCCTTCCGTCGGCGCCGTTGCCCCGCGGTTTCTCGATCTGGACGGCAGCCCGCAAGCGTTCTACTTCCGCTTCCCGGGCGTCGTGTCAGGCCTCTTCTGCTTCCTGCCGACCGGTCAACGCATCGACCGATGGATGGGCAGTCCGTTCATCCGTCACCGCACCTACTCGGCCGGCGCAGATCTTCCGACCGACGTCGACCAGCCGGGGGCCGCGTGTCTGTTGGTTCGTCGAGATGACTTCGTCGCAATCGGCGGCTTCGATGAAGACACGTTCCTGTTCTTCGCGGACACGGACCTGTGCCTGCGGTTGCGGCAGCGCGGTCAGGAGGTGCTGGTGCGCTGGGATGTCGACGTTGTGCATGCCGGCGGTGCGAGCGTCAGCCTGCTGTCGCAGAACGCTCTTCGCGCGCATGTTCAGCGCGACTACTTGGTCTACCTGCGCCGTCACCACGGATCCGCCGCGGTGCTGCTCACGAAGGCAGCCGCGCTCGTATTGAGCGGTCTCCTGCCGGCGATGTGGCATCTTCTGCGACTGCGTCCGCGCGCGAGCTGGGAGCAGCTCCGCACGACCATGCATGTGGTCGCGCCATGACGTCGCGGTCGCGCTCGGTGTTGCACATCGCCTTTCCCGCGCATGGCGGTGTTGCTCGCGTCGTACGCGATCTGACGGCCGCGCAGCTCGACGCCGGGTGGACGGTGACCGTTGCATCGCCGGCCGGCCCACTGACCCGCTGGCTGGATCCGCGGGCCACCCACGAGCGATGGGACGCAACGCGCTCGCCCGGACCCGGCGCCATCGGTGAGACCCGCCGACTGCAGCGGATCATCGACCGCACTCGACCGGACGTCGTGCACCTGCACTCGTCGAAGGCCGGACTCGCCGGAAGGCTTGCCGTCCGCGGACAGCTGCCGACGGTCTTTCAACCCCATGCCTGGTCGTTCCTTGCGGCGGCGGGTGCACTAGCGAGCGCGTCGCGCACGTGGGAACGGGTGGCTGCGCGCTGGGCGGACACGATCGTGCACGTGAGCGCTGCCGAGCGGCTGCTCGGCGAGCAAGCCGGGATCCGTCCGGCTCGTTGGGCGCTCGTGCCCAATGGCGTCGACCTGTCGGCTTTCCAGCCGCGCGAGCGCTCCGAGGCTCGGCGACGGCTCGGTCTCGCCGACAGCCCGCTCGCGGTCTGCGTCGGTCGCATCTGCCGCCAAAAGGCACAAGACCTGCTCGTCGACATCTGGCCTCGGGTCCGGGCTGAGGTGACAACGGCGATGCTGGCGCTGGTCGGCCGGGTCGAAGAACGCCTGCCCACGCTGCCCGACGGCGTCTTCGTGCAAGCCGAGGACGACGACCCACGTGACTGGTACGCCGCGGCCGATCTCGTGGTCGCCCCCTCTCGATGGGAGGCCGGACTCCCACTGGTCGCGCGCGAGGCCATGGCGTGCGCACGCCCGATCGTCTTGTCCGACCTTGACGTCGTCCGCGACGACTTCGCCGCCGGCGCAGGTGCGTTGGTCGCGGCCGACAACGCCGCAGCCTGGACCGAGGCAGTCGCCAACCGCCTCGCGGACCCAGCGGGCACACACGCCGAAGGCGAGTTCGCCAGGAAACACGCGCTCGTCCACTTCGACATCGCGCAAACCGCCGCTGGCATTGCGGCCGTCTACGACGCCCTACCTGACAAGCCGTCGTCATGAGACGGGCCACCCCACGCGCCGTCTTCTTCGACGCCTACCCGCACACCGTCGGTGGAGTTGCGCACATCGGCGTGCTGCTTGCGGCGACGCTCGCCGAGCAGGGATGGCACATGGAAGTCGTCGTTCCCGCCAACGGTCCGGCCGCCGATCTCTACCGCGCTTCCGGGATCACGGCACAAGTCATCGCCGCGCCCGAGGCCCTGCGCCGCTACGGCCGGCGAAGCTTGCGCGGCGCGTCCGCCGTCGCAGCAGTCGCCTCTCTGCCGCGCTACTGGTGGCGCCTCGCTCGTGCGTTTGCCGCCCACGATCTCGTGCACGTCAACGATGCCAGGGGACTGATCATGGCCGGGCCCGCGGCACGACTGGCCCGGGCACAGTTGGTCTGGCACGTGCACTCTCAGATCGACGGGGCAGCGCTCGGTTGGTTGGCTCGACTGCTGCGCGCCAGGCTCGCCGTGGTCTCGCGCGCCGTCACGCCTCGCGGCTTGCCGCGACGCGCGGAGGTGCACGTGCTTCCGAACACACCGACCCAGAGCACCGCGGTGGCGAACCACTCGGGTGAACACCATTCTCCGACCCTGCTCACCATCGGGCGCCTGCATCCGGAGAAAGGTCTTGATGTGCTGCTCGCTGCGTCAGCCCTGATGCGCCAGGTCCATGTGCAGCATCACGTGCAGATTGTCGGTGGCATGCAGGACGGCTACGAGGACTATCCGCTGTCGCTGCAGCAGACAGCGCAACGCCTCGGGGTAGCTGCTGATGTCGAGTTCGTCGGGGTCGTCGACGATCCGACGCCATGGTTGCAACGCGCGTGTGTTTACGTGCAGCCATCGCGACGAGAAGCATTCGGTCTCGCGACGCTCGAGGCGATGCATGCCGGCCTGCCGGTGGTCGCGTCGTCCGTCGGTGGCCTGACCGAGCTCGTCGTCGACGGGGTGACCGGGCGACTCGTAGCACCTGGTGATCCGGCGGCGTTGGCCGCCGCCATAACAGGATTCCTCAACGACTCTGACTCCTGCCGCACCTTCGGCGAAGCGGGCCGTCGGCGCGCCGACGAGCACTACGGGGTGGATCGCTTTCGCGACGCCGTACGGGATCTGTACGCAGCGGCAACGGCCCGCGCGTGAACGCGGCCCCCGACCCGGTCGTCGACGTCTGCATGCTGACGTGGAACACCCGGGACGTGACGCTCGACGCGCTTCGACGTCTCCTCGACTCCGCACAGGGCGTGCCGTTTCGCGTCTTCGTCCGCGACAACGCCTCGTCGGACGGCACCGCCGATGCGATCGCAGCCGAGTTGCCCGCGGTGGTGCTCGACCGAGGCAGGCACAACATCGGTTTCGCCGCCGGGATGAACACGCTGCTCGCCGAGACGACTGCTCCCTACGTGTTTCTCCTCAACGGCGACGCGTGGCCCGAACCCGGCGCGCTGGGCCGCCTCGTCGAGGTCGCGGCAGCACATCCGGACGCCGGCGTCGTGGCGCCGCTGCTGCTTGCGCCTGATGGATCGGTCGAGCGCTCCACCTGGCCGTTTCCGTCGTTGCGGCTGTCGCTTCTTTACGCGAGCGGTGCGCGTCGGCTCGTCCCCACGGCACGAGCGGATCAATGGTTGCTCGAAGACGGCTGGCAACACGACCGGGCGCGGTGGGTCGGCTGGGCGGTCGGAGCGGCACTTCTCGTGCCACGGGCAGTCCTGCAGCGCGTGGGCGGTCTCGACGAGCGGTTCTTCATGTACGGCGAAGACGTCGAGTGGTGTTACCGGATGAAAGACGCAGGGCTGCGCGTGTGGTTCGAGCCGTCGGCGGTCGTCCGCCACGTCCGCAGCGCGTCTGCGGACCAGTTGTTCGCCGCGGACCTCCCAGCACGCAAGGCGTTGGCGTCATCGGCGGTGATGAGGCTCCGGCGTGGTCGAGGAGTGACAGCGGTCTGGCGGCTCCTCGAGACGGCAATCGCCGCGCGCGTCTGGTGGCGTGCTCGACGGACCGATGATGCGGCAGCGCGGCACTGGGCGAGGTCGGTGATCCGCGCCCACCTTGGCCGGGTCACCGACGGCGCAGGATGAGCTGCACATGCATGCCGTGCCAGGCGAGGAAGCCCAGACCTCGATGCGGCTGTTCGAGCCACGGCACCAAACGCTCCAGCCACGGGTAGATCCGTGGATGCAAGGCGATGCGGTCGGTGAGCGAGAACCTGCCGGTCAACGCCTGGCCATAGTCGATCGCGCACACAGTCGTAAGGGCGAAGTAGGGCCGTGCCGCCCGCCACAGCCGGCGTCCGGTCATGAAGGCCTCGTAGCCACCTTCGTGCGCACCCCATGGGTTGTAGTCGTGCCGCCCGCTTCGCCGATCCGCGATCAGCTTGTGCAGGCCTACGGGG
>Ga0157369_10001645_pt1 | contig 27270 bp, 21 predicted proteins | sample C25metaG_FD_113461 | JGI IMG/M metagenome (GOLD analysis project Ga0157369, IMG submission 113461) | Corn rhizosphere microbial communities from Kellogg Biological Station, Michigan, USA - C2-5 metaG | ecosystem: Host-associated > Plants > Roots > Rhizosphere > Soil | place: USA: Michigan... | reverse complement strand
CCGCTTCGAGCGTTGCGTCCGCCAGGCGGCGCCGCGTACGGACTCCTGCGCCCTCGCCAGTGACGCGTTCGAATGCGATCGGCACCGTGTCGCTGCCAATCGTCAACATATTGACCATTCGCGACGGACCGTCCGGCCAGGCGATCGACGACGGATTGAAAATTTCGTCGACGTATTTATAGAAACCGCGCTTCTGCGGCGCGCCTGCGACGAACACCACTTCTTCCTTCGCGCGCGTGACCGCCACGTAGAACAGACGGCGCGTCTCAGCCTCCTCACGCTGCGCGCCGATGTCTTTGAGCGACTTCGTGCCAGAGCGCGTGTCGCTTGCGGACAACGTCTCGACCTGGCCGGTAAGCACCAGGCTTCGCGGCTCGTCGACCAAAAAGATATTCGGCGGCGGCGATGGAAATTCGAGATCGGGGAGGATTACCGTGTCGAATTCCAGCCCTTTCGCCGTGTGCACCGTGAGAATGCGAATGGCGTCGTCGGTGTCGTCGGCGAGCGACGGCTCCATCTCGTCCGGCTGCGCGCGGCGGCGCGAAATCTCGCTGACGAATTGCCGCACCGATCCTCCGACGCGCTGATCGTAGGCGAAGGCGATGGCGCGCACGTGTTCGAGATGGCGCAGCGAGCGCTTTCCGTCCGCCGAGGCCGCGTAGACGTTCTCGATGCCACAGGTGCGGATCACGAGATCGATCAACTGCGCGACCGTGAGATGACGCGACGCGTTTCGTAGCGATTCGAGCACCGAGGTGAATTGCTGATACGCATCGTCGCCGAGCGCGATCTCCGTATCCGTCAGCGCAAAGTACGGCGTGCGCGCCGCCGAAACCTCGGCGCCACGATCGAACGGAAAGGCGATCGCGCGCAGCACCGCCAGCAGATCGACCGGAGCGGGACGATCGAGAAACAGCCGCGTGGCCGGCAGAACGTAGCGGATGCCGCGGCGATCGAAGACGTCCAGATAGTCGTCGAGCTTGGTCGTGCGCCGGAGGAGCAGCGCGTACTTGCGCAGATCGCCTCCGCGCTGCTGAATCCACGCCGCGATCGCCTCGGCTTCCGCAACGAAGCGATCCTCGCGATCGTTGCCGACCGGCGCGTCGAGAAAGGTGACCGAGGCGTCGCGCGGCGCGTCGTGTCGCGCGGCGGTGAGGCGGTGATAGACGGGGCGATAAACGTTCGGATCGGGTTCGCTCTCCGGGAAGATGTACGCGAAGATCGCGTTGATCGCCGCCAGCAGTTGCGGCGTGCTGCGAAACTGCATCTCCAGCTTGCGATGCTCGGCGTCCGCGGACAGGAGACTCTGCGTGAAGGCGCCGTACGTTTCGAGATCGGCGCGGCGGAAACCGTAGATCGATTGCTTCGGATCGCCGACGATGACGGTGCGGCCGTCGATCACCGCACCATGTTCGTTCCGGGCGAGCAGATCGATGATGTTCGCCTGCACGCGGTCGGTATCCTGAAATTCGTCGACGAAGATGTAGTCGAACTGCTCGCGCGCGCGGCGGAGCACGGCCGGATCGGCGAGCACGCTCTGCGTCCGCAGCAGCAGATCGTCGAAGTCGACCACGCCGCGTTTCTTTTTTTCTTCTTCGAGAAACGCCGCGAACCGGCGCGTCAGCGCGAGCAGCGAAACGGCCGCGCGATGCGACGAAAGCTGGTCGTAGACGGAGTGGCTCTTCTTGTCCGAGGCCCGCAGAACGCGCAGCGGCTGCTTGTATTGCTCGTTCACCTTGCCGCGCGGCAAATCGGTCGTGCGAATTTCATTCGCGATCGGCCGCAGGTAGTCGAGCCACGCCTCGATCGTGCTTCCGCGCGGCGGCGGACGATGCTCGCGCAGGTAATCGCAAATGCCCGGAACGGAATCGCATCCGCGCAGTTTCTCGATCGCGATCAGCAGCTCATGCTCGATCAGATCCAGCGCGCCGAGATCGTAGGTCTCGTCGAGCAGAAGATCGCGCCGGTCGAGGAGCGGCAGGATGATGTTGCGGACGAGGAAGAGATAGCCGACGTGCTCGAGCAGCACTTCCCAATCGCGCTTGGCCTCGGGTGTCGGATGCAGGCGCGTCTCATCGTCGACCCACGCGTCGTACAACTCGCCGTACAGCAGCGCGCGCTCGAAACCTTCGATGATCGTGAACTGCGGATCGAGTCCGGCCTCGATCGGAAACTGGCGCAGAAGGCTCTGGCAGAACGAGTGAATGGTCTGCGAGCGCAGCGATTCGATGCGCCCGAGTTGCGCGATGCACGCGCGGCGATAGGCGTCGCGCTGTCCGTTCGGAACTTCGAACAGTGGCGTGGCGGAACCGATCGGCCAGGAGACGCTGTCGCCGGAATCGAAGCGCAAGGCGAGCTCGGTGAGCGCCTGATGAATGCGATCGGCGATCTCGCCCGCGGCCTTTTCCGTGAACGTGACCAGGACGATTCGCTCCGGCGACAGCGCCTCGTCGCCGAGGAGAAGTTTCAGCACCTCGGCCACAATGGCCGTGGTCTTGCCGGTGCCGGCGCCGGCTTCGATGACGATGTTGCGGCGGCGCGGTCTGTCGAATGCGAATGCCGACTGGACGGCGATCGCGCTCAATCCACGCCTCGCAGCAGCGTGCGCGGCTCGTTGTGGCGCGTGATCAGGTACTTCTCGGCGAAGTCGTGGCGCGTGCGGCAGGAGTGATTCACGGGACAGTACTTGCAGGCGTTGAAGTCGGCGTCGTCGTCGGCCGGAAACGCGGGAAACACGCCGTCGATGATCGAGGAGACGAAGAGATTGAGCGTCTCGCGCAGCTCCGCTTCCTTCTCGGACAGCTCGAACGCGAATCGCGTGGCGTTGGTGTCGCTGGTGACGAGCGGCTTGATCGCGCCGCGGACGTTGGCCGGAACCGCGTCGAAGAATTGCGACACGGCCATGGCGTACAACGCGAGCTGCAGGCGCACGCCGCGATCGATCTTCTTGCCGAGGTCTTTGTGGCGCGTGGCCTTGCCGCCTTTGTAATCGATGATGCGGTAGCCGGCCGCGGCGGCGTCGATGCGGTCGATGGTGCCGTCGACGCGGAGATCGACGCCGTCGCTCACCTCCATCACGAACGGCTCGGGATGATCGGGGACGCCGCTGTGCCGCGTCTTTCCGAAGCGATACTCGAAATGTTTCGGACGGAATCCGGTCTCCGCGAGATCGGCCAGATCGTGCGCTACGAACTCGCGGAGGATGCGCTTGGTGGCGGTGCGCTCGATCTCACGCATGGTCGGATTGAAGGGCGGGATGTTGCTGGCGATCGCAGCGAAGGCTTCGTCGACGAGCGTGTCGAGGCGATCGCCGATCGCCTCATCGAGTTGCGGCAGCGCGGCGACGGCGCGATCGAAATCAGCGTCCGTCAGCGATTTGTAGAGACGTTCGAGGATGCCGTGATCGAGCTTCCCTTTGTCGCGCGCGTTGAGCTGCAGCTCGTGCTCGGGATCGTCGACGTCGCGCACGCCGAGGATGTGCTTGTAGAAAAACTTCTGCGGACACTCGCCGAAATCTTCGAGCTGGGTGGGAGAGACGGAGGTGATGGCGTTGGCGAGTTTGGCGCGAAGCGTCGCGTCGTCGTCCTCGGCGAAGAGGTAGCCGTCGAAGACAGACTTTGTGCCCATCTTCGCGAGCAGTTGCAACTGGCGGCGGGATCCTCCCGGGAACGCGGGCGTCCCGCCCGCTTTCGTAAAGGACGATCCGAAATTCTTGAGCAGCTCCGTCTTCCGCTCCGGTTGTTGCGCGATGACGAAATTCTTCAGCAGCGGCGAGGGACGGAGCGTCTTGCCGAATCCGTCGCCACCGGCGAACGAGAAGTGGACCGTCTCCGCACCGTCGAGCAGAAGCTGAAAGAGCATCCGCTCCTCGTCGCGGCCGTCGCCGATCTCGCGAACGTCGAGCCGCTGCCGGTCGTAATCGGGAAGGAGCGGATCGTCGAGCCGCCGCTGCGGGAAGACGTCGTCCTGCATGCGGACGGCGAAGAGATGCGCGAAGGAGCGTCCGCGGAAGCGCATGACGTCGGAGACGAAGATTTCGGGGAGTGGGGCATGGGGTGTGGTGAGCGATTCGTTTTGAAGAGCGTCGATGATCGTGGCGGCGTCGAAGCGGACGTTCCACGGATTGGTGCGGCGGAAGGTGACGGCGATGTCGTCGATGGCCTCGGCTGCGGCGAGATCCGATTCCGTCTCGATCGCAAACCGGTTCAGCGTGTTCGTCAGAAAGTCTGCGGTCTCGTTCGCGCTCAGCGTGGATTCCGGCGCGAGCGGCTCGATCTCGGCAAGCACCGCGACGTACGCGTCGACGGCCGCGTTGCGCGAGACCGATTTCAGCTCCGCGCTCGTGCCGCCGGCGATTCCGTAGCGGCGCGTGGCCATGTCGATCTCGTCGAGGTTGAAGCTTCGTTTCGAAATGAATCCGCCGCGCAGCAACTCGATGACGTCGCCACGCGGGAAGCCGTTCTCGCGCAGGCGCAGCAGCGTGGCGACGGCGCGTCCGAGCCGATGCGCGACGAGCGGAGTCTCGTCGGCCGTCGAGATCGCGAATCCTTCCGCGGCGGCGAAGCGGTTGAGCAGCGCGACGTCGTACGGATCGAGCGTTCGCGCGACGATGCCGATGTCGCGCGCGGCAATGCCGGACCGGAGCAGTTCGCCGGCGGCGCGGCAGGTCTCGCGAAGCTCGATGGTGCGCGTGTCGTACTGCGCGACCTCCCATTGCGTCTGCTTCGGCGCCGGGTTGTCCGCGCGTTCATCAAAGCTTGCTACGAACCGTTCCGCGAACCGATACGCATCGCCCTCGGCCGCAGGAACGTACACCGCGTCGAGTTTTCCGATCGTGCGCAGCGCCTGGACCACGCGCCGCTGCGCGCCGGTCATGTCGTAGAAGCCAGCCACGATCTGTGTCGCGATCTGAATGCGTCCGCTCTCGATGACCGCGGCAGCGCGGCGGAGGAGGTCGGCAGGATCGATGGCGCTAACTTCCGCCATCAACCGCTCGTACTCGCGCCACGCCCGCACGAGCAGCTTGGTCCGCGCCGCATTTCGCAGCCGCGCGTTGCGCGCGCGCGATTCGAAATCCGCCAGAGTTGATCCGCCATCGCGCACGTCGCGCCACGAGCGGTCGATCATGGCTGCGATCCCGCGGCTCTCCATCATCGGATCGTCGATGCTGCGCACCGCCATGCGCATGGCCAGCCGGCGCTCATCGTCCTTCGCCACGCGAGGAAACTCGCCCGCGGCATTGACCACGCGCGCCGCAAACGTCTCGATCGTCTCGATCCGCAATCCCGCGAACCCGTTGCGATTGCGCGTCAACAGCTCCGCCGCGATCGCACTCGCCACGCCGCCGGACGCAACAAGCACCTCGACGCCGTCATCTGCAATCAGACGTTCAGCAACCTCGGCAGCAATGTCGCGGTATCGGGCCAGATGGAGGAGAGGCATCGACGATTGGGCGCGCATTATCGCATGCGCCTTTTTCTTATTTGGTTTTTCATCTGCGTAAGTCTGCGCAATCTGCGGATGAACATTGATCCGCAGATTACGCAGATTTACGCAGATTGAGTCCGCTGCTCTCTCGTAGACTGACGTCACAACTTTGATGCGAAAAACGAAGAACAAGCGGACGACTCCCAACAGGTTCGATCGAATGGCGAAATCGACGCCCACTCCGCGAAAACGCGCCGCGTACTTTGTCGTCGGCGCGATTCTCGGCGGCATCCTCGGCTACGGCTTCGTGTCGGCTGGACCAGGACCGACCCCGTCGATCTTCGCGCCCGGCGCAAGGGTGTGGGTGTTCGGCGGCGCGCTCATCTGGGGCGTCCTGTCCGCGCTCTCGCCGGCAGCGTTTTGGCGGCAGAACCGCTTTCGCTGGCGGCATGAGGACGATGAGTGATCGCGCTGCTTTCAGGACACGTTGTATGGAATCGGCGACACTTATTTTGAGTTATCAATCCCATTCGTAGCGACAGCGATCGACGCCATCCGAGCGCGGTCCAGGCAGTCCCGAGCATCCCTTCGCAGCACCCTGCGTGAGCCTTGTTTTGCCGGCCGCGTGCAACGCCGAACTGACGATGACCGACCCTATCGACGAACCCGACGCCCTCTCCATCCTTGTTGTCGAAGACGACGCCAATATTCGGGCCGTCCTGAGCGCATTCCTGAAGCGGAACGGCTACGCGGTCTGCACGGCCGGAACGCTGGCCGAAGCGCGGCGGCAGTTGCAGCGGAGCAGCGATTGCGGGTTGGTCATACTCGACCGGCGCCTACCGGACGGCGACGGCGTCAGCCTCTGCGCGGACATCCGCGCCACGCTCCCGCAGAGTTACATCCTCATGCTCACCGGCGAGGCCACTGCCGAGGCCAAGATCGAGGGATTCGATTCGGGCGTCGACGATTACGTGACCAAGCCATTCCAGATCGACGAACTGCTGGCGCGCATCCGCGCCGGAATGCGCATCGTCGAACTGCAGAAAGAGCTGCTGGCCAGCAGCCGGCGGTACGAAGCGTTGTCGCTGACCGATTCGTTGACGTCGCTGCGCAACCGGCGCGCGTTCGATGAGGAATTCGCGTCACGATTCGAACAGGCGCGGCGTTATGCGCGTCCGTTATCGCTGGTGATCGTCGATCTCGATTACTTCAAATCGATCAACGATCAGTTCGGCCACGCGACAGGCGACGGCGTTCTGCGCGGCGTCGCGAGGACGCTCGACCACGAAACGCGCCGCAGCGATTTCGTGGCCCGCATCGGCGGCGAGGAGTTCGCGATCCTGCTGCCGGAGACGTCACTCTTCGAAGCGCTGCACTTCGCGGAAAAGATCCGCTCCACGATCGCCGGCGCGACCATCCGCACCGAGGCCGCCGCGCACAAGGTGACCGTGAGCATCGGCGTCGCGAACGTTCCGCACTCTTCCGTCGTATCCGCCCAGGATTTGTTCAACGCCGCCGACCACGCGCTCTACCGCGCGAAAGCGCGGGGTAGGAATCGGATCGAGTCGGAGCGGCGCAAGGTGCCGGTGCGCGAAACGCTCGATGATGTTCGGATGCGATCGCAGTTGACGATGTAGGGCGCAGAGCAACGTCGCCAGTCAGTTGTTACAGCGCGCTCAGGCCAAAATAACTCCGCCTTAGAATGGCGCCGCGGTCTCGATATCTGCCGCGAGGTCCTTCAACTTGTCCACCATGTTCTTGAACCTATTTTGTCGTTTTAGCCAAGCACCGGCCGTAGGGACCCGTTTCGCGTCGATCACTTTTTTGAAGCGCGCCTTCGAGACCGCGCTATCGTGCGCCGCATAGTTACGCACCGCGGAGAGTTGTTCCAGCGATTGTTTGTATTTCGTGTTCTTCACAATCCCAACAAGAAAGTGGCCATCCGGCACAACGGACTTGATCTCTTTGATCAATCCGTCGCGACCGCGAAAATCGAAAAAATCTCCTCCCGTCAAAAGATACTCACAGACTTCGTCCGTAAGATGCTTCGGGAACTTGATTCCAGCGTTTGCTGAAAGCGTGCTCGTGTCATTGTTCACGGCACCAACCAAGGTTTCGAGAACCATGCGTTCGAAGATCCGATAGAGCCGAATGATGGCGTACTCGTGCATCCATGACGCGTGATCCTTTGATGCACCAGGAAGCTCAGCATCGAGAAACTGCAAGATCGAATCGGCCTGCGAGCAGAACTTCACTGAGCACTTTTTGATGCTCTTCTTCTTTGGCATTTCGCGATTGTAACGAGACTTCTCCGATCACCTCAGCACGGCGAGGTTTCGGGTACTTGCTATTACTCCCCTTCGTTCGCGTCGACGACCGCTGCTGCGGTCAGCTCCGCGGACGCGGCGGCGTACTCGGGCAGATCGGTTGACTCCGCGCGGACGTAGCGGGCCACGATCTCCTTCGTGTTGTGCACGCCGAGCTTTTCCATCAGGAACGCGAACTTTGCTTCCAGCTCGTCGATGATCGGGCCTTTGTGGGCGTCGTCCATTTCCCACATGCGTTTCTTGAATGGCCCGAGGGCTTTTTTGCGCGTCGTGTAGACGAACTGCTCGTCGGTTTGCTCGGGCTTGCGCTCGTCGAGGCAGTGTTCGAAGCAGTAATCACGGATGCCGTCCTTGATGTCCTGCGGCAGCGTTGGGGCGTCGAGGATCATGTTCTGGAAGCCGGTCGCGAGATGGATTTCCACCGCCTCGGCTTCGGGGAACTTGTTGAAGACGGACTCCGGCAGCGTCGATGCGCCGTGCTGGACCGCGCCGGCCATGCCGTACTCCTCGCGGCAGATGTGGGTGGTGTTGCGCAGTACTTCGAAATCGATCTTGGCCTGGGCGATGCTGCCGTCGGCGAGCGGGACGCCGCCGTGCGAGGTGCCGGTCTGCACGGAAATCTTGCTGATGCCGGTGATGCCGCCGAGAAGGCGCTTCAAGCCGTCGGCGTACGCGCGGACCTCCTCGGGATGCGTGTTGTACTTGCCGACCTCGCCGATCTCGCCGCCGACGGAGACGGTGATCCCGTTCGGCTCGCGTTCGCGGATGTACTTCGTCAGGTGCGCGGTGCCCTCGTAGTTCGCGCGCTGCTGTTCGTCGCGCGTCGGGAAGTCGAGATTCACCAGCGTGGAAGTATCGATATCGATGTTGTAGAACTCCGCGGCGAGCGCTTCGTCGATGAGCGACTCGAGCGCTTTCATCTCGGCAGCTTGTCCCTCCGGCGTGGCCCACTTTTTCGCGCTGGCCTGGAAGTGATCGCCCTGGATGAAGACCGGACCGGTGAATCCTTCGCGCAACGCGGCGGCGAGCACGCACGCGGCGTATTCGCCGGGTCGCTGCTCGGTGTAGCCGATCTCGGATCGCGCGATCTCGAAGATGAACGCGCCGACGTCGTGCTTCATGGCCACACGGAACAGCGCGCGCGCGGCGTCGTACGTCAGCGCGCGGATGTTGAACGCGGGAACGGTGAAGGCGCGCTCGATCTCGTTGCAGCCGATGGCCATGTAGAGCGGATAGATGGATGAGGAGACCGCGCCGCGGCGCCGCGCTTCGAGATGAATCGTCCTGCGCGCCTCGGCCTTCGCATCGCCGTCTCCGAAGACGGCCGTGTGCACGAGCTGGTCGATGTTGATGTCAATCATAGGGAGCGAACTGTAGCAAATACTGTCATCCAGAGCCGCCCCTTCGACTTCGCTCAGGGCAGGCTCCGGCGTTGAAGCGCGGAGCGCGGAACGCCGTCCTACGCTGCTACGGCTGCGCCTCCGCAGCTCCGGCGGCTCTGGATGACAGTTACGCCGTCTGTTCCGCTGGCGCGAATGACCTTAACTGCGCGATCAGCTCGCGGATGTCGAATGGCTTGAGCACGGCGCCGTCCGCGCCGAGGGCCTGGAGGTCGGATCGCGAGACCGGTTCGCCGCTGAGGATCAGGATCGGCAGTCCGTCGAGGCCGGGCTCGGCGCGCAGGGCGCGGATGACCTCTTCGCCGCTCATGCCGGGCATGTTCTTGTCGATGAGAACGACCGACGGCTTGCTCTTGCGCACTTCGCGCAGCGCCTCGGCGCCACTCTCGGCCGTCACGGCTTCGAAGCCGAATTCGCGCAGGAGATTGCGCATCAGCAGGAGAATCGGAAGGTCGTCGTCAACGACGAGGATGATAGGCTTGGACGTCATCGCGGTCGTTTCAGTGTAACGGATGTTATTGCGTCCAACAACGGAACGCCGCGAGTTTTTGCAGCCCACGCAAGCCATGCCGATCCGTCATGACCGCAAAGTCTCGATCCTCGATGTGATGGGGCCGGTGATGGTCGGCCCCTCCAGCTCGCATACCGCCGGCACGGCGCGCCTCGGGCGCGTGGCGCGCGAAATCCTCGACCAAGATCCAGTCGCCGTGCATTTCTATCTGCATCCGCCGCTTGCGGCCACGTATCGCGGGCACGGCTCCGACTTCGCCCTGGTCGGCGGTTCGATCGGACTGAACGTCGACGATCCGCGCATCCCCGAGGCCATTCGCATCGCCGAGCAGATGGGCGTCGACATCACCTTCTCCGAGGAGGACCTCGGCGACGTGCATCCGAATACGGTGCGCATCGAGATTCGCGGAAAGTCGCGCGAGGCGGAGATCAGCGGCTCGTCGATCGGCGGCGGCGTGATCGAAGTCTTCAAGATCAACGGCTTTCAGACGCGATTCAAAGGCGATTCGCCGGTACTGTTGCTTTTCTATCGCGACCGGCCGGGCATGATCTCCGAGGTGACGAAGATCATCGCTGAGGAAGGGATCAACATCGCGTCGCTGTCGTGCTCGCGCAAGCAGCGCGGCAAGGACGCGTTCATGCAGATCGACGTCGACTCGCCGATGTCGGATGCCGCGCTACAGCGGATTCGCGATACGGCGGATGTGGACGAGGCGCGGTATCTGGATCGGATTCCTTAGCGCATCTCGACGCGTCACTTCGCGACAAAACTCAAGACACAGTCCGCAGAACGGCGAAGAGTGAGACGGAGGAGATCGCGATCCAGAGCAGGATGCCGAGGATCAGAGGGCGCGCACCGACGGCGGCGATCGATTTGCGCGAGAGGCCGGCGCCGATCAGGAAGAGGGTGATGGTCAGGCCGATCTTCGCGATCGTCGTCAGCGTCGACCAGACCTCGGCCGGCGCGGCGATGTACGTGCGAAGCACTGAGGCGATGACGAAGTAGAGGATGAACCAGGGAATCGTCACTTTCGCCGATTTGCGTTTGAAGAAAAACGCGGTTGCGAGGGTAACGGGGACGATCCAGAGGGCGCGCGTCAGCTTCACGGTCGTGGCGATCTGCAACGCCTCGGCTCCGTATTTCGCGGCGGCGCCGACGACGGAACTGGTGTCGTGGATGGCGATCGCGGCCCATACGCCGAACTGCGGCTGAGTCATGCCGAGGCGGTGACCGATCATCGGAAAAATAAAAAGAGCGATCGAGTTGAGGATGAAGACGGTGCCGAGGGCGACGGACATTTCTTCGTCTGTTGCGTTGACGACCGGGCCGACTGCGGCAATGGCGCTGCCGCCGCAGATTGCGGTGCCGGACGAAATCAGGTGCGACGTCGTGCGGCTGATGTTCATCGCGCGGCCGAGAAGGAATCCAAGGAGCAGCGTGCCGACGATCGTAACGACGGTGAATACGAATCCGGTGCGGCCCGCTTCGACCACCTTCTGCAGGTTCATCCCGAAGCCGAGGAGGACGACGGAGGTTTGCAGCAGGAGCTTCGTCGCTTTCGAGTTTCGCGACGCGAACGGATGGCCGAGCGTCAGCGCGAGCGCGAGGCCGAGGGCCAGCGCGATCGGCGGCGACGCCCATGGCGTGACGCAGAAAATCAGCAGCGCGGCGAAGACGACGATGCGAAGCGTTTGCACTAGGCGAGGCGCGCCCGGAAGAAGGCCACCGCGCGCTGCCACGCGTCTTCCGCGGCTTCGGCGTTGTAATTCGGGCCGGTGTTGTTGAAGAAGGCGTGGCCGGTCTTCGGATAGACGAGGAGCGTTACGTCCTTGCCCATCTCCTCGAGTTGTTTGGCGAGCGCACGGCCCTGCGCGATCGGGACGCCTTGATCGTCTTCGGCGTAGACCAGCATGATCGGGGCGCTGAGGTTTGACCAGTCGCACGCAAGTTTCTTGAAGCCGCCGTAGAAACTGACGGCCGCGCCGACGTTCGCTTCTTTCGTCGCGGCGTACTGCGCGAGCGCGCCGCCCATGCAGAAGCCGATGACGCCGTACGATTTCGTGGTGCACTCGGGACGGCTGAGGAGGTAGGCGCCGGCGCCGCCGATTTCCTTTTCGGCGCGCTCGGCGTCGAGCTCCATCAGCAGGCGGCCCGCTTCATCCGGCGACTTCGTCGTTTTGCCGTGATAGAGATCGGGCGCGATCGCGCAAAAACCTTCGCCGGCGAAGCGGTCGACGATCTCTTCGATGTGCGGCACGAGGCCCCACCACTCCTGAATGACGACGATGCCCGGACCTTGGCCTGCGAAGTAGCCCTGGCAGGTGTGCCCGTTCGAAGGAAATTCAACGCGTTCGCCCATCGGATCCTCCCGAAAAATCGCGCGGATTCTAATGCAGTGCGGAACCGATGCCGCGCGTGGCGCGTATTCATGGCAGAATATCGGAGCCCGGAGAGAGGGATTCAATGACGTTAACGAAGGAACAGGTTTCCGGACTGGCCAAAACCCCGCGCTGTCCGCGTTGCGATCTCAACAAGACGATCGGCAACGCTCTCTGCCGCAGTTGCCGCGCCAAACTGCCCGAAAACATGCGCCTGGCGCTGGAGCGGATCCCGTCGAAAGACGCGTGGACCGTTTCGCGCGCCGTGCGCGCCGCCGCCCGCTATTTCGACGTGCATTTTCAGTCGGTGCGGAACTTCGGCGGCGGACGGCCCAGATAACAACGCCGCCGGCCGTGCCGGTCAGCGGATCCGATTCGACTGTTCGGCGATGTCGGCCAGGTCGTCGATGTGCGCTTCGCGCGCTTTGGCGACGATCTCCTCGGTCTGCTTGCGCGACTGCGGCGCGCGCGCCCACGCGGCCGCCAGCGAGGCGCGCTTCATCCGCGACGAGGCGGCGTTCCACGGATGGAGATCGGCGACGCGCAGCGTGCTCTTCGCATTGCCGGCGCGAATGGTCGCGATCGTCTCATCCTGTTTCGTGTTCGGCTTGAACTCGATTTCGTAGAGCGCGGTCTCATTTGGCGCAACGGATCCGATCATCGAGCGATGGACAGCGACTGCATCGCCGAAGGTGAGATCGATCGGCGTGGACGTTTTGCCGGGAGCGTCGACGGAGACGCGCAGCAGCCACTTGGTGGCGTCGAGCGGCGTGGCCGACGCTTCGAGCTCGACGTGCAGATCGGCAGGCTTGCGCTCCGGCGCGGCGAAGTGCTGCACGAATGTGAAGGTATCGATGTCGCGCGGCGATTCACCGCGCGAGATGGCCTGCTGCACGGCGACAAAGTTGCGGGCGGGAGGCGCTGCCGCCGCGTCGCGCGACTCGGAGAGCGCCGGGGCTGCTGCCGTTTTCGCGAACGTTCGCTCACGCCCTGCCGCGCCACCCTCGGCATTTGCCATCGCCGCTTCCGGTGCCGCCACTGGTGCCGGCGGAGGAGGCACAATCCCCACTGCGGGCGCGGAACCGACGATGGTGATGCTGTCGGTGATCGGCGGTGCCGCCTCGCGCGTATCGGCGACGTAAACCGGCGAAGCAGTCGTCATCGCCACCGATTCCTCATGTCTCGCTTCGACGATGCGCTCGCGTGGCGGTTGCGCAGCGATGCTCGCCGGAGGCGGTACTCGCGGCAGCGGCGGCAGGTCGGCGCGCTCCTGCACGCGCGCGCTGCCGGGCGCGGGCGGCGTGTTCGGCAGCGCTACGTTTGCGCGCGTCGCGGGCGCGGCGGCTTCCTTGCTCGTCATCATCGAGCGCGTGTCGACATTCGATCCATTTCGCGAAACGAGATGCAGTGTCAGGTACAGCGACGAGACGAGCAGGATGATCGACGCGGCGATGCGCAGATTGAACATCGCCGATTTGCGCAGCTGCGTGCGCTCGTTTTCGGCCTGAAATGCGAAGTGTCCGGGGATGTCGCGTTTGATGCGGTCGGCCAGACCGGCTGGCGGCTTCGCCACCGGCGCCATGGTCAGCTTCCGCTGAAGATCAGCTTTGCGGTTGCGGGTCATTGTCTTTCTTCCTCAACGTTCCCGCCGAGGGCTTGTTCCAGCAGGGAAAACGCCTTGTGCAGCCGCTTGCGGATGGCTACGGTTGTGATCTCTTCGATTGCAGCGATCTCCTTCACTGCAAGACCGCCCCAGAAATGCGCGGTGACGGTGAAACGAAGATCTTCGGGCAGCCGCAAGACTGCCTCCCTCAAATGTTCGGCTTCCTCGGCGTTGCCGAGGAGTTCGTCGGCGCCCGGCGATTTGTCCGGAGTCTCCGGCATGTTCTCGTCGTCGAGCGATTTCATCAGCCGCGGACGGCGGATGTGGTTGAGAAACGTCGTGTATCCGATGCGGTAGAGCCAGGTAAAAAACTGCGACTGTCCGTTGAATCCCGGCAGCGCTTCCCACGCTTTGCGATACGTGTCCTGCGTGAGATCGGAGGCCAGTTCGCGGTCGCCGCAGAGGCGGTACATCGACGCGAAAACGGAGGAGTACGTGCGATCAACTAACTCTTCGGCGGCGCTGCGGTCGCCGCCGCGGATCGCGGCGAGCAGGCGGTGCTCCTCGTTCCAGGAGGGAATCACCGCATCATGCTCCGGCCGCATCGCCGGAAAAGGGGCCACATTGGTCACCCCGATAAGACACGGCTCTGCGACATTTCGAAACCACGGTTTGGGTATCCTATCCGACCGATGAAATCCGCTCTTGCCGTCCTGCTCCTTCTCACCGCCGCCTGCCGCTACGAGCCTCCCGCCGGAACGATCGATGGTTCGTCGATCCAGAAGGACGAAGATGCCTGGCGCGCGCATCGCGCGGAGCGGTTGAAAGCGCCGGACGGCTGGCTGACGCTGGCCGGTCTCTACTGGCTCAGCGACGGCACCAACGACCTCTCGCTTCCGGCCAAGCCGGCCGTGCCTGCGCAATTCGTCCTGCAGACCGGGAAGGTGACGCTGCAGCCGAATCCGTCGCTGACGATCGAGGGGAAGACGGTCACTGCGCCGGTGGTGTTGCATGACGATACGGAGGCAAAGCCGACGGTGGTGCGAACTGGATCGCTGTCATTCGTCGCCATCCGCCGCGAAGATGCCGAACACGGTCCGCGCTTCGGCGTGCGCGTTCGCGACACGGAAGCGGATGCGCGCACGCACTTCAAAGGACTCGATTACTTTCCCGTCGATCCAAATGCGCGCGTGGAAGCGCGTTTCGAGCCGTACAACCCTCCGAAGAAGATCCCGATCACGAACGTCCTCGGCATGACCAGCAACGAGATCTCGCCGGGCGCGCTCATCTTCACGCTGCAGGGCCGCGAGTTCCGCATCGATCCGATCCTGGAGCAGGGCGAGACCGATTACTTCATCATCTTCAAGGACGCGACGAGCGGAAAAGAGACGTACGGTGCCGCGCGCTATCTCTACGCGAAGCCGGCCGATGCGAACGGCAAGACGGTCGTCGATTTCAACAAGTCGTACAACCCGCCGTGCGCGTTCACGCCGTACGCGACCTGCCCGCTGCCGCCGCCGCAGAACCGGCTGCCAGTTCGCATCGAAGCCGGCGAGAAAAAGTACGCCGGCGGCCACGCGTAGGCGGGCACGGCCCGCTGCGTTGGTTGCCCAAGGCTCCGTCGGAAGTGGCTATCTGAAGCGCCTGTGTCGTGGATTCAGGCGTTCGTCCGTTCGTCCGCGAGCACCTGCGCTACGCAGGCCGTGACGTTTTTCCCCGTTTGAATGTCGAGGAACTCATTCGGGCCGTGCGCATTGCTGTGCGGCCCCAGCACGCCGGTGATGAGGAACTGGGCATTGGGGAAACGCTGCCCCAGCATCCCCATGAACGGAATCGAGCCGCCTTCGCCCCACGTCGTAGCCGGCTTGCCGAAAAAGTTCTGCGACGCCGATTCGATCGATTTCCGCAGCCACGGCTCCACTTTCGGCACTTCCCATCCGCCGCCGCCCTTCTCTGGCTCGTACGTGACCCGCGCGCCGTACGGCGGATCGCTCTCCAGCAACTCTTTCAACTTCGCATCGAGATTCGTAGCATCGAGCGTCGGTGGAACGCGCAGCGAAAGTTTGATCGACGTCTTGGGACGGAGGACGTTGCCGCCCTGCACGAGATCGGGTAATCCTGCCTGTCCTGTGTACGACAGCATCGGCCGCCAGGTGCGATTCAGCAGAAGTTCGACCGGATCGGTGGCCATCGGCGTCATGCCGGGCAGAAACGGGAACTTGTTGTAGATCTCGTCGCCGAGAATTCTCGCCGTCTCGCGGACCTCGGCCATGCGATCCGGCGGAACCTCGGCATGCAACCACTCGGGGATGATCCGGCCGGTCTTCGCGTCCTCGAGCCGGTCGAGGAGTATGCGCAGAATGCGAAAACTCGACGGCACGATGCCGCTGGCATCGCCGGAATGCACGCCCTCGCTGAGAACCTCGACCGTCAGGTTGCCGACGATGGAGCCGCGCAGAGACGTCGTCATCCAGAGCTGCTCGTAGTTGCCGCATCCGCTGTCGAGGCAGATGACCAGACGCGGCGTACCGATCTTCTCCGCCAGCAGATCGATGTACGCGGGGAGATCGAGCGAGCCGCTCTCCTCGCAACATTCGATGATGACCACGATGCGTGAATGGGGCGCGTTCGCGGCCTTCACCGCGCGAATCGCCGAGACGGCCGCGAAGATGGCGTAGCCGTCATCGGCGCCGCCTCGTCCGAAGAGCTTGCCGTCGCGGAGGACCGGAGTCCACGGTCCGAGGCCGGCGTCCCATCCGATCATGGCAGGCTGCTTGTCGAGGTGGCCGTACATCAGCACCGTCGACGAATCGTCGCCATCCACTTCGATGAAGATGAGAGGAGTGCGTCCCTTCAGCTCGTGCGCTTCGATGCGAAGACCTTCGATCTTCTGCTCTTCGACCCACGCCTTTGCAAGCGAAACGGCTTCGTTCATGTGGCCGTTCTGCTTCCAGTCGGGATCGAAAAGAGGGGACTGATTGGGGATGCGGATGTAGCGCTCAAGGGTGGGAACGATCGAAGCGTCCCAAATCTGATCGACGCTGCTGGCGATCTGTTCTGAATTCATTGACTTACCTTCTGCGGGCGGCGTTTTGCGACGGCGGAGGATAGCATCAGTGCGGCGGCGCCTCGGCCGGAATCCGCCGGCCCTGTCCGTCAAAAACCACCGACACCTTTCCGCTACTAATGGCGTATGATGTTCGGACCCCAGACAAGATCCGACCCCGAAAAGTAGTGACGTCTCGAAGGAAGTTTGTACTTTTTAGTTTTCGTGGTATGGTCTCCGCATCTCGTCCATAATTATCGACTCGCAGCTTCCGAGAGAGAGGAAGAGGACCGCGGTCGTGCTCGATCCGAACGTGCTGGAAACGCTTACAAGCGCCGCCCCGACCATGCCTGCCGCGGAGGTAGAGCCGGTCCTGCCGCTGCCGGTTCCCGCTCCTGATCCGCAGCCTGAGGAGATCGGCGAGCTCTACGTCCGCCATCGTCCGCTGCTGCTGCACGTCGGCTGCCGCAAGTTCCGCATCCCCGAACAGGACGCGGAAAGTCTCATCCAGGAAGTCTTCCTCTCCTTCATGACCACCACCACAAGGGTCGAGAACACGCGCGCCTGGCTCGTGGCAGCGATGTGCAACGCCAGCCGCCATTACTGGCGCGGGCAGGGGCGCACCGAAGCGCTTCCCGAGGATTTCGACGATCACACGGATCCGTCCTCGAACGGCATCGCCGACAAGATGGCCATGATCATCACGATGCAGCAGGCCCTCGGCTACCTCCAGCCGCGCTGCCGCGAAACGCTCTACCTCCACTACTACGAGGGGCGCTCCGCGAACGACGTCGCGGTGTCGCTCGATACGACGTCGCGCTACGCGGAGAAGCTGATCCACAACTGTCTGAAACGGGTTCGGGAGATCTACCTCAGCATCACGGCGGTGAAGCGATGATGATCGAACAGCATTACGACGAAGAAGTGCTCGCCGGTTTCCTCGCGGAGCCGATCGATTCCGCGGCGCGCGACCGCCATCTGGCCGGCTGCTCGCTTTGTAAGCAGACCCTGAACTCGATCCGCGACACCGCCGGCCTGCTGAAGCAGCCCGACGTCTGGAATCGCGAGTCCTTCTCCAGCGCCCCCCGTCCCGAGACGCTGGCCTTCCTCCGCAACGTGCAGCGAACGATGGCCGACGAAGACGCCGTCGCCGAGGTCTACGTCAAACAACTCCTGGCCGGATCGCGCGACACCTGGGCCGGCCGACTGGCCGAGCATCCCGAGTGGCGCACGGCGGGGGTGGTGCGGAAGTTGATCGCGGCGACGGATCGCGCGATCGATCTGATGCCGTCGGACGCCGTAGAGATTACACGCATGGCGATCGAGGTGGCGGGAAACCTCATCGGTGCGTCGCGACGCGATGAGGCATTCCGCTTGCGCGGCAGCGCATGGTACGAACACGCCTACGCGCTGATGTATACCGGAGCGTACGTCGACGCGCTTGAAGCGCTCGCGGCTGCCGAGTCAGATTTCAACCACGTCGCAATTGCTAATCACGAGATTGGCAGAGTCAATGTCGTGCGGGCCATGCTTTACAGAGTTCTGGAGCGGATCGACGACGCCCTGCCCGTCATCGCCGCCGCAGCCGCCGTGTTTCGCGACTTCGGAGACAGAGAGCGCTACCACGCCGCCCGTCTGGCTCAGGGCATCACGCTGTATAGCGGGCGGCGCTTTTCTGAGGCGCTCGCGATTCATCTCGATATCGCCGGGCAGAAAACGATCGCGCCGCGTTGGCGGGCCTCTGCCCTTCAGAACGCCGCGATCTGTTACCGCGAATTGGGCGAAATCGAGGCTGCAATCGATTGCTTCAGGCGTTCGATCGCGGCGTTCGAAGCGGCCGGCATGATGTCCTTCCGTGCGAAGGCTCGATGGACACTCGCCCGCATCTTCCTCGCTCAGCAGCAGTACGTGACCGCACTGTCAATGTTCGCCGAATTGAGTAGCGAATTTGAAGAGCTCGGTATGGCGAACGAAGTAGCACTCGTCGCTCTGGATATCGCCGACACGCTTCTGGCGACCGGCAAGACCGACGGGGTTGCCGCCGCTTGTCGCCAGGCGATCGTCTATTTCGAGAATGCACATCTCACGTCATCGGACGCCGCATTGACCGCGGTCACGCTTCTTCGTGAAGCGGCCCTCGTCGGCAGGGCAACCACAACTCTCGTTTCGGATCTGCGAATGGGTTTTCTTGCAGAGACGAAGCGAACTCAGGCTCGATCTCAGGCATACGATTTCTCCTGAGAAGACGCTAAAAAGCGTCTGTTGTGGGTAGGGAAATCTCGGCGCCAGACACTCCTGTAACGGGGCGCCCTCCAATAACCCGAGTTCTAAACTCGAAGGAGGGTGTATGTCTGCATGGTCGAAAAGTAAGATCGCTACCGCTGTTCTTCTCATTGTTCTGTCAACTGGCGCGGCTTCAGCCGCGACCAACCGCACACCGGCCGATAGCTTCCTGGGGCGAATTCAGCAGATCGTAAAGCAGATTCGCAGGGTTCTGCTTCCGCTGGAAGAGCCCACCTTCCCCAAGCCCTGACACTTCCGCGCCTTACAATACGCCGGCTGTTTACCAGGGAGCTTGCGCATGTCGGTCGTGTTGTCGGTTAGGGATGTGGTGAAGACGTTTGGGGCTGTGCGGGCGGTGGACGGAGTTTCGTTCACCGTCCAGCGCGGCACGATTACGGGGCTGCTTGGGCGGAATGGCGCGGGGAAGACCACGACCATCCGGATGATTACCGGGGTCTTCTTTCCGGATGCCGGATCCATCGAGTGGCTCGGCAGCGATCGTGACGCGCGTGATCGCATCGGGTATCTGCCGGAAGAGCGCGGGCTCTATCGTCAGATGAAGGTGAAGGAGCATCTGCTGTTTCTTGCTGAAATCAAGGGCAAGCGCGGCGGCTCCGTCGTCGCCGATGCCGAGCGCTGGCTCAAGCGGTTCGAGTTGTGGGACAAGCGCGACGCCAAGGTCGAGGAATTGTCGAAGGGCAATCAGCAGAAAGTTCAGCTCATCGGAACCTTGCTGCACGATCCCGAGCTCATCATTCTCGACGAGCCGCAATCGGGCCTCGATCCCGTCAACATGCTTCTGGTTCGCAACCTCCTTCGGGAGTTGAAGGACGAGGGGCGGACCATCCTGCTCTCCACGCACATGATGGCCGAGGCGGAGAGAATGGCTGACGAGATCATTCTGGTGCACAAGGGGAAGGTCGTCCTCTCCGGCGGTCTCGATGCTGTTCGCGACTCCTTCGGAAAGAACACGCTGCACATCGATTACGAAGGCAACGGCGAATTTCTCGAGCATCTCCCGCAAGTCAAACGGGCCACGATCGTTCCGAACGGCGCGGAGATCAGCCTCGCCGAGGGCGCCGATCCGCAGCGGATTCTCGAGGCCACCATCGGCAAATTGCGTATTCGCAGGTTCGAGCTGGCCGCGCCGTCGCTCGAAGAAATCTTCATCGCGCAGGTTGGCGCCGAGACCATGGAGGCCAATCGATGAACAAAATGTTCGCAGTCATCAAGCGCGAGTACCTGCAGGCCGTCCGGAAAAAGATGTTCATCTTCATGACGCTCTTTTTTCCGGTGCTCATGGCCGCGCTTTTCATCGTGCCCGGGCTCATGGTCGCGAAAGGATTGGGCGGGAAGAAAGTCGCCGTCATCGACGGGACGGGAGCGCTGGAAAGTTCGTTCGCGCATCACATCGAACCGGCCGCGCCCGATCCGAAGAAAGCACTTTCCGGGCGTAGCCGAGGAGAGTTGCCGCAGTCGATTGACGTCGAGTATGTCGCTGCGCAGGGGCAGGCCAACCTGCAGGGAGCGGCGAAGCCGTATCTCGATCGCCTCAACGCCGACAAAGATTCCGGAAAGCGCCTCGATGCCGTACTGCTCATCCCCGCCAACGCCTTCGACGGCAACGAAGCGAAGATGACGTACTACAGCCGTTCGTCCACGGATCTTTTCGCGCAGGAGCGGCTTGGCTCCGTCGCGAATCGAGCCATCCAGCGCCAGCGCCTGACCGGGCGCGGCATCGATCCGACGGTGGTCGATACCTTGACGCGCGAAGTGCCGATGGACAGCGTTCAGTTGTCGCGGAGCGGCGAGCAGAAAAAGGGGAGCGAAGCCAACTTCATCGTCGGATTCATCTTCGCCGCGCTGCTGATCATCCCTTCCTTCATCTACGGCCTCGAGACCATGCGCGGCATCGTGCAGGAAAAGAGCGAGCGCATCGTCGAAGTGCTGGTCTCCTCGATGACGCCGCGCGAACTTCTCACCGGCAAGATCCTTGGCGTCGCCGCGGTGGGACTTACGCAGATCGCCGTCTGGCTTTCGCTCATCGCCGCCGTCGGTGCCTTTGGCGCGGCCTCCGCGATGACGGCCGGCTTCAATGTCGCGCAGTTCCTGCATCCGATGGTTTTCGTCTACTTCGCGCTCTTCTTCATCCTCGGATATCTCACCTTCGTCTGCGTCTACGCCATCGCCGGCGCCGCCTGCAACACCGACAAGGAAGCGCAGCAACTCGTCGCTCCGATTCAGATGCTGATGATGGTGCCGTGGTTCGTCATGTTCGCGATCATCACCAATCCCGATTCGACATTCGCCGTGGCTCTTTCGCTGATGCCGGTCTACGGCCCGATCACGATGTTCGTCCGGACGCTCGTCTCCGAGCCGCCGGTCTGGCATGTGATTACCTCGATCGCCGTATCGCTGGCCACGATCGCAGTCTTCTTCTACGTCACCGCGAAGATCTTCCGCGTCGGCATCCTGTCGTACGGGAAGCGGCCGACGATTCCTGAACTGTGGCGGTGGCTGAAGGTGGCCTAGCCGGGCAGGTTATGATCCGCGCTTACTCCACACAACACAGGGGGCTGCGCGGATGGAGATCAAGACTCTCAATGACATCTACACCGTCACCTGCTCGCTGGATCGTCCAGCGGCGCTGAAATACAAACGGGACGGCAAGTGGGTCGACACCAGCGTCGACGAATTCCGCGACACCGTCCGCTACTTCGCCACCGGCCTGCGCCTGCTCGGGCTCAAGGCCGGCGACCGCGTGGCCATCCTCTCCGAAAATCGCCCCGAATGGGCGATGGCCGATTTCGCCATCCTCGCCAGCGCCGCCGTCACCGTCCCCGTTTATCCCACGCTCCTCGGCTGGCAGATCGAGTACATCCTGAACGACTCCGGCGCGGTCGCCGTCATCTGCTCGAACGAAGAGCAGATGAAGAAGGTAGCCGGGATTCGCGATCACTGCCCGCACATCCACAACGTCATCGTCTGCGATCCACCGCCGAAACTGCCGCCGGGCATTCTCAGTTTTGCCGACGTCGTCGAAAGCGGACGGAAAGGCGACGACGACGCGGCGCGAAAATGGTTCGACGAAACGCGCGCGAAACCGAAGCCGGATGATCTGGCCACGCTCGTCTACACCTCGGGGACGACCGGCAATCCCAAGGGTGCCATGCTCACGCACGGCAACATCAGCAGCAACGTCCTCGCGACCGCCAGCGTTTTGCCAATCGGAAAAGGGAACGTCGGCCTCTCCATCCTGCCGCTCTCGCACATCCTCGAGCGGATGGGCGACTACACCTACTTCTACCGCGGCTGCACGATTGCGTACGCCGAAAGCGTGGTGAAGGTCGGCGACAACCTGCGCGAGATCAGGCCGGACCTCTTCGCCGCAGTGCCGCGTCTCTTCGAGAAGATGCGCACCACGATCCTCGATAGCGTGGCGGTGCAACCGGCCTCGAAACAGAAGATCTTCAAGTGGGCGCTCAGCATCGCCGAACAGCGGTTGCCGTACCGCGTTTCGCGGAAGTCGATGCCGCTCGGGTTATCGATGAAATCGTTCATCGCCGACAAACTCGTCTTCGGCAAAATCCTGGCGCGCCTGGGCGGACGCGTGAAGATGGTCCTCTCCGGCGGCGCGCCGCTCTCCGCCGAGCTCGCCGCGTTCTTCATCGGCGCCGGACTCGACATCTACGAAGGCTACGGCCTCACCGAAACGTCGCCGGTCATCGCCGTCAACACGCCGGAGTTTCGGAGAGTTGGAACGGTCGGAAAGATCATTCCGGGCGTCGAGGTGAGAATCGCCGAGGATGGGGAGATCCTGAGTCGAGGCCCGCACATCATGAAGGGGTACTGGAACAACGATGACGCCACGCGGCAGGCCATCGACGCCGACGGCTGGTTCCACACCGGCGACATCGGCGAGATCGACAAGGACGGCTTCCTCAAGATCACGGACCGGAAGAAAGACATCATCATCAACGCCTACGGCAAAAACATCGCCCCGCAGCCGCTCGAAGCACTGTTGAAAAGCTCGCCATACATCGGCACGCCGGTGCTCATCGGCGACCGCCGCAAATACCTCGCGGCGCTCGTCGTGCCGAACTTCGACAAGCTCGAGCGCGATGCCGCGGCCATGGGCGTGCCGTTTGCGAATCGCGACGAATTGATCGGCAACGAGAAAGTGCGGCAGATTTACCAGACCGAAATTGATCGCTTCAACACGAACCTCGACCGGCAGGAAAAGATCCGCCGCTTCGCCCTGCTGCCGCGCGATTTCAGCATCGACGAGGACGAGATCACGCCGTCGCTGAAGGTGAAGCGCAAGAATATCGACAAGAAATACAAAGACATCATCGACCTCATGTACATCGACGAAGATGCCGATGAGCGCGAAGGAAAACGGGCCTGACCAATGACCACCCTGGCTGAAGCACCGGCGCGGACCGGCTCCGCGTTTCGTATCGAGCGCGACGCAGATCTGGCGATCGTTTGGTTCGATCTTCCCGGCGAGAAGGTCAATAAATTCTCGACCGCCGTCATGTCCGAGTTCGCGACAGTCGTCGACGAGCTCGAAAACGATCGTGACATCAAGCGCGTCATCGTTGCCTCGGGCAAGCCGGGCATCTTCATCGCCGGCGCGGACGTCACCGAATTCTCGAAGGCGACGTCGGCGGAACAGGCCGCGGAGTACACGCGCTTCGGCCAGCAGACCATTCATCGCTTCTCGAAACTGCCGCAGGTCACCGTCGCCGCCATCAACGGCGCCGCGCTCGGCGGCGGATGCGAGCTGGCCATCACCTGCGACTACCGCGTCATGTCCGACTCGCCCAAAGCGCAGATCGGATTGCCCGAGACGAAGCTCGGCATCTTCCCGGCGTGGGGCGGCACCACGAAACTCCCGCGCCTGATTGGCCTTCCCGCCGCGCTCGACATCATCCTCAACGGCAAGACGCTCGACGGGAAGAGAGCGAAACGAATGGGACTGGTCGACGAAGTCGTCCCCGCCGCGATCCTGCTCGACATCGCCAAGCAGTTTTCGACCAAACCGAAACGCCGCGGCAGCGGCCGCACCAAGTTTTACATCGAAGGGAATCCGCTCGCGCGCAAAGTCATCTTCGGCAAGGCTCGCAAAGCGGTGATGGCGCAGACGCGCGGCCACTATCCCGCGCCGCTGGCGGCCATCGACGTCATGGAGTACGGCATGTCCGCCGGCGTCGAGCGCGGACTCGGCCGCGAAGTCGAAGCGGTCGTCCCGCTCATCGTCGGACCGCAGGCCGAGGTTGCGCAGAACCTGATTCGGCTCTTTTTCATGATGGAAGAGTCGAAGAAGGAGCGCATCACGGCCACGCCGATCGAAGTCCGTGACGCCGGCGTTCTCGGCGCGGGCATCATGGGCGGCGGTATCGCCCAGCTCATCGCCGACAAGACCGACGCCTCGGTGCGCATGCGCGACATCAACTGGAAAGCGATCGGCGGTGGCATGAAAGCAGCCGCGAAGATCTGGAAGAAAAAAGTCGAGCGCCGCCGCATGACCCGCGGGGAGATGCAGCGCAAGCTTGCGCGCATCACCTCCACCACCGACTGGAGCGGATTCGAGCGCTGCAATCTGGTCGTCGAAGCGGTCGTCGAAAACGTCGACGTCAAGCGCCAGGTGCTCGGCGAATTCGAAGCGATCGCCAAAACCGGCGCCATCTTCGCCACTAACACCTCGACGATTCCCATCACCGACATCGCCGCGCAGGCCGTGCATCCTGAAAACGTGGCCGGCATGCACTTCTTCAACCCCGTCGATCGCATGCCGCTCGTCGAAGTCATCCGCGGCGCGAAGACGTCCGACCTGGCCATGGTCACCGTCGCCAACTTCGCGCGGAAGATGGGCAAGACCGTCGTCTACTGCAACGACGGCCCAGGTTTCGTCGTCAACCGAATCCTCGGGCCGTACATGAACGAGTCTGGTTTTCTGCTCGAGGAGGGCAACTCCATCGAGTCGCTCGACAAAGCGATGGTCGACTTCGGGATGCCGATGGGACCGATGGCGCTGCTCGACGAAGTCGGCATCGACGTCGCCGCGAAAGTGGCCAAGATCCTCGGCGGCGCGTTCGGCGATCGCATGGAGCCGTCGCGCGTCGTCGAGACGCTCTACGCCGGCGGCCGCTACGGCAAGAAAAACGGCAAAGGGCTCTACCTCTACGAAGGCGGCAAGCGCCAAAGCCCCGACCCCTCGGTCTACAAAGTCCTGAACATCCGCTCCACGCATCCCGCCGACGCGGCTGCCGTCGTGGAGCGAATGATTTTCGCGATGGTCAACGAAGCAGCCATGATCCTCGACGAGAAAATCGTCGCCTCGGCTGCGGAGCTCGACCTGGCCATGATCATGGGCACCGGCTTCCCGCCGTTCCGCGGCGGCCTGCTGCGCTACGCCGACAAACTCGGACTGCCATACATCCTGGCGCGCCTCGACGATCTGTTCCAGAAGCACGGCAAACGCTTCCTGGCCACCGTCGCGCTGCGCAAGCTCGCCGAACGTGACGGCAAGTTCTATCGATAGCTAAGAGCTAACAGCTAAGAGCTAGCCAACCATCTTTGTGACATCCTTCGCCCGCTTCGGCGATGGACCTCACCCAACCACTTTCCGCGCTCACGCCGCGCCAGCGCCTGACGTTCGGCATCGTCGCGCTCGTGTGCGCGGCCACGCGTTTTCTGGCGATGGCGAAAACGCTTTGGGACTGGGACGAGGCGCTTTTCTGCCTCGGCATGCGCTCCTACGACGTCACCGCGCACCACCCGCATCCGCCCGGCTTCCCCGTCTACATCGCCCTCGGCCGCATCGCGCGGACGATCATCCCGAGCGACTTCCGCGCGCTGCAAACCGTCAATCTCATCGCGGCGATGCTGGTCTTTCCGGCGATCTTTTTCCTGGCGCGCGAGCTGCGATTGCCGTTTGTCACCGCCACGATCGGCGGCGCGCTCTGCGCCTTTTTTCCGAACGTCTGGTTCTTCGGCGGCGGCGCGTTCAGCGACATCCCGTCGCTCGTGCTGGTCGTCTTCGCCGTCGCGTTTCTTTTCCGAGGATGCCGGGATGCGAACGCGTATTTGATTGGGGCGGCGCTGCTCGCGCTCGCGGCCGGGATCCGTCCGCAGAACTTGCTGATCGGACTCGCTCCCGGCCTGCTGGCGACGTGGTATCGGGCGCGCGCCGCGTGGCGTGACGTCGTTTTCGCCGCGCTCGTCGGCGCGATCATCGTCACCGTTGCGTTCGGAGGCGCCATCGCCGCGACCGGCGGGACGAAACCGTATTCCGATGCCGCGAAGGAGCATGGCGAATACATCACGCGTGTCGATTCCTTCCGCAGTCCGAATCGCCCGCCGCTGTGGCGCCTCTTCGACCGCTTCTTCATCAAACAGTACGAATCGCTCGCGCTCGGCTTCATCACGTCGATCTTCGTCGTCATCTCGATCGCCGGAGCGATCGCGTCAAAAGATCGCGCCATCGGCTGGCTCGCACTCGCGTTCGGACCCTTCGCGATCCTTGCCTGGATGATGCTCGACCGCTACAGCATCAACCGATTTTCGATCGGCTACTCTCCGCTGTTTGCCATCCTCGCCGCCGACGGAATCCGGCGTCTCACGCAGCGCTGGTCGCGACTCGAAGCGCTTGCGGGCGTCGCGCTCATCGCATCGTTTCTCATCTGGACGCTGCCGGCACTCGCCGTCGTCCGCAACACGATCGCGCCCTCGGTTCTGGCCGTCGAAGCGGTGCAGCATCTCGATCCGCGTATCGACGAACTGTTCGTCGCGCGCGACATGGACCCGTTTTTCCAGTACCTGCTGCCGAACCATCCGTACGTCCACGTGCTCGACAAGCGCGCCATGCCGCTCTCGATCGGCAGCCGCAGGCCGTGGATTCTGGCCGAGCTGGATGACAACGATCGCGACGGCTTCGTCTTTCATCGCGAGCGCGGCCATCTCTGGAACACCGCGCGGCGTCACTACTTCGACGCCGGCGTCATCCCGGTGCGCACGCCGCCGCAATTCGTATCCGGCTGGTATCCGCCCGTGCGCGAGGCGCCGTTCGAAATGCGTTCGATGAGTGGCCGATCGCTCACGCAGCTTCCTCCGTCGACTGGCGAGAGCACGCTGCGCATTCAATTTCGTGTGCCGGACGAATTAGTCGTTGCGCACGCCCCCATCATGATCGCGCTCAACGGCCGCGTCATCGATCGCTTCGCTGCGGTGGACGAGGACGATCGCGAGTATCACGTGACGCCCGCGCCGAACGGCGCACCGAATCTGCTG
>Ga0157369_10001643_pt1 | contig 27286 bp, 25 predicted proteins | sample C25metaG_FD_113461 | JGI IMG/M metagenome (GOLD analysis project Ga0157369, IMG submission 113461) | Corn rhizosphere microbial communities from Kellogg Biological Station, Michigan, USA - C2-5 metaG | ecosystem: Host-associated > Plants > Roots > Rhizosphere > Soil | place: USA: Michigan... | reverse complement strand
AGCCGGCAACAGGACGGAACGCAAGACAACGCTTGTTGTAGGTGGTGGCGTTGTTGAACACACGGTGCGCTACGCGTACGACGCATTGGACGCCGTGACCTCGATTCAGATCGACGACGCAGCACCGGCTGTTCTTGAGCGCGATGCGCTCGGGCAGATCTGTGCCGAGCAATTGAGTGCGGATCTACGGCGCGAATTGTCGTACGAAACTGACGGCCAGCTTGCTTCACAGCAGACACTGCTGGCGGGCACCGGCGTGCTATTTGCGAGCGAATATGCGTACGATGCGAACGGCGAATTGATTGAAAAGCGTGATTCGCGCAGCGGCGCAGAGCGCTATCAGTATGACCCCGTGGGCAGAATAACTGCACATACTGATCCGACCGGCCGGCTTCGCCGGTTTCTGCACGACCCCGCCGGCGATTTGCTGAGGACACACATTCGCGAACGACGCACTGTTGGTGCTGCCGACAGCACACCGGCTGATACGTGGGTGCGTGACGGCGAATACAATGGCTGCTACTACGCTTATGACCGCGCCGGCAACCTGATTCGCAAGCAGGACGCCGCACAGGATCTGACGATGCATTGGAACGCGGCGGGGCTGCTCGTCGAGACGGTGGCGGTTCGGCCGGCTGTTGCCGTTTCAGGGGGGATACCAACGCACATCCGCGCACAGTATGAATACGACCCATTCGGGCGGCGGACGCGCAAAGTTGTGCATGCCGGGGGGGGCGGCGCAGCGTCGCGGGAGTCGTCGGCGCGCGTGAGTCGCTTCTTCTGGGATGGCGATGCGCTCGCAGAAGAACACGCGACCTGCGATTTCCGGGACGACAAAGTAACGATCGTGACGGAGCGCATCACCGAATGCACGGCAGGGTCTGCCGGAACACATGAGGAGCAAGCCGTCGGCGGGAGCGCGTCGCGGACGCGTGATGCATACGAATGGATCTACTATCCTAATGGGTTTCGGCCCATCGCGACAGCATACTGTAATCTGGAAAAGCTACAAATGCCGAAAGGACCGGCGAAGCAGCCGAAATCCGAATCGGGAATATTGTATATCTATCAGCATAATCCCAATGGCGCTCCTGTAAGCCTGCACGATGCAGGAGGGCGTGTCGTTTGGGATGCTCGATACAGTTCGACGGGATCCATTGAATGCGCGCAACATTCGACGGTGCAACCACTGAGATTGCAAGGTCAATACCATGATGCGGAGACATTATTTTATTATAATCGATATCGATATTTCGATCCGGAAATCGGGCAATTCATCAATCAGGATCCAATCGGTTTAAGCGGAGGCATTCACCCATACAAATTCGCCGCCAATACTATTTCATGGATTGATCCTCTTGGATTGAGTGCGTGGAACGATTTTCAGCGTGCTCTTTCGAGGGTTGGGATCAGTGTAAATAGATCCACGGCAGCAAAGGCATACTGGCGCTTGGAACAGAGTCCGGGAAGACTGATGCGACCGGCAGGCCCGTTCTCGCACGACAAGCTTGGTAATATAGTCGCCGATTTGTACAAGGGTGATCAACGCCCACCGATATTGGGAACGGGGAGTTCGGCGGATGCCGTTCGAGTCGAACAGGAAACGGGACAGCTTGTTCTGGGAAAGAATCATACGGCAAAATGCTCTCAATATAAAAATGCGCTGAAAAAAATACATGCGCCACGCGCCACCGCAAGTGATGTTCAGGTCGCCCAAGATTTGTTGAATGATATTAAAAATGCGCTTCGCGGAAATTAGTGAGATTAAATGAAAAATTCGTCCATCAAAACATCTCGGCAAATTGCTTTTGTCAAGGGTGTGAGCTTGATCTCTCGGGAGTTCGCGGTAATTTATGAAAACGAAAGCCGAGATGGGTTTGGTGAAATTCCGATTTACATTGCGGAGCGATATGTTGATTATATTCTTAAGGAATTTAAAAAGCTCAATCATAAGCCTATGGATGATTTTTTGGGCTACTCCGAAAAAAACATCAACAACTCAACGTGCAATTTAATTGGTGTCACGTTGGGCGAATCTCTCATGTGTACTCATTCGGATAAATTTTACTTGGATTATATAAAAACCGCGGCTGGTACAAAAACCAAAAAATGCCTTGGAGTTCTATAGAGGGAGCCACGATCAACTTTGCCTACGAGTCGGACATTCGCTCAGATTGCCGCACCAGGCACGACATGGGCGTCGCAGGGTTAAACGCCGGCGGTCCAAGCCACGGGCAGACGCTCCTCGCTGAACATGATTTCGGCGATCAGCCTTCCGGGCGAGATGAAACGACTAGCCTTCGGTAGGCTACGCCGTATTCAGAAGCTACCCGAGCGGATGAAATCCTTCGCCCGCCCGAATGCCAATATGCACCATATGATTTTCCTTTCTAGAAACCTAGTAAATGCCGTGAACCATTGCGACGGATAGGATGAAATGATAGTCTTGATCCAGATCAGATTAAATCCATGATTTTTCCAACTTGAGCTAACACCCATGCCATTTCCATCCCCTCAGCATGCAGGTCATACCTTCTTGGGCTACAGAGGTGTCAGCAATGCGCACTTCTATGTCGGCGATGCAAAATTAATACGCTACACCCCACCACCACCAGCGGTCGCTAGTGACGTCCAACTGGGACAGGGAGTCTATGTCACGGATAATCCTAGAGCGGCAATGGAGTATGCGCAGGACTCTGCGTGGAACTACTATTGCAATCAGTTCCGTGACAAGAACGTGGAGGATGATGTCGCGCGCAAGGTATTCGAAGGCCAGGAATGGACGAAATGGGGGCGAGTTCACGCGGTTTTTCTGCCTACGAACAAATATTCAAGTGAAAAGGCGGTAATGGCCGATTTCACCCATGTGAACATCGACAAAATGGGGGATTTCGTGAGGTCGAATATGATGAGCTTCCGAAATCAAAATAAGTCTAAAATTTACGGCATAAAAACTCAGATGTATGACAGAGATACGCAGACAATTGTGTACCCACCCCATACTCGGCCGCTTTACATGAAAGATGTAACCGATGCGGTTTGGCAGTATCATAAGTGAAATGATTCTCGCGCCCACGCCGGCAATTCGACTCATGCTGACTCGAGCGACCGCAAGGAAAACACCCCAGACCAGTAGCCTATCTTGACAACACGGAGCGACCCATGACCGCATCAGCAGCCGTTTTCGCCATTCTTGCCGCTTTATGGCTAGGGGCTATGATCCCGGGGCCGAGCTTCGTGCTCGTTGCCCGCAATGCCATCGGGTTATCTCGCAGCGACGGCTTGGCTACGGCACTCGGAATGGGGGTGGGTGGCATCCTGTTCGGCGGCGTTGCGCTGGCTGGGCTCTACACGCTTTTGCAGGCCGTCCAATGGCTCTACATCGGGCTGAAGGTTGCCGGCGGCGCCTATCTAATTTTCATGGCGTCGAAGATATGGCGCGGTGCGAACCGGCCAATCACGGTCGATAACCCGCTTGCGACGCAATCTCACAGTGCGCGCAAATCTTTCTGGGTAGGCTTGACCACGCAGTTGAGCAACCCCAAGACGGCCATCTGGTACGGCAGTATCTTCGCCGCATTGCTGCCTCAGCATCCGCCGCTCTGGTGCTATTTTGTCTTGCCGCCGATGGTGTTCGCGGTCGAATGCGGGTGGTACACGATCGTCGCGTTGTGTTTTTCGAGCAAGGCGCCCCGCGAGATGTATCTGCGCGTGAAAAAATGGGTCGACCGAATTGCCGCCGTTGCCATTACAGGCCTCGGCCTCCGATTGATTCTTACCGCGCCCAAAGCCGGCATTTGATTCGGCGCACCATCGTCACGAAACGAGACGAAGCGAGCGTTGCAAGCCGCAATCGGCGCCTATTGAATGCAAATGCGGCTCAGATCCACTGTTCTGCGAAACACGCTTCGGTTCAACGACGGTACGAACGTGTACTCGTAATAAGCGTGCGTGGAAACATGGATCCAGTGACTCAAGACGTTCGGCATAGTCCTCACCCGTCGATTGACCAGCCTCGTCGTGCACGTTCTGCTTCGGGATGCCGAGGTCGCCCTCGGTCACGTTGCGCAAACTGTCGTTCCGTCGTTGAGGCATCGCGACCGGCTTGCGCCGCGCTTGCCATCCACGGCGTCGCGGCGCATCGGCCATGATTCAAAGATAGGGTTGCCGAGTCTTTCGCGCCATTCTACGAACGAGTCCCCTCCGCTAGTGCATCGGCATGGCGCTGTCATACGTCGGTATATTCGGGCCGCGCCGGAGCCTATCGCTTCCCCACGGAAATTCGATCGGCCGCACGGCCGTTGTACAGCGAGCACATGAGCGGTACGTAGGCGATGCGCTTGGCCAGTTTCACGAGCGAGACGGGCCGGGCTCGGCCACGTAAATCGATGATCGGGAAACGGCGCCGGCCTCGATAATGGCGAGTGCGATCCCGCGGAGGTTGAGTCGACATGGGGCGCTCCGCGCTATCCGATCTATTTGAGCAATGGCGCGACACACACCTGCGTGTTTCGTCGCTGACGATTAAATGCCGCCTTCCGGTTTTCATGGTCGGGCTCCGTCGGTCGCGATTGAACTGCGACGTATCCACGATATCGGAGCCGCATGCAAGTTACAAACCTACGAACAAGTGGTTCTACTTGAACGAGAGGTTGAGCCGGTCATCCTTTGGTATAGGTCGCCGACCGATACTTTCGTATGATGTCCGTTCCGTCGCCCACGGCCTAGACTGCTTTCGAGAGGGTGTTCCAGATTTCCAGCTGATGATGACGCTGCGTTCGTTGGCGCGGCGAGGAGCGCCGTATGGGTGCCGACCGAACCGTTTCGATCGTCGACGATGACGAAGCCGTCCGGCTTGCCGTCGCGAGCCTCGTTCGTTCGCTGGGATGGGCGACGCAGCTGTTCGCGTCGGCCGAGGCATTCCTCGCTTCCGGGCATTTGCGCGATACGACCTGCGTGATTTCCGACGAGCGCATGTCGGGCATGTCCGGCACGGCCATGCACGATCGTCTGGTTCAACTCGGGTATGCGACGCCCACGATTTTCGTGACGGCATTTCCGACGCCCGAACTATGCGCCAAAGTCGGCGAGCATGGGGTGCTCGCCGTCATCGAGAAGCCTATCGACGCGCAGACGATCGAACACTGGCTCAACGTTGCACTGAGCTTGCCGTGACGTTCGGTTTGACTTGCCGCGGCTTGACTTGCAGCGCCGCCGCCATTCTGACGAGTTCGGCCAACGAGCGGGCGCTCATCTTCCTCATGAGTTGACCGCGGTGAATCTTCACGGTGATCTCGCTGAGGCTGAGCGCCGAGGCGATCTGCTTGTTCAGCATGCCGGCCACCACGAATTCCATGACTTCCCGTTCACGCGGCGTCAGCGAGGCGTAGGCGGCGCGCATCGAGGCGGTCGATCGTTCGGCCGCGAGACGCTCGCCGTCCCGCGTCAACGCATTCGACACCGCATCGAGCATGTCCTGATCGCGAAACGGCTTGGGTAGGAAGTCGATCGCGCCGGCCTTCATCGCTTTCACCGTCATGGCGATGTCGCCATGCCCCGTCATGAAGATGATCGGCATGCGCAGCGCGCTCTTCGCCAGTTCGTCCTGAAACGCGAGGCCGCTCTCGCCGCGCAACCTCACATCAAGTACAAGGCAACTCGGCGCATCGTATTTGGGGAAGGCTAGAAACGCCTGCGACGAATCGAACGTCTCCACGCGCAAGCCCACGGAGCGAAACAGACTGCTGAGCGCCAGTCGCATCGCTTCCTCATCGTCGAGGATATACACGACCGATAGCGCATTGCCCGCCGCGCTGGCGGCCGGCGTTTGATCGGTACCCAAGTTCATCGCACGCCCCTTGCGAGAGGCATCGTGGCGCGCGCCGACGCACGTGCGACGGTGCCTCTCCGACGAATCGCATCGCGGTCGATGCTTTCGTCTGATGTTTGCGCGGTAATCGAGCCTACGCTGCAGGCCATTTTACGCCCAAGAAATGTGCGGAAGCAGTGTCTTTCGTCGCGGTCGCTGGATTAGTATTTATTCGCGGGTAATCCGCCGACGGCGCTTGGACGCGCCGTTCGATCGTAGTCAATCGACCCCGATGGGGTGGCTGGGGATCGCATGAAGGGCTGGCTTTCGGCACGGATAGGGGCATGGGCGTTGATCGCCTTGTGCACAGCTGTGCAGGGCGTGTGCGCGGCTTCGGCGCCGACGCTGCCGGCCGTTTCGGGGCGCGGCTATCTGGAGCAAGCCAAGCGCATCGTCGACGCCGCGGCCCAACCGGCCGCGCCATGGAGCTGTCCGCGCACCGGGCCGCCGGGGCAGCCCGGCAAACACGTCGCGATCGTTGCCGAGGACCTGCGCAACGGCGGCATCCTCGGTGTGGTCGACGGCGTGGTGCAGGCGGCGAAAGTCATCGGTTGGAGCGTCAAGATATTCGACGCCGGCGGCGCACAGGCGCTGCGATTCAAGATGCTGTCGAATGCGCTGGCAAGTCGCCCCGACGGCCTGATCCTTGTCGGAGGCGACGCCCACGCGCTGTTGCCGGGGATCGAGCCCTTCGCTCGGAGCGGCATTCCGATCGTCGGGTGGCACGTCGCCGCGAAGGCCGGGCCGGTGCCGGGCACCCCCGTGGCAATGAACGTGTCGACGGATCCGCTCGAAGTCGCGCGGGTGACCGCACTGGCGGCGATCGTTCAATCTGACGGGCACGCGGGCGTGGTCATTTTCACCGATTCCAATTTTCAGGTCGCGCAGGACAAGGCCAATGAAATGGCTGCCGTCGTACGCGCGTGCAAGGAGTGTACGTTGCTCGGGATCCGTGACGTGGCCATCTCCCAATGCGAGGCGTTGATGCCCGGCGTGACGCGCTCGCTGCTCGAGCAATATGGCAAGCGCTGGACGTATGTGCTGACGATCAACGACATCTACTTCGACTATGCCGTGCCGGTGCTCACCGAAGCGGGAGTCCGGAGCGGCGCCATGGCTATGTTGTCCGCCGGCGATGGCAGCGAATCCGCGTTTCTGCGTATTCGAAGCGGCACTTTTCAAACGGCCACGGTAGCCGAACCGCTCAACTTGCATGGCTGGCAGTTGATCGACGAGATGAACCGGCTCGTCGCCGGGCAGGGTGTGACAGGCTACGTGTTCCCGGTGCATCTCGTGACGGCGGAAAACGTTCGCGAGGACGGCGGCGAGCGCCTGATTTACGATCCGTCCAACGGTTATCGCGACATTTATCGCCATATCTGGCAACGCCCGTGAAACTTCAGCTTCCTCAGTCGTTGACCGCGCAATTCACGCTGGTCGTGTCATGCCTCGCGGCCTTGGTGGTCGCCGCCGGCGCGACGACCTTTTACTCGCTGACGGCCTCGTCCCACGCGCTGCGTCAGTTGGCTGAAGATCGGCTCGAGCGCCTGCAGGATGCACAGGATCTGGCGCAGCAGACGCTCACGATCGAACGCATGGCATTGCAGTTATCAACCGATTCCACGGTCGATGCCGTGCGCGATACGCAACGGCACGTGATGGAACACCTGGCGTCGTTCGACCGCCTGGTCGACCGGCTCGCATCGGCTTCCCCCACGCGAAAGGACGTAGGTGTCGATACGCTCGCGCTGCATCGCTCGAGCCAGCGCTTTCGCAATACGATCAACATTGAGGCGCAGATACGCGAACGGGCGTTGGCGGGCGCGAACGGGGCCGCCGCGCCGATGCCTCGTTTAGACGAGGATTCGCGTAGCCAGGCCGATGCGCTTGCAATGGCGGCGCGCGAGCAGTCGGATCGCTTCACGCGCGAATACCGCGAAGCGGTCCTGCACCTGGCTCGCAGCGCCGATCGCACGCGTGCGTGGGTCGCCGGCGAGGTGGTGGTGAGCCTGCTGCTCGCTTGGCTGATCGCTCGCATTTTCCTCGGCCGACGCGTGATGGGGCGGCTGGGTCAGGTGAGCCACGCTTTGCGGCATGGTCACCGCGGCGACGCGCGAACCGGCGTGCCGGTGCACGGCCGTGACGAAATCGCCGACATGGCCCGCGCAGTCGAGCAGTTTCTCGAAGACCGGCATCAGCGCAAGCAAGCCGAGGACGCGCTCAAAGTGCTGAACGCCGAACTCGAGGCGCGCGTTGCGCAGCGCACGGCCGAGCTCAGTGCGGCGCTGGCGGGGCAAACGGCCGAGATCGTCGAACGACAGCACGCCGAAGAGGCCGTCCGTGCGAGCGAGCACTTCCTGAACAGCATCATCGAGAACATTCCGGACATGATCTTCGTCAAGGATGCCGCGACGCTGCGTTTTGTGCGCTTCAACAAGGCGGGCGAGCAACTGCTTGGCTACCGGCGCGAAGAGCTTCTCGGCAAGTCCGTCCACGATTTGTTTCCGGCGCGGGAGGCGAATTTTTTTGCTATGAAGGATCGCGACGTGTTGCGGTCACTGCAGATGGTCGATATTGCCGAGGAGCCGGTCCTCACGCGTCACGGATCGCGTTTGGTGCATACGATGAAGATTCCGATTGTCGACGCGCGTGGCGAGCCGCAGTTTCTGCTCGGCATATCGCGCGACATCACGGAAGACAAGCGCGCGGAAGCCGAATTGCGCGAGAGCGAGCGGCGCTACCGGGAAGTGCAGATGGCCCTGGCTCACGCGAACCGCGTCACGACGATGGGGCAGCTTACGGCTTCCATCAGTCATGAAATCAAGCAGCCGATCGCGGCGAGTGCGACCAATGCCCAGGCTGGGCTGCTGTGGCTGCGTGCGCAGCCGCCCAATCTGGAAGAGGTTCGCCAAGCGTTCGAGCGCATCGACAAGGATATGAGGCGCGCGAGCGAAGTAATGAACCGGATTTACGGCCTCGTCAAGAAGGCGCCGCCATCGATGGAGACGCTGCGCATCAACGCCGCGATCGACGAGGTGATCGCGCTCATGCGCAGCGAATTCGCGAGGAACCGCATCGGCGTTCGGATGGCGCTTGCGCAGGAATTGCCTCTCGTCCAAGGCGATCGCGTCGCACTGCAGCAGGTGATGCTCAACCTACTCATGAACGCCGTGGAAGCGATGAGCGCCGTCGACGTCGAGGCGAGAGCAATGACGATCGGTACGCGGCGACGCGAGTCGGGCGGCGTGCTCGTGTCGGTGTCCGATTCGGGGCCTGGCGTGGCGGCGGACGAAGCCGAGCGATTGTTCGAGCCGTTCTTTACATCGAAGGCCGGCGGGATGGGGATGGGGTTGGCGATTTGTCGATCGATCGTGGAGATGCATGGGGGGCGATTGTGGGCGGGCCCGAACGTGCCTCGCGGCGCCGTGTTTCAGTTCACCGTACCGGCCTCGCCCGCGGGCGGCGTGGAGTGACGCCGGCCGACGCGGATAATTGCAATCGCTAGAAATCAACTGGCGGCGCCTTCCCCTTGCTCGCGCACGAAGCCATCTGCGCTCTGCGGGGCGTGCGTCGCCACCGCCCGCGGCAGGGCCTGCCGAGACGAGAGCACACGCCGCAGCCATTTCCTGCCTGGCAATTCGATGAGCCGATGCGTGAAGTGGCTCACCACGAGCAGCGTCGTGAGCAACAGGATCAGTTGCGTGAGCGGTGAGCCTGCAAGCGCGGCGCTTGCTTTGCGCGCGAGCGATAGGCCCTCCATCGGAAAGCGTTGCACCATGTATAAGCAGTACGAAATCTCGCCCAAGTAGACGATTGGGCGAGAGGCGAGCAAGGGCGCGACTAGATCGGCGTCGGATGACAGCGCGAAGATCAAGAGGCCCAAGCCGACAACGGTCAATGTATCGCGCTGCATGGCGATGCCGAGCGCGATCACGCCGATTGCCGCGAGGCCCAGTACGCGCGGCAGCGAAGCGAATCCAGCGCTGCCGCGCAGCCGAAACAGCAAGACGCCGGCATAGAACTCGGGGATCAATCGTGCGAGCCCTCCGGGCAACGACAATGCGGTGGACGAGCGCCACTCCAGTATAGCTAGCGCGCCGGCCGGCACGAGCAGCAGCACTGCGGCAAAGCGGCGGTTACGTGCGGGCGCCAGTGCCACGAAGAGCGGGAAGAAGACATAGGCGAACCACTCCGCACTGACCGACCACGCGACGTCGTTCCAACCGGTCACGAATTTGAATGACCAGGCATTGAGCAAAACGACATTGGCCGCGAGCGCCGGATAAGTGTTTTGCTCAGTGCCGATGAGGTGCTTGTGGAGCACGAACTGTTTGACGAACACCAGGCCGATAGCGCCCAGCAACGTCACGAAATGGATCGGATAGATGCGCGCGAACCGTGCGCCGATAAAAGCTCGATAGTCGAGCGGCCTGCCGTTGGCGTAGTTGTAAGCGAGGATAAAACCGCTCAGAATGAAAAAGCCGTCGACGCCGAGGTAGCCGTGATCGAAGGCGGCGAACCGGGTACCGAAATCGATGAAAGCGCCGTTCTCGAATGGATAAAACAGGTGGCGTGTGACGACCCACAATGCGAGGAAAGCACGCAGTCCCGTCAGCTGATCGATTTGCCCAACGTTGTCGCCTTGATTCATTCGCGGATCCCTGTTCGGTTTATTGCCGATTCGAGCGCCGCTGCTGACGACGCGAGGTAGCGTGCGCGTCGCACCCGCGCGCATACCCTCGATTGTTTCGATATCCGTCAATGATGGCCGATGCGCTCCCTGCGCGCTCAGGAGAATGGCGGCGCGATCTCGCCAATCCCTCGTCAATATCGGTCGCAGCGGGGCGTGCGCCGTCGAATGAAAGAAAAACGAAAGGGAGGCGGCGACGGGGAGCGTTCTGTTCGAGGCGTTCGAGGCGTTGGTTCCGTCAATCGGTGCTGCCAGATGCGAGGCGCCCGTTCCTTCGATTGCGCTCGATACCCGGGCATCATTTACCGGGGCCGTTCTCTTTCTCGCAACTGAGAACCAACACGTCGCCGGATCGAGCGCCAGCGCTCAGGGTTGCCATATGGAATTCGGTGTCGCCGCATCGCCACTCGGCACGGAAATCGCGGCGGCAAGCGGCCTTGGCGTCGTGTGCGGCGAAGGGGAGGACATAGCCGCAGGTTCGACGGCCGTCGCATTGACGCGAGAGGTCTAACGTTGCGTTGCCGGCTGCGAAGCCGCAGTTTTGCCCGTACGTGCCGGATACGATGGTTATCGGTTGAGTGTCGGTGGGAAGTGCTGAAATTCGAAGCAGGCTCGCGCGGACGGAGAGCGTTGCGCCGCGAGTTGACGGGGCCAAGCCGATGCAAGCCAACGCCCCAAGAAAAGCGAAGCTAGTCGCGTTCATGGCTAATGTCCATTGTGGCCCTTTTCGTTGCCGGTGCAACGTAGGCGGCGAGGGCGATCCATCCTATCTCTACGGCTTAGATGCCGAACAATCGAGCCTCGTTCCTGCCGTGCGTCAAGCGCAGAACGCCCAAACAACTCGCGCCTCAGCCCCCTTGATCCGGCTTGCGCCACACGCTGGCAAGCCAAGGCTGTTGCTCGCGCGGCAAGCCCGCGGGCCGGTAATAGTGCTCGAGTTCGACGAATCCCGCATCGGTCATGTATCGGCGCCATGCTTCGAGATCGTGAAACGCGCCGTACCGGCCGTGGTGCCAACCTTCCTGATTCGCGCCGCGTGGATTGGAGCTGAACAGCACGCCGCCGGGCTTGAGCGTCGAGTGCAATTGCCGCAGCACGCGCGGCAAATCCTCACTCGGGACATGGAACAGCGAGGCATTGGCGAAGACGCCGTCGAAGCGGGCGACGGGCAAATCGAGGTGTAGGAAATCCTGCCGCCATACCTCGCAACCGGTCGCCTCGCGGGCCATCGCGACAAAGCGTTCGGCGCCGTCCAGGCCCACCGCGCGATGCCCGAGCGAGGTAAAGGCCTTGAGATCCCGCCCTGGCCCGCAGCCAAAATCGAGGATCGCAAACGGCGGCGCCACATCGATATGACGCAGCAGCGCATCGATGTTCTGCGAGACGTCGTGGTCGCGCGTGCCTTCTCGGAAATCCTCCGCATTCGTGTTGTAGTGCCGCAGCGTGTCTGTGCTGATTCGTTCAAACTCGCGACGCGTGAGTGTCATGGGGACGCGACTCCAATGCAAAGCGAAAAAAGATTTCGCGGGCAGCGCGGCGGCCGCGGGTATCGCTATCATCGACTCGCGGCAACTGCGAGCAAGTTGCCGCGTCGCGCTGCCGAGCAGCTTCGCGCTACTTTAACGCTTAATTGGGATCTGTTGTCATGGCACGCTTCGCCGCGAATCTCACGATGATGTACAACGAGCATGCGTTTCTCGATCGCTTCGCTGCCGCCGCGCGCGACGGCTTCAAGGCGGTCGAGTACCTGTTTCCGTACGATTTTCTCGCCGCGGAGCTGAAGACCCGGTTGGACGAGCACGGGCTCACGCAGGCGCTTTTTAACGCGCCACCCGGTGATTGGGCCGCGGGCGAGCGCGGTATCGCATCGCTTCCTGGCCGCGAAGACGAGTTCCGCCGCAGCGTCGATACGGCGCTCGCCTACGCGCGAACGCTTGGCAACGACAAGCTGCATGTGATGGCGGGGCTGCTGCCTGCACAAGCCGACCGCGCTCGGCATCGCGACGTGTATCTGCGCAATCTTGCGCATGCGGCGCAAGCAGCACGCGCGGACGGCGTCACGATCCTCATCGAGCCGATCAATCCGCGCGACATGCCTGGCTATTTCCTCAACCGGCAGGACGACGCACAGGCGATCTGCCGCGAGGCCGGTGCGCTGAATTTGAAGGTGCAGTTCGATTGCTACCACTGTCAAATCGTCGAAGGCGACCTTGCCAATAAACTCGAGCGCGACATTGACGGCATTGGTCACATACAAATCGCGGGCGTGCCCGAGCGCCACGAGCCGGATATAGGCGAAGTGAACTACCCGTACCTGTTCGAGCGAATCGACGCACTCGGTTATGAAGGCTGGATCGGGTGTGAATATCGCCCAAAAGCCGGCACGTCGGAGGGGCTTGGCTGGCTCAGGTCCTACTTATGATGTCTGGATTTACGCGACGCGGTATCGCAGGAAAGTGCGGATCCTGGCGTGTCGATCGTGTTATGCTAACGATAGCATGATCATCGACGACAAAAAGGGAACTCATGTCCGCACCATATAAAGTCGCAGTGTTGGTTGGCAGCCTGCGCAAGCGCTCGTTCAATCGGATGTTGGCGCATGCGTTATCGGACCTCGCGCGTCCTGGGCTTTCGTTGGAAATCGTCGACATCGGCGGGCTGCCGTTCTACAACGACGACTTGGAGTCGGACGCGCCCGTTCCCTGGTTTGAGGTGCGCGAGCGATTGGCAAGCATGGATGCTGTTCTCTTCGTGACGCCTGAATACAACCGTTCGGTACCTGCCGTGTTGAAGAATGCCGTAGATGTTCTTTCACGACCGTTCGGATCGAGCGTTCTTCGCGGTAAGCCCGCAGCGATCGTCAGCGCGTCTCCGGGTGCGATGGGCGGATTCGGGGCCAGTCATCACTTGAGGCAGTCTTTGGTTTGTCTCGGGGTGAACGTCATGGCGAGCCCCGAAGTGTACGTTGGCAACGTGAGCGCACTCTTCGATGGTGAGGGCGCGTTGAGCCATGCCGCTACGAGTGAATTCCTCAAGCGATTCGTGGGCGCATTCCACGCATGGATCGAGCGACTTTCAAACAACTAAACGATGTCGTGCTTCGGTTCGACGTGGGACTGGGCGGCACAAGGATGAAACGAGGCCCCTAAGAGCGCTCGCCGAACGTGGCTCGCAGAATTGCCATGGACACACTTCAATGTATGCGCGTTTTTGCGAAGGTCGCTTCGGAGGGCGGCTTTGCCGCGGCTGCGCGCAAGCTCAATCTGACCACATCCGTGACATCGCGCGCCGTCTCGGCGCTCGAAAATCATCTCGGCTCCCGGCTACTGTACAGAACCACGAGACACACGGCGCTGACGGAAGCGGGGGAACGATATCTGCATCGATGCCGGCAGATTTTGGACAACGTCGACGAGGCGGAAGCAGAAGCGAATGCCGCCCGGCAGCATCCGTCGGGCTGTTTGCGCGTGCATGCGCTGTCGAGCTTCGGACATCATCTCGTCGTCCCCGCCGTGCTGCGATATCAGGAGCAGTTTCCCTCCCTGCGAATAGAGCTCACATTGTCCGGTGCGGTGCCCGATATTCTGACCGAGGGGTATGACGTATCCATCGTGGTCGCGCCGGGCTTGCCGGACTCGGGGTTGATCAGCGTTCGACTTGGAAGTACGTCGGGTGTAGTCTGTGCCGCGCCGCGCTACCTAGCCGCGCATGGCGAACCGGAGACGCCCGCCGACTTGCGTCGTCATTCTTGCCTGCAGCTCGCCACGCCGGTGTTTCCGTTCAACAAATGGATTTTCGACGGCGCCGACGCACCGGTTGCCGTTGAGATCGGTGCGCCGCGCTATGCCGTCAACGTGATCGAGGCGCTCGAGCCGGCGATCAGGAGCGGTCTCGGCATCGGCATTTTGCCTGCTGCCGTCGCGCTGCCCGGCCTGACTTCCGGCGCGCTCGTCAGGGTCCTATGCGGTTACGAGGTGCAGCCTGTCGTCGTCTATGCGCTGTATCAATCGCGGCATTTCGTCGATGCGAAGATCCGCACGTGGATCGCTTTCCTACGCGAGGAGTTACCCGCGGCGTTCGAGGCCGACCACCGGGCGTTGGCGGCGATAGACCGCCCGCGCTGACGATCCCCGGGCCATGGCCTAGTCGCCGACGTACAGCGAGCCGGCGTCGTCGAGATAAAGCGATTTCGCGGGAGCCGCGGCACGCGAGCCGGCTTCGGTCGATCCTGCCGGCTTGCCGCCGTAGGTCGTCGCCTCCGCGTCGTTCGCCTGCGCGCCCGCATGTGCCTGAGCTGCCTGTAGGCTGCCCGGATAGTCGACGTTGCTGCTCAGCGGGGAGTCGCCGGCTCGTTCGAACTGAACGAGTTCGTCCTTGACCTGGGCGCGCGTGACCTGCGCTGTGCTGTGCACTTGCGCGAGCGCAACGATCGGCGCCGTTGCGGAGAGTGCAATGACGATGGTCTGCATCAGCGTTTTGTTCATGGCTACCTCTATAGTTGACCGCGACATCCGTTGTCGATCTCGATCGATTGACTGCAACCGATGTAAGCAGTGTAGTGAGGCGAGCGATTAGGGTGAATACCTACGTCGGGGAACGCACCGTTGCCGGCCACGTGGGTAATTCGCGCGGTGCGCGTAACGCAGGTAATGCGGGTAAGAGGCGATTGAGCGAAACATGATGGACACATCTGCCGCGCCGAAAAAAAAGGCCAGCTCAAAAAGGCTGGCCAATGGGCGCATCGTCGCCCGGAGCGGGAGTGCTGCGCCTATACGGCGCTCGCAGGATAAGAGACTACGGAATGACGACGTAGTTACTGAAGCCGCCATCCCGATCTTTGAGGCCGGAGATCGCTTCATTGACGCGTGAGAGCGGAAACCTTCGGTGTTCGAGATACGAGAGGTCGAGGGCGCCGGTGCCGACCATATCGGCCATCTCTTGGCCTTGAGCCGTCGTGAACCAGTTCGAGCCGATCAAATGCACCTGCTCGTCCATCAGCCATTTGACGTCGATGGGAAGATCCTCCGCGACGCCGCCGACGTTGACGACTTTGCCGCCGCGTCTTACGCCCTTCATCGAATCGAGCATCGTCGATGCGGGCGCCTTCGCGCCCAGCGCGCTGATGACGAAGTCGACGCCTTCGCCACCCGTCAGGGATTTAGCCCAATCGCCCACCGATCCATCACCGAGCCTCATGACTTCGATGCGATCGGGCGCGAGCGCCTTGATGCGCTGGAGCAGATGCTCGTCGCGTCCCGTGCCGAGAATGCGCGTGAGGCCCATCGCGAGGCCGAGCATGGCCGAGGCCACACCGAGCGTGCCCGTGATGCCGTCGATCAACGCGACTTGCCCCGAGCCGGCGCCGGCATTCTTCAATGCGCCGTACGACGTGCCCAGATAGCCGAAGCGTCCAGCCTGCTCGAAGCTGAGGTTGTCCGGGATATTGACGAGCGCATATTCGGGCGCAGTCATGTACTCGCCGAAGCCGCCGTACGGATACAAATCGAAAATGCGCTGACCGTCGCGACTCGTGCTGAAGTAGCCGTTGAGCGTGTAATAGCGGCATTCGCTGCGGCGGCCTGCCCGACATGCCTTGCAGGAACCGCAGGAACGCAGCGGGCTCACATAGACGCGATCGCCGGGTTTCGCATTGATGACGGCTTCGCCGACTTCTTCCACGACACCGGCCGGGTCGAGCCCGAAGATCGCGGGAAACTTCGGCAGCGGCTGATGCGGAAACCACGTGGGCCAATTATTGATGACGTTGGCCATGTTCGGCACGATGCCGCATGCCTTGACGCGCACCAGCACGTCCGTCGGCCGCGGCTTCGGAATGGGAATCGTGTCGAGCGTCATCGGCTTGCCGAGAGCGTGCAGCCGCGCTGCAACCATTGTTCTTTCCATGTCTACCTCTTTGCTTGTCATATCGCCGCGCTGCTTGACCGCCTGCGGTAGTGCCGTGAATCAGGCCCGTCAGGCAGCGGCGCAGCGCCGCCACGCACCGCCATCGCCTCGTCAGCGATAGCTCTCTTCGAGTTCGATGCCGAGTGCGCCCATGATGCGCACGCCCGAGTTGTACCAAGCGACGTTCAGCGCCAACTCCACGAGCTGTCGTTCGTTCAGAAACGCCGCGACCCGTTGCCACGCCGCCTCGCTCACGTCGACCTTCAACGTCGATTCTTTGGCCACCGCCATGATCGCGCGTTCTTCCTCGCCGAAAAACGGTGACGTTTCGAAATCGGGAATCGCCTTCAATTGTTCGGGGCTGATCCCCGCCTTCATGCCATGCGACTGATGATGCGCGATCTCGTACGCCGATCCGGTGCAGTGACCCACGGTGAGGATCGCCAGCTCGCGAAGTTTCGGGCTGATCGACGATGCTCTGATCGCATTCGCGTACGATAGAAATTGATCGAGGATATCGGGCGCGTGCGCAAGCGCGCGGAAGATATTCGCGGTGGGTACTTTGCGCTCGCGCTCGAGCCGGTCGAAGAGGGTGTCGTTCGTACCCGCGAGATCCGAGCGTTGAAGGTATTTGACGCGTGCCATGTGAGGGTTACCGTTTCGAGAGGTCAGTCGAGAGCCGATTGCTTTTTGACGTACGTTTCCAGCGTTTCGGGGTTGGGTTTGCTAGGCGTTGGGACGAGCTCGGCCCCTTCGAAGCGCGAAGCCTCGAAGTACCATCGATGGGACGCGGGCAGGCCCCAGCGCACGCTCGTATTGAGCGAGCCCGCATCCCAGCGTACCGGCTCGACTTCGATGTCGATCGTTTGATAGTGGCCGTCGCACAGCTCCACCCGGTGGCCGTCCGGATCGCGCAGATAAACGAACAGCATGCCCCCCGGGCCGTGGCGCCCCGGCCCGCGCTCCACCTCGTGCGCGTAGCCGTAGATGCCGGCCAAATCGCAGGCGGTAAAGATGTTGTGCGATTCGGGCACGATGTACGCGAAGTGATGCATGCATGGCCCATCGTTTTGCACGATCGCCAGGTCGAGGCATGTGCCCTTGCGATACATGAACGCGCCTAAGAGCGTTTCGCCATGAGCGAGATACTCCGAATTGCGAAAACCAAGCTTGCTGTAGAACGCGCAGGATGCGTACGTGTCAGGCGAGAAGATTTGATAGTGATCGATGCGCTGGGCGTGCGCGCCTTTGAACTTGTCGCGCTCGAGGTAGAGGCGCGGCCGTGTTTCCATCTTCGCGCAAAGCTCGATTTTTGTGCCGAACGGATCCTCGACGTGCAGCGTTCGCTCTTGGTGCGCCACGTCGACCCATTGCGCTGGTAGCCCTTGCTCCTTGAAGAATGCGTAAGCGGCGTCGAGATCTTCGTCGAGGAACACGCGAAAGCCGATGCGCTTGCAGGTCGACGCCGCGTCCTTCGACTGAACGAGCACGAGGCTATGGTGGCAGGCCTCGGAGAGCCCCCGCAAGTAGCAGATGTCGCCGGTTTCCTCTGTGACGATCAGCCCGACGATGTCGACGTAAAACGCTCGGCTCTTCGCCAGATCCGCGACGTTCAATACGATATGGCTAGCGCGCGTGATGTTGAACGGCGGCTTGAAATTGACTGGGGGCAGCATGATGGACCTCGCAAAAATGGGCAGGCAAGCGAATCGTGCAATCGATAGCTAACGTTAGCATCGTGAATCGGTGCGACGGGGCGCGGATGCGGGCGAGTGATCGAAGGGAAGGGCCGCCCAGCCGCTGAAACGCGCTTGGGTTCCGAGCGCTTCTTCGATGCGCAGGACTTCGTTCCATTTCGCCATGCGTTCCGAGCGCGAGAACGATCCGACTTTGAGTTGCCCAGCGTTCCAGCCCACGGCCAAGTGCGCGATCGTCACATCCTCCGTTTCGCCGGAGCGTGCGGAGACGATCGTGCCGAATCCCGCTTGCTTGCCCGCGCATAGCGCGGCGCGCGCTTCGCTGACGGTGCCCGCCTGATTGGGCTTGATCAACACCGCATTGACCGCGTGCGAGGCTGCCGCAGCTTGAACGCGCGCGGCGTTCGTCACGAGGAAATCGTCACCAATGATTTGGCAGCGCGAGCCATAAGCCTGCGTGAACTGAAGAAAGCCCGCTTCGTCGTCTTCCGCCAGCGGGTCTTCGATCGATATGATCGGGTAGGCGTCGAGCCACCGTCCGAGCATGTCGCTCAACTGGGCCGTGTCGAGCGTGCGCCCGTCGAGCGCGAGCGTGTAACGTCCGTCGCGACCGAATTCCGACGCGGCGATGTCGAGCGAAATACCCACATCCTCGCCGGGCCGCAGGCCGCTGTCCATGATCGCCTGCGTGAGCGCTTCGAGCGCTTCTTCATTGCTGTCGAAGGCGGGCCAGTATCCGCCTTCGTCTGCGACGCCTTGCAGTTTGCCGGCACGCTTCATGATGGCGCCCGCCGCGCGATACACCTCGGCGGTCCATTCGAGCGCCTCGCTGAAGCTGCGTGCCGACGGGCACATGATCATGAAATCTTGAACGTCTACGCGCCGAGCGGCATGCGCGCCGCCGCCGAAGATCTGGATCTCGGGCAGCGGTATGCGCACGGCGCCATCGCCCGCCAGGTAACGCCAGAGCGGTTGCCGGCTGCTGGCTGCAGCGGCGTGCAGGACCGCCATGGAGGTTGCGACGAGCGCATTGCCGCCGAGCCGGCTCAAGTTGGGCGTTCCGTCGAGCTGCACCAGCACCTTGTCGATTCCCGATTGGTCATACGCATCGAGGGAGCGCAGCGCACTCGCGATCGGCCCGTTGACGCCGGCCAGTGCGTTCGTTACATCTTGACCGCCGAACGCGTTGCCGCCGTCGCGCAGATCCACCGCTTCGCCGCTGCCCATGGATGCGCCGGCCGGCGCGATGGCGCGACCGCTCGCGCCGTTGGCCAGCGCGACCTCGACTTCGACGGTCGGACGCCCACGTGAATCCCACACGCGGCGCCCACGCACGGTTGCGATCGTTGCATCAGTTGCATCAGTCATATCTCTTCTCTTTCTCTATGTCGTCGTGAACCAACGAGTGTTGGGTAGGCGGCATACGCAAGCGGTGTGCTCGCGCCACCGGGATTCAGCGCGCTCGCGCGGCGCCAATCAGGACGAACGCAAGCGTGGCCGGGCGTTCGCTTTTATTGCGCCACGCGTGGCGCGTTCCGTTTTGAACGACCACGTCATGCCGGTGCAGCAGCTCGGCGCGGCCGTTCTCGAGTTCGAGCCAGATTTCGCCGTCGAGCACGATGCCGTAGTCGATCGTCGGTGTGACATGCATGCCGTCGGGCTCGAATAGTTCGGCAAGGCCTGGGCTGATCGCCAGGTTTTCCGCAGCCGCGGCGGCGGGATCGAAGCCCGGTGCAAAAAACACGCTGTCGGGCGGAAACGTCACGACAAGAAAGCGCGTGCCCGACCGCGGCGGGACGATGCTCGTAACGGATAACGTGGGGTCCGAATGATCGACCGGCAGTGCGGGCGCCGGCTCCGTCGCCCAAAGGAGCCGCGACATCATGCCCGGAATGTGCTCATACGCGTCGCAGCGGGGTGCGGCGCCGTCGTGGGCCACCATCGACGCACCGGATTCATCATGCCCCGTGACAACGCGACGGATCGCCAACGGCACCCCGTCGGACCCAAGCGGATTCGATGCGTTCATTGCCATTGCCCCGAGGAAAGCGAGGGACGCCCCGCGGGCAGGGCGGCGCGCTCGCTCGAACCGCTTCGTTCTGTGCGACGGACGGGCTGCATGGTGGTTGTCTCCTGAATTGCTAACGTTTGCACAAATTTTGGCAGACGCGCATTCGATCTGTCAAGGGCGTTGTACGCGTAGCGCTTCGAGGAGGGTGCATTGACCGGAGGGCCTCATGGTGCTAACGTTAGCAGCATCATTCCATGGAGATTAACCGTGTCATCCGATCACATTGTTCGATACGCGCGCGACGGCGCCACGCACTACGGCGTGATCGCCGGAGACGGGACGATCGCTCGCTTGGCGGGTTCGCCCTTCGACGGATTGCATCGCAGCGGTGAGCGCGACGCAATCAGCGACGTGCGCGTGCTCGCACCGGTCGATAGGCCGCGGGTCTTCGGCCTCGGCTACAACTACAAAGCGCATTCGAACGAGGTCGGCAAGCCGATTCCGGACTTACCCGTGCTCTTCATGAAGCCAAGCACCGCCGTCATCGGCCCGGACGAGCCGATCGTCTACCCCGTGGATGGGGAGATCATTCATTTCGAGGGCGAACTGTGCGTCGTCATCGGAAAGACCGCGCGGCACGTGCCCGAATCGCGCGCCCTCGACTATGCGCTCGGGTACACGTGCGGCAACGATGTCAGCGACCGGGTCCTTCAGCGACGCGAGAGCGCTTTCGGATGCCTCTTCGCGGGCAAGGGCTACGACACGTTCGCACCGCTCGGGCCCGCGATCGTCACGGGGCTCGATCCGTCGAATCTTTCGATCATCACGCGCGTGAACGGCGAGGTTCGGCAACACGGCAACACGGCAGACCTCTTGTTTTCGGTGCCGTATCTGATCGCCTATCTGAGCCGATACCTGACGTTGCTCCCTGGCGATGTCATCATGACCGGCACGCCGGCGGGGGTGGGCCCCATCTGCGTGGGCGACTCGATCGAGATCGAGATTGCGCCGATCGGCGTGTTGCGCAATGGCGTCGTAAAAGAGGCGCCTTTGGGCGATGCGCTCACTAGCGATTGAAAGATGGGACGAGAGCCGTCGCCATGCGCGCTATCGCGATGCGCGCGCGGTTGGCTCGACGCTCGATAGCGTGAAGGCTTCAACCAGCCGCGCCAATTTGTGTGCTTCTTCCTGCATGCGGCGTGACTCGCGTCCCGCTTGTTCGACCAGTCCCGCGTTGCGCTCGGTCGTATGCTCGACCTGAGCCAGCGCTATATTGGCTTGCGTGATGCCGTCGCTCTGCGTGCTGCTTGCCGCGGAAATATCGCCGAGCACGATCGCCACGCGCTCGACGGCGGCAACGATGTCCGTCATCGTTTCGCCCGCATCGCTCACGAGTCGCGCGCCGGCCTCGACCCGCTCGGTGGAATCGCCGATCAACGTTTTGATTTCTTTGGCTGCGTCGGTGCAACGCCGAGCCAGGTTGCGCACTTCCCCGGCAACGACCGCGAAACCGCGGCCCTGCGCGCCCGCGCGCGCGGCCTCCACTGCGGCGTTCAAGGCGAGGATGTTGGTCTGGAACGCAATGCTGTCGATGACGCCGATGATGTCGACAATCCTGTGCGAGCTGTCTTCGATCGACTTCATGGTGCCGATGACGTCGCCCACCGCCTGCCGTCCTCTGGCCGCGACGCTCGATGTCGTTGTCGACAACGCGTTTGCTTCACTCGCGCTTTCCGAATTTTTCGCGACCATGGCGGTGAGCGTTGCCATCGATCCGGCGATCTGCCCTAAAGCCGCGGCTTGCGCTTGCGTTCGCGAGGAAAGATCGGCGTTGCCCGATGCAATCTGCGCGACGCCGCTGCCCACGAGTGCCGTGGTTTCCTTGATCTGCGACACGAGCAGCCGGAGATTGATTTGAAGGATGCGCAATGCGTGCCGGATGCGCGCGGCTTCGTCGTCCCCGTACGCTTCGATGGCTTGCGACAAGTTGCCCTCGGCGAGATCGTCGATGTGCGCTTTGACCTGGCTCAGCGCCCCGGTCAGGCGAAGACGGAAGAGTCGCGATGTCAGCAGGCAGCACGCGAGGCCGGCGGCCGACGATGCCAAAAGCCATCGACCGGGTAGGCTGTGCGTATGCGCAAGCGCGGCCATGTTGCTGGCGAACAAGCCTGCCAGCAGCGACAGCAACGCGTTCATTCTGGTCGCGACCGAAAGCCGTTGCATTGCGCGCCAGTGCCGCTGAAGAGCGCGTTGCCTGACGATCCTGCCTGCGTCCATGCAGATCCCGGCGCCGCCGTTTGTCATCGCCGAGTAGGCTTCGCACGCCGCGCGAATTTTTTCCGGAGCGGCTTTGGCGCGGATCGTGATATAGCCGACAATGCGCCGATGCGCATAGATCGGCGCCGCGGTCATCTCCACCCAGAAATGATCGCCGTTTTTACGCAGGCCTTGGGCGATGCCCGTCCATGTTTTGCCGGATTCCACCGTGCGCAGGAAGTCCTCGAACACTTGGCGCGGCGTGTCCGGGTGCGCGAGCAAGCTTTGCGGCGCGCCGAGCAATTCATCTTCGCCGTAACCGCTCACGCGTAGGAAGTCTCGATTCGCGTAAGTGATCTTGCCGTCGAGATCGCCTTTCGAAATCATGGCGGTCGAACCGTCCAGTACGTATTCGACGCCGCTGGGCGTTCTGTCAGCGTCCATGGCCGCAGGTCTCCGAGATTGGTTTTGGTCGATCGCCCGTGGGGCGAGGCGCTCGTCAGCGCGGCAAGGTATGTCGAGCGACGCCTTCGATCCAGACCGCCGCGACTTGATAGAGATGCTCGACGGGCTTGTGCAAGAGCGGAACGGCGATCCGGCGGACATGATCGTGCAGTCCGTCGTCGGTCAAATACTCCACCGGCGATTTGCCGTCCACCCGTGCCAGCAACAAAGCCGGCAGCAATGCCGCCGCGCGCGCTTCGAGGCTCGCGCGCAGCTCCCAATCGGCTTCGTCGAAATACGCTTCCGTCAGCGCCTTGAACGACATGATCAGGGCGTCGGCCCGGTCCCGGCGAACGAGACACTTGAGCAACAGGTGGTTCAAGCAGAAGGCGAGATCGAAGGCGGGATCGCCGAACCAGGCGCACTCCGCATCGAGCAGCACCGGGCCCTTGGGGCCGATGAGAATGTTCTTTGGGCTCACATCGCCGTGGACGAGGGCCGTGCGGATCGAGGCGGTGCGCTGCGCGAGCGTCTGCAGCCTGCTCGCGAGCGCCGGATGCCGCGAAGACATCGCCATGAGGTAGGGGTCCAGGCGCAGTGCATTGAAGTTCTCCGCGGTATCGAAGGCTTGGGCCAGTTCCGCGCTGTCCGCGCTTGCCGAATGAAGGCGGCCGATGAGATGGCCGACCGCTTTTGCCGTGCCGATTTCCACTGAGCCTGCCATCAGCTGCTGCTTCCACACCGGGTGGTCGGACGGCGCGAGGAAAGACATTGCGAATACGCCGAGTTGCGGGTCATGCGCAAGGGGTTCTGGCACGCTGTCGGGACAATGCTGTGCCGCGAATTGCATCCATGCCCATTCATAGGCGTTGCGCGAGACGGGCGCCTCCCAGCGCGCGGACACCTTCAAAGTGGATAGCGCTCGCTTGACGCACAGCGATCGTCCGGGCAGATCGACGCGCCAAATGTCGGAAGATACGCCGCCCGTCAGTGCTTGCCAGGACATCGGTTCATTCGGAGCCGCAAGCTGGTGCTCGACGAGAAAGGCGTCGAGCCGCGGATCCGGACTATGTTGTTCGTTCATCATGGCTGCAATGGTGGGTTCGTGAAAAACGGCGTGGCCGTTACGCTTTGCGCAAGTTGCACGGGTTGCGTGGCGGCTCGCCGCGCAATACGCGCACGACCTCCTGCGCGGCGCGCTCGCGCAACTCGAGCAGCGAGGCATCGGAAGAAAACGCCACATGCGGCGTCAACATCGCACCCGGCTGGTCGATCAAGGCGGCGGGGACCGTGGGCTCCGACTCCAGGACATCGAGCGCCGCCCCCGAAAGGCGGCCGCTTTGCAACGCTTCGACGACGGCGTCCGTATCGACGATGGGCCCGCGGCTCACGTTGATGAGCAGGCCGCCGGGCGCCATGCGGGCGATCCGATCCCGATCGACGAGGTGATGGGTGCGCTCGGTCAGCGGCGCATGCACGACAACGATGTCGCTTCGTGCGAAGAGATCGTCCAAGCCGACCGCCTCCACCCCGTCGGCGTCCGCAGACATGAAAGGATCGTGCGCGAGCACGCGGCAGCCGAACGCGGAGAACTTTCGCGCAGTCGCGCGTCCGATGCGGCCGTAGCCGACCAACCCGCATGTGAGCGACGCGAGGCGACGCAACCGCGCATCGGAAGGCATCCACCTTCCCGCTCGAACCTCGCGGTCGAATCGGATGAGACCACGCGTCCATGCCAGCGCAAAGCCGATCGCATGGTCGGAGACTTCTTCGACGCAGTAGTCCGGCACATTCGTGACGAGGACGCGTTGCGCCGTTGCCGCTTCGACGGCGATATTGTCGAGGCCGACACCGAGTCTTGCGACGATTTTCAGGTTCGGGGCGGCTGCAATCGCTGCAGCCGAAACAGGCGCCCAGCAAGTCAAGATGCCGGCAGGGCGGTGCTCGCGCACGAGGGCTTCGATCGCGCTGGCCGGCGCCGGCGATGCGGGGCCGCTGACCAATCGAAATCCGGCGGATTCGATGATGGTGCGCTCGACGCTGTCGTCGGGCCACGCGTAGTCGGTAAGAAGGATGGTCTCGCTCATCTGGAACCTTGTTCGTCGAAACGGATGAAATGTGTTCAAACGTTAGCACGAGAATCGTCCGATGCCAAGCAAGGGCGAATACGGTGAAGATGCCGCTTTTCATGGTGAATTCGCTAAGTTCGGTTCACGTCGGCTATCGAAAACCCCAATGTTACCCGGCCGAATCCCGCAATATGCTTCGTTACAGTGCTAACGTTAGCGCAACAAAGCACGCTCGATGCGACGCACGGAGTTCGCGCTAGAGCGACAAACGACAACCAGGAGACAAGCAATGAAGCGGCAATTCGCACTCGCGATCGGAAGTTGTCTTTGCGTGGCGGCCCACGCTCAGAGTTCGGTCACGCTGTATGGGCTCATCGACAACGGCATCTCGTATGTAAGCAATCAACGAGGGCATAGCGCCGTGTTCGCGTCGACCGGCAACATCGTCGGCGATCGTTGGGGCGTGACCGGCAGCGAGGATCTGGGTAGCGGATTGCATGCCATTTTCAAACTGGAAAACGGCTTTACCGGCACGAACGGCACATTGCAGCAGGGCGGGCGCTTGTTCGGGCGGCAAGCGTGGGTGGGCCTGTCCAATGCCTACGGCTCTGTGACTTTGGGGCGCCAATACGACTCCGTGGTCGATTTCCTGGCGCCGCGCAGCCTCGCCCAGAGCTTCGTCGGCGGGCTCGAGTTCATGCACCCGATGGACAACGACAACTTCGGCGATTTCTTTCGTCTCGACAATGCCGTCAAGTTCGCAAGTGCGGACTTCAGCGGCTTGAAATTCGGTGGTTTGTACGCGTTCTCGAACAAGGCGGGCGATTTCTCCGACAATCGCGCAATGAGTGCGGGGGCAAGCTACAGCCGCGGCCCGTTGACCGTCAGTGCGGCGTACATGCGCATCGACAACCCGGGCGACGGCGCGGCGGGCGCGCTCGACGGCTCATCGACGTCGGGCGATGCCACGTTCCACGCGGCCACGCAGCAGGTGTGGGGTCTCGGAGCGGGCTATACGATCGGCGCGGCCACGCTGGGGCTCGTTTGGAGCCATTCGCACTACGGCGCCGCGAGCGCGGTGTATCGCGGCAGCACGCTCGCGCCCGCGGCGACGGGTTCGCCCACCGATCTCACGTTCGACAACTACGAAGCGAATATCCGGTATCTAATCGACCCGGCATGGGTCGTGGCGGCCTCCTATACGTTCACGGACGGTCGCTATGTGAACGCTTCCGTGCATGCGAAGCCCCGTTGGAATCAGTTCAACTTGATGACCGCCTATTCGCTGTCCAAGCGCACCGATATTTATTTGATGGCCGAATATCAAACGGTCAGCGGAGCAGGACCGACGATCTTCAACGGCGCGTTCATCGGCAGCAGCGGCGGGCCGTCCGCTACGAACCATCAGTTCCTTACGAGCGTGGGGCTTCGCCACAAATTCTAAGCGGGCGCAGCGGGCGAGCCGGCGACCTCTCCGGCTTGCGCCGCGATCCACTCGCGGAAGCGGCCGAGCGCCGCGTTTTCCGCTTTTTCCTCCGGAAATATCAGGTAGTACGAGCGGCTGCTCGGGTGCTCGTGTGAAGACACTTGAATGAGCGCGCCACGTTTCAATTCGTCTTCCACGAGCAGGCGAGGCATCAGCGCGATGCCCATGCCTTGTTTCGCAGCCTCGGCCAGCATCGAAAAGAGCTCGAGCCTCGGCCCCGCCATATCCCCTTCGATCTCCATGCCGCGAGAGGCGAACCACTCGCGCCAAGCGTAGGGCCGCGTGCTCTGCTGCAGCAGCGTGTGGCGCGTCCAGTCGCCGCGGCTCACGGACTTGCGTGGGCCAAGGAGGGTGGGGCTGCATACGGCGATGAGCCTTTCCCCCATGAGCCGCACGCCGTCCGTTCCGGGCCAAATTCCGGGTCCCGCGTGGATCGCGGCGTCGAACTCGGTCCCTTCGAACAGGAACGGGCGTGTCTGCGAAGTGAGATTCACCGTGACGTCGGGATGCGCTTCGTAAAACATCGGCAAGCGCGGCAGGAGCCATTTCGTAGCGAACGTCGGGACCACGGCGAGTTCGAGTGTCGCGCCTTGCCCGCCTTTCGCCATGAGTTCCAGCGTATCGCGCTCGAAATCGTCCAGGCGCGCGACGACTTTTCGGCTATATGCCATTCCCGCTTCCGTCAGGGTCACGCCGCGGCGGCTTCTGCGGAATAGCTTGACCCCCAGGAACGCTTCCAAGGTACCGATCTGACGGCATATCGCGCTTTGCGTCACGGCAAGTTCGTCCGCCGCTTTGGTGAAGCTCTGGTGGCGGGCGGCCGATTCGAAGGCGCAGAGCGCGCCTGTGGAGGGAATTTT
>Ga0157369_10001642_pt1 | contig 27289 bp, 24 predicted proteins | sample C25metaG_FD_113461 | JGI IMG/M metagenome (GOLD analysis project Ga0157369, IMG submission 113461) | Corn rhizosphere microbial communities from Kellogg Biological Station, Michigan, USA - C2-5 metaG | ecosystem: Host-associated > Plants > Roots > Rhizosphere > Soil | place: USA: Michigan... | reverse complement strand
TTGGTCAACGAGCAACAACGGATCGTCGGATTGGGAAGAAAACTCCGGGCCGGCTTCCCCGGAGGGCTGGCTTCGTCTGAAACTCCGCCCTCTATTGCCTGGGTCGGGTTCATAAATTCAGCGTTCCCAAGCAGCTCATTCTCCGTCTATATCATCGGCCATCATGGCAAAAATCTGATTCCCGCGGGAGGACCGTTCCCGATTCCTCCGATTCGTGCCATGCGAGATGGAGGGCTTGGGCCTCCCCTTCAATCGCTCCGGTGGAATGCGCAAGGAGATTGGATCAGGAACGGGCCCATTCCGGGTGGAGCGCCGCCGATTTCCTACTATGAAAACCATTCCGATAGAAACGCAAATACCGGTGTCCTTACATCAGCCCTCTTCGCAAAACCTCCGGGAAACTGTCTCGTACTCGCCAACGCGCATGGACCGTCAACCGAAGGCCTTTCAGAACGGCTGATTAACGCGGATACAAGCGCCACGATTGCATATGCACCGTTGATCGACAGGTATTCGGATTGGAACTTCTGGTCCATTGCCTTGCCGCCGGACATCCAGCGCCTACAAATTGTCGCCGAGGACCGCGGCCGTCGTCTGGAACAATGGTTGGCGATAAGCGAGCCTCATTTTTGCAAATAGATTTTTCATAATATTTCCGGCCGTTTAGATAGAAATTCACCAGTGATTCCTCATTGCCCAACAGATTTACAGAAGATATACCAGGCGCGATTCGCCGGGCAGACGGAGTACAGACAGAGAGTGTGGCAAGTGCTCTGCTCTTTCTTCTCGAAGTGGATACGCGCGGACGGCGAGACATTGGACCTTGGCTGCGGCCACTGCGAGTTCATCAACAACGTCGAATGCCGCCGGAAATATGCAATGGACCTTAACCCGGATGCGGGCGAATTGGCAGCGCCGGGCATCGGCGTTCTGCTACAAGACTGCTCGGAGCCTTGGCCGATCGCCCCCGACAGCCTCGCCACAATATTTAGCAGCAATTTTTTCGAGCATTTGCCCACTAAGAGCGCGCTCGAAACCACCTTACGTCACGCTTACCGTGCGCTTCGTCAAGGCGGCAAGTTGATTCTGATGGGCCCCAACATCAAATATGTACCCGGCGCGTATTGGGATTTTTTTGATCACTACATCCCCCTCACCGAGCTGTCTGTAGCCGAAGTCCTGACGAAATGCGGGTTTCAGATCGACGTTTGTATCGACCGCTTCCTGCCCTACAGTATGTCGCAAAGACGCACCTACCCGATTTGGATGCTGAAGACCTACCTTGCCATGCCCTGGGCATGGCTATTTTTTGGTAAGCAATTTCTAGTGGTTGCGCGGAAGTAAACCGATTAGTTCGTTCTTCGAAAATCACCGCCGCTGAAATATTTCTCGAGCCACACATACAGGCAGATGAATAAATAGCGGCTGCCCATTTCTTTGATTTTAAGCTTTGGCTCGCCGCTGCGGCGATTCCGCCAGGTGATGGGAATGACTGTCCATGTATAGCCGCGAACAATCGTCTTGAGGGGCAATTCCACGGTGAGATTAAAATGCGGCGAGAGCAGGGGTCTGCAGCCATCGATGACGGTCCGGCGGTAGGCCTTGAAGGCATTGGTGGTATCGTTCAACGACACATGAAAAAGCATCCGTATGAAGAAATTTGCCAGCCGGTTGATTCGCAGTTTCAGGCCGGGATAATCGATTACTCCGCCACCCTTTACGAACCGCGAGCCGAACACGGCATCCCAGCCTTCGTTGAGCAATTGCCAGTAGCGGACCACGTCACGGCAATCGTCGGATTCGTCGGCCATCATGATAACTACGGCGTCTCCCAGTATGTAGTCGAACCCATGAATAAGCGCGCGGCCGAAACCGTGTGGCCCCGCGTTTTGAAGAGGGCGTAGAGTAGGGACACGCTCGCGAACCTTCATCAACTTTTCCCAGGTCGAATCCGTACTGCCGTCGTCTACGACGACAATCTCGTGGGGAACACCGTGAATGTTCAATTCGACGTAGAGATGCTCAACCGTGGAAGCGATGCATCCTTCCTCATCGCGAGCCGGAATTACGATGCTGAGCAATTGCAGGGGGCCTGCGTCGGGACGCATTGCGTTGGATGTCATACCGCGCCGCAATGCGCAAGCCAATCGGGATTTCTTTCGACGTGCACCGCAATTTCCTCGAGGATCGAAGGAAGCGTACGAGTGGGCTCCCATCCGAATTCGCCTCGCGCGCGGGCAGTGTCCATCACAATCCACGGGGCATCAAAAGGGCGCTCGCGCTCGCCGGGGTGAGGCATATGAGGACCGAAGCGATCATCACACCAGGCAGTCAATTGCGCCAATGAAATCGAATTCTCAGGCCCACCGCCCACGTGATAAACCGGTTCGGCAGGGGGATCGCGCCGCACTTGCTGCGCAATGAGCAGCGCGAGGTCGTCCGGATGAAACGCATCTCGGACCTGCAAGCCGCGCGCGCCGAAACCGATATAGCGCAAGCTACGCCGCGCGGCATGCGCGTGAAGCCAGTAAGAAAAGATGCCCTGCTCCGCTGTGCCAAATTGGCCCGCGCCTGCCAGGATGCCGCAGCGATTCAGCCACACAGGAAAATCGAACGTGGCGCCGTACTCAACCGCCATGATCTCGGAGGCAAGTTTGGTCGCCCCGTAAATAGAAACAGGCTGACGGACGGGAAACTGCTCGGTGAGCCCACTTTCACTCACGCCCGAAGGCAGCGGCTTCGTGTCGTCCAATGCGAAGCTCGCGCCGCACTCACGCACCGGTAAGGCGGCGAGATCGCGAACAGAATACACGCGGTTCGTGCTGATAACAATAAGACCGGTGCCGCGCTCACGGCAGTACTCGAGCAGGTTTAGCGTGCCGGAAAGATTGTGCTCGGCGACTTGCCGCGCGCTCGAACGTCCGTCGACGCCCGCCAGGATACTCGGATTTGCCGCCGCGTCTATGACCCAGTCACAAGCTGGCAGGGGATCCAGATCGCTACGCAGCCGCAGATCCCCGTGAAAGAAGCGTACTCCCGTGGCCACCGCCGGAGCCCGGTTCATTTCACTTCCCGGGCGTAGCAGATTATCGATGCCGCAGATTTCAACGTTGTCGATAAGATCCGGGAGCGCGATCGCCAGCCGGTTACCGGCGAAACCGCACACACCGGTAATCAAAATTTTCATCCGGCAGCCACCCGCCGGGGGGGTTCCCGGGGCGAGGTGCCATCGGGGTCATTCGCTAATGCACCGTCGGGAGCTTTCACAGGGCCGTCGAGAAGTGGATCGCCGGTTCGCCGCATCCACGAATCCAAACGAGCGCGCATATCTTTTAACGCCGCCGCGTAGGCCGGATCGTCCACCAGATTGCGGGTCTCATTTGGGTCGAAGACGCAATCGAACAAAAGATCGCGCGGCACGATTTGCTGTCGCCAGCCGTTCTTCAGCCATAGATCCTTGCTCAATCCGTCATCACAGTTCGGCAGCACGGGTGTGTGCTTGTCTCCGAAATGGCGAATGTAGTTAAAACGTTGAGTACGGACAGCCCGCTTCGGCTCGTAGGCGGCGTGATAGTTCACTTCGGCAAATAGCTCATCGTGAATCTCCGGAACTTCTCCTCGCACCAACGGCAATAGCGATTTTCCCTCGAGCCAAGCGGGTTTTTCGATGTTGAGCAGTTCGCAGATAGTTGGATATAAATCCAGATGGGACACCATGGCATTTGAAACCTTGCCGCCCGTGAAGCCACCCGGACCGCGCAGGATCATATATACCGAGGTGCCATGCACCGTCAGGTTGCACTTCATGCCGGGAAACGAGATTCCATGGTCGGTGGTCGAGATCACGAGCGTGTTTTGCGCTAACCCCGCGGATTCGAGTGCATCCAGCACGGTACCCACACCTTCGTCAAGAACTCTTGCCGAGGCATGAAACGCGGCCATATCCTGGCGCGTGAGGAGCGTATCGCTCACGGTTGCCGGCGGCTCAGTAAAGCGCGGATCTTCTGCGGGGCCGGGTTTGTGAAATTCGCGATGGGTCTCGAAAAAGCCGACGTCGAGAAAGAACGGTTGCTTGGGTGCGGCCTTCAGGAAGTTTCGAGCTGCCGGCGCAACCTGCGCCACATGCACGCCGCCGGTCGCGACTACTTCGTCGTAGCCGATGGTGGCGGCCTCCTTGGCGACGTGCTGCACGCCGATCAGCGTGGAACGATAGCCCTGGGGGCGCAACCAATGCAGCAGATGCTGGTTGTAGTCATTTAGCAAGAATCCGCGATGCGCTAAGCCGAGCATACCGTTCCGATGTGGACATTGGCCAGTCAACAACGCAGCCCGGCTGGGCGAGCAAGTGGGCGCTGCGTCGAACGCCTGGCGAAACAGAAATCCTTCCCCGGCGAGCTTTTGCAGATTCGGAGTGCTGATGGCGTACCCGTAAGGTTGGATGTAGCGCCCTGTATCGTGCGAGTGCAGATACAGAATATTGGGCTGCGCGGAGGGCGCCGCTTGTAAACGGCCGGCTAGCACGCCCGTAGCGGCAGCCAAACCTTTCATCAATTCGCGCCGCGAGCGGGCGTCTGCTTCCTCAGGCATTCGTCTTCATTCTATGATCGGGCCGCCGCTTGCGGAGCACGCGTTCCAGAACTTCCAGGAAATGAGGCTCATTCTCTAGTTCCAGGTCGATTTCGAGCCACGCGAGACTCAACGGTGCAATCGCCTTTTCCAGATGATTGGGACAATTGATGCGATCCTTCTCAGTCGTCACCAGCACCCTTGCGCCATGCATACGAGCCTGATGGGCCAGGCGCTGCAGTTCGAACGGCTTGTAGGAGTGATGATCGTCGAAGAACCAGCGAAAGACCACGTTGAGACCCAGCGATTCGAGCGTGCGCCAGAAATTCTGAGGGTTTCCTAAGCCGCAAAACGCGGCGACACGCTCCCCGGCTAAACTTTGGATGCAGGCACCGGTATGGTAATCGCGCCAGCAGCGCGCGAGAAGACGGGTGCGAAAAGCGGGAGCGGTCGGATTGAGCCCCCGCAGACGGGCCCGAATGGCTTCGAAGCGTAAATCGTTTTCGGCGCGGGTAATGACGAACGCGTCGGCGCGGCCCAAGGCCTCAAGAGGCTCGCGAAGACGTCCCAACGGCACCAGTCCGTCCTGGCCGAAAGGGTCGAGACCATCGATGACGACAATGTCAAAATCGCGATCGATACGCGCGTGCTGGAATCCGTCATCGAGCAGCAGAACGCCTGTCGAAGGAAACTGGCGCAACAGGATCTGAGCGCTCTCATAGCGTTTCGCACCGATTCCGATCGGGGCGACGCCGGCCCGCAGGAAGATTTGCGCTTCGTCTCCGGTCAATCGCGGAGACGCTTTCGCGGCCGGCCCTAGCACCAGATTCTCCGCAGGAAAACGCCGCCGATAGCCGCGCGTGAGAATAGCGGGAGCATAGCCGGCCGTGCGCAGGCGCTCCGCCATGTAGTTAGTGAAAGGCGTTTTGCCGGAGCCCCCGATTGTGATGCCGCCGATGCTCACCGCCGGCACCGGAAGCGGAAGCAAGGACGCGGCACGATGTTCGGCTTTGCTGCGTTGTATTACCGCGCCAACTTTCCAGACAAATGCAAGCAGACCGAGCAGGGCGCGCATGAAATTGCCCCGCGGAGTCTTGAGCCAAGCCGAATGATAGAGCGGCCAGAGGCGCGTAGCGATAGAGCGTGAGACGCCCTGCCGCCCTAGGACCAGATGGAGCGCTCGCCTCCCCAGATCGCTCGCCCGCCGCGGATTTTTTAGCAGATCCCGAATCGCTCCAGGAAGCTCCTGTTCGCTTCGAATTTGAACGATGGCCTGTTGCTCGATGAAATCTCCCGCGATCGCTTCAAAATTCTGCATGTGTGGACCGACCACGATGGGAACACCGGCCACAGCAGGCTCAATAATGTTATGGCCACCCCGCGGCGCCAGCGAGCCGCCGACAAATACGACATGCGCCAGTGTGTAGAGGGAAGCCAACTCGCCGATGGTATCGAGCAATAGGACACCCGGCAGTGCAATGTCCGTCGAGGCTTCGCCCATCGCTAAACTGCGCCGGCGCCACGGAAGCCCGCTCGCTGCGAGCTTGCGCGTAACTTCATCGAAACGCCCCGGTTGCCGCGGCGCCAGTATCAAAAGCAGGCTCGGGAATTCACGCGCCAATTCTTTAAACGCCGAGAGCACAATGTCGTCTTCGTCGACCGTGTGCTTTATGAGGCTGCCTGCTTCATTCGGGCCGGCTGTGCTTGCTGCAATCCAAACGTGCTCCGCGTCGAAGGAAGGAAGCTTGGCCGGCAACGGAACGGCAGCGGCATCGTACTTGAGGTTGCCCGCGATAGACAATCGCTGGGGCGTAACGCCGAGCCGCGAATAGCGCTCGAAATCCGCGGCGCTTTGCACCAACACCTCGTCCGCAAGCTGGAGCACTGGCCCGAACAACCAGCGCCAAGCTTGGTATTGGGGCCACGTCCGCGCCGAAATACGGCCGTTTGCGATGGCGAGCCGCGCTCCAGAACAGCGGACTTCCGAGTAGAGATTGGGCCAGATCTCGGTCTCGAGAACGATCACCAGAGCGGGGCGAATGGCACGCAGCGCGCGGCGCACGAAGGAGACGTAATCAAGCGGCGCGTAGAAAATGCCATCTACCAGACCGGAGGCCTGGCGCATCGCTGCCTTGCGGCCCGCAACCGTCGACGTGGAAAGATAGAAAGGTATGAGCGGCTGATCGGCGCGCAGTTGCCGGATCAGTGGAATGGCGGAAGCGACCTCCCCCACCGATACGGCATGCAACCAGATGCATCCCGGATTCGTCCGAGAGAAAGATTGGGGGAGTATGCCTAGGCGCTCCAGAAAATGCGGCCCGTAGCCGCGATCGAACAGCAGCCGTGCAGCAAAATAGAGGACGATGAAAGGAAATGTGACGAGCTGTAGTAGCCGATATAGGAGAAGGGCGCGCGTGATGCCTGGAACTCGTTTCTTGACTCCGAGTATAACGTTGGCGGCCGCGCTTGCCCTGGGCGCCTATGCGGGGGATGACGCGCCATTTCAGGCGCTTGCCGCAAGCGAATACGCGCACCAGGTGGTCCAGCAGGTGACCGTCGGAGCAAAACCATACGACACGCAGGATTTGACTACGGAGGCATTCGGAAAGAAGGCCGACTTGTTGAAGTACGGCGTATTTCCCGTGCTGGTCGTAATCGAGAACAAACGCGCCGATTCCCTTGACTTACGCCAGCTCGAGGTGAGTCTGGTGGGCGCGGACGGGCGGCACGTGACGGCGATTAGTCCGGACGAACTGCCGTTTATTGCGAAGAATGGCAAACGGCGTCCGTCAACACCTTCGGTAGCTTTACCGGTTCCGCTGCCCAAAAAGAAAAATCCCCTGGCGGACGATGCGATTGTGGCACGGGCTTTCGTCGCCAAAATGCTGCCGGCCGGCGATTCGGCCAGCGGGTTCTTTTATTTCGAAGCACGGCCCGAACGAGGAGACACCATCTATTTAAACGGCCTGCGCGAGGCGCGGTCGGGTAAAGAGATCATGTATTTCGAATTTCCACTGACGAACGGCAATACCGACGGCGGCCAATAGACTTCATCAGCTTTAGCCTCTCGCAAACGGCAGGCGGCTTTCGAGGTAGGCCGCGAACCCTCCTTTGAGGAACGACACGTTCCGGAATCCGAGATTCCAAACGACACTCGCCACAAAGCTGGCGCGCTTCCCCGATTCGCAGACCACGCAGAGTACGGTGTCGGGCGGCAATCCGGCAAGCGAGTCAGTTAAGTTATCTGGCGGGATGTGCAGTGCCTCCCGAATTCTCGCACGCTCGAACGCCGCCCGACTGCGCGTATCGACCACCAGAGTTTTCCAGGCTGAGACTCGGACCGCTAATGTGTCCGCCTCGACCATTTCGAGGGAACCCAAATCTCCGTAGCGTCGTCGCCAGTCTTCGATTACGTTCGGCCCGCACACACCTCCAAACTCCAACTCCAAGCCCGCCGTCAGAGTCTCGCGACACCGGTCAATCTCCTCCGGTGCTTCCGCGACAACAAGGGCCCTGCTCCCCTTGATGAGGCCATTAGTCCTTAGCAATTCCAGACAACCAGCGTCGGGGAAATGGAAGCTCCCCGGAATAAATCCACTGGCAAATGCCGCCGGACTTCTCACGTCCAGCAGAAGTACACCTAATTCTGGTGTCGCTCCCGCTAAGGGCAAGCGTACGCCCTCGATCGGCAGGCGGTTCTCCCCGTATGGGGTAGTTCCCATGAAATTCTCCAGATTACTTGAAGACGGATGTAATAAATATCGTACGTTTAGGGTGGGGTAGTCCAGCGGTTTTTTGAATTTAATCCTGCAATGACGACGCGACTGGTCCCCTAATATGTATATCCATCAGCGAATTGCGAAGCCCTGGCGGAAAGCTCCTTAACCGAAATATTCACAGAATGAAGGGGCAAATCAGAATGGATAATCCACTAAAGTACAGAGAATTATGAACTGATAGCTGAATCGGAGACACGCAGCGTTGGACGGCTCTTTGGTACCGGGACGCGTTCCTCCAATTCGGGAATGGCGCTCCGAGATTGTAACTTTTGCCCGGCTTTCCCTACAATCAATGTGAACGTCCAAAAATTCTTATGAAGTACTCTTCAGTGTGCGCCGCGATCTGCGCCTTGGTCCTGTTGGCCGGATGCTCGCAGAGCCCGGAAAAGTTATTGACGGCGGCAAACAAGTATCACCAGAACAAGAAATACCAGGAAGCCTCGATCTTGTACCGAAAGGTGATTCTAAAGGACAAGACGAACGCCGAAGCTTACTATCGCGAGGGGCTGAACCTGCTCGATCAGGCGAAAGTGTCGGAAGCGGCCAGCTATTTGCGACGCGCGGTCGACCTGCGCCCGAGCAATACGGATGCCGCGGTCAAGCTGTCTGAGATTTACCTGGCGGCCTACTCGCAGGATCCCAAAAAATTCAGGACGCTTCTCTCGGACGTTCGGGATTTAGATAAGAAGATCCTGCTGCAAAAAGCCGACTCCTTCGACGGTCTGCGCATTGAAGGGCTGCTTCAAATCGCCGATAAACAATATGACAAAGCGGTCGTTGCGCTGGCCAGGGCCAACCAGATCAACCCTCACGCTCGCAATCTCGTCAGCTGGTACGCCGAAGCGCTGGTAGCCAACAACAACCTTCCGCAGGCCATGAGCCTGATGGAAGATATGGTCACCAATGATAAAACCTTCGGACCTGGATACGATTTCCTGTTTCTCCAGCATGGTCGTGCTGGGGAGCGCGACAAAGCGGAAGCCGTGCTGCGGGAGCGGGTAAAGAACGACCCAAAGAATCCGGTTGGCTATCAAAATCTTGCCAGCTACTTGCTGGCGTCCAATCGAACCGCCGAAGCCGAAACCTTAATGCGCCAGATCTTGGGCGACAAAAGTTTTACGAATGGGCATGAACTGGTCGGGGACTTTTATGTCCGGGCCAAGAAATATGACCAGGCCCTGGCCGAATATCAGCAGGGCGAAAAGGAAGATTCCAAAAACAGTGTGAAATACCAGGAGCGTATCGTCGCGCTGCACGCCTACAGCGGCCGCACCGATCAAGCCTCCCAAATGGCTAAGGAACTAGCTGAGAAAAACCCTAAGAACCTTTCCGCTAGTGAGATGTACGCCTCGCTTTTGCTGCAGAGCGGGAATACGGCGGATGCTACCAAGTCCTTGGCCGAACTAAAGAAACTCGCGGCAAACAATCCGACCGATCCGGTTTTGCATTTGGACTTGGCACGAGCGTATTTCGGCTTGAACGACCGCGACAAAGCCCTTTCGGAAGCTCTCGAGGCGATGCAGACGGAACGGAAAACGAATCCGCGGGTTGGAGTGATCGTACCGGCGAGGATTGTGGCGGCCCGCGTATACGCCGATCGCGGTTTGTACCCCAAGGCCATGGAGCAGGCAAACATGGCCCTCTCGATGCAGCCCGGAAATCCGGATGCCAGCTTGATTCGGGCCCGCGCCCTGATCGGCATCAACGACATGGAGAAGGCCCTGCCCGAGTTGGAAGAACTGGTAAAAAAGTTCCCTCAGATGAACGATGCACGCCTGCAACTTGGCGGCCTCTACCTGGCGCAGCGCCAGTATGACAAGGCGGAAGAACAATTCCAGGTTGTGTCCAAGGCGACGCCGCCGGATATTCGCGGCTTCCTTGGGATCCAAACTGTACGGCTAGCCACCGGCAAGAGCGCACAGGCGGTTCAGGCCATGCAGGATTTAGTCGACAAGAATCCCACTAATGTCGCCTATCGATACCAACTGGCGAATTTTCAAGGCACCGCGGCCAGCATGGGCCGGGCATCCAATTCCACCCACTCTCAGCAACTGGTCCAGCAGGCTGCCGACAATTATAAAGAAATTTTGAAGACTACCCCCAAGTCCGCGGATGTCTGGTTGCGCCTGGGCGTCATGCAGCGCGACCTCGGGCAGTTCGATGCCTCGTTGGCGTCTTTCGAACAGGCCGCAAGCGCCGATCCAAACAATGCGCAAGCATTCCTCAACAAGGCTCTGCTGCTCGAGGCGACCGGCAAAAAGACCGAGGCCCACGATGCCTATAACAAGGTGCTCGTCCTTCAACCGGAAAATGCGTTGGCGCTCAACAATCTTGCGTATCTCAATGCCGATAGCGGCAAGAATCTGGATCAAGCTATGACCTTCGCCCAGCGCGCCAAGCAAAAAGCGCCGGATAACCCCGACGTATCGGACACGCTTGGCTATGTGTACTACCAAAAGAATCTGAATTCCGAGGCCTTGCGTATTTTCAGGCAGAACGTGCAGGATCATCCGCAAAATTCCATGTTCCACTTCCATCTGGCAATGGCTCTGCTAAAACAGGGAGACAAAGAGGGTGCGCGCCAGGAAGCCACCAAAGCGCTTACAAATGCCGTACCTGAGCAACAGGACAAGATCCGCTCATTCGTGAATCAGATCGGCTAGTCACCCGCCGGTGCAACTTCTCGATCGGCATCCTGCGGCCCGCTACATTGCGCCCTTCGCCACGGTGCTTGTGTTTTTGTCGCTATGGCCCAAGCTGTCAATCGATCCGCGATGGGCATGGCCGCTGACCGTCCTCATCGGAGCAGCCGTGTGCGCGGTTTGCTGGCCGCGCGAACTCTCCCTCGTGCCGGTTCGGTGGCCGGTAAGCATCGCAATCGGTGCTGCGGTGTTTGTTCTTTGGATCACGCCGGACCTGCTCTTTCCTCACTACCGTGAGTCGGTTGTATTTTCAAATCAAGTTTTCGGCCTCGTGCGCTCGTCACTGCCGCCCGAAGCCCTCCACAGCCCGTGGGTGCTCGCCTGGCGCACTGCCCGCGCTGTGTTGATCGTTCCGATTGCCGAAGAGCTGTTTTGGCGCGGATGGCTGCTGCGCTGGCTGACCAACCCCAATTTTCAAAAGCTCCCGCTCGGCGCCTGCTCGCCATTTGCGTTTTGGATCACGGCCTTTCTCTTTGCATCCGAGCACGGTCCTTATTGGGACGTTGGCCTGGTCACGGGCGTAATTTACAACTGGTGGATGATCCGTTCGAAATCCGTGGCGAGCTGCGTTCTAATGCACGCGGTGACCAACGGGCTGTTGAGCGCCTATGTGATCGTCTATAACCAGTGGCAATACTGGCAATGAAACTGTTCTGCCGGATTGCCCCCGAGCCGGCAGCTTTTGAGGGGCCCACTGATAAGCTATCTGCCATACGGAGCGTTAAAAGCTAAGAGACCGATCGCTGAATCTTCATTCCAACCATGCCCTGTCTACTTGCGCTGTTGTCTGTCGCGTTTCCTCGTGTCGCAATTATTCTCCTATGGCTATTCAGTAATTTCTTCACCGGCGTTTACCACGGCATCATTATTCCGGTCATCGGCTTCCTGCTATTGCCGCTGACGCTGATCGTCTATACCTACCTAGCCAAGACCTCGGGCGGCCATCTGACGACGACCCAGTTCGTTTTTATCTTTATAGCGGTCGTGGTGGATCTCGGTCTGATCGGCGGAGGCACGTTCCGTCGCAGAAGTTAACATCATGTCGGCCGAGCAAATCACGCTGGAACGACTGGACGACCAGATTGTCTGGTACGGGCGCAAGAGCCAGGGCGCGCAGCGCCGCTACAAATGGATGAAGGGCATGACGATTGCCTCTGCGGCGTTGATACCCGTATTGACCACGGCCAAGCTGCCACACGTTACCGACGTGGCCGCTGGTTTGGGCGTGCTGATAGCGATCCTAGAAGGCATCCAGCAAATGAATCACTATCAGGCTAACTGGGCTTCATATCGGGCTACTTCGGAAGCCCTCGAGCGCGAAAAGTTTCTGTATCTGGGAAAGGCCAATCCCTATCTCGGCGCCACCAATCCGCAAGGCATGCTCGCCGAACGAGTAGAGGCACTGGTATCACAGGAGAACGCGCTGTGGGCCTCGACCACCGCCGGGAAGCAGGAAGCTCAGAATTCTCCTCCCTCGAGCACTTAACCTTGAGAGGAACGCAGGATTACCCTACTAGCACTGTGTGGCTTTGTTCCGCACTTTCAGCGCCGCTATCCAGGGCATCGACGCTCATATTGTAGATGTCGAAGTCGACATGTACCCGTCGGGCACGAGCCGCGATTTTGTGACCGTAGGCATGCCGGACGCGGCCGTCAAAGAAAGCCGCGAACGGATCAAATCCGCTCTGCTCAACTCGCATTTTGGTTATCCGAGCAAGTCAGTCACTATCAATCTGGCGCCTGCCAACGTGCGTAAAGAAGGTGCTGGGTTCGACCTGCCGATGGCGGTCGCCATTCTCGGGGCCATGGGGCGCGTGAGTTCGACGGACGATTATCTGCTGGTTGGCGAACTTTCCCTCGATGGAAGTTTACGGCCGGTGCGGGGCGCCCTCTCCATCGCGGTCTGCGCAGCGCGCCGCGGCATACGCAACCTGCTGGTTCCTATAGCTAATGCTTCGGAAGCAGCTGTGGCGGAAGGTGTACGAGTCTTTGGTGTGAAGCATCTCGAAGAAGTCGTGCGCTTCCTGAACGAGCCGGCTTTGCTGTGCCCCACACCCGCGACACTCGCCGAACCGCAAAGCGAAAAGGCGGCGTATCCCGATTTCAGCGACGTCCGTGGACAGACCATGGCCAAGCGCGCGCTCGAAGTCGCCGCGGCTGGAAGTCACAATGTTTTGATGATCGGGCCGCCCGGCTCTGGTAAAACGATGCTCGCCAAACGCTTCGCAGGTATTCTTCCTGCGTTGACGTTTCGCGAGGCACTCGAAGCCACGCAAATCCACGGCGTGGCGGGCGTGCTTCCTCCGGGCATCGGGATTCTGCGTCAAAGGCCCTTTCGGGCTCCGCATCACACCATCTCAGACGCCGGCTTGATTGGCGGCGGCAGTGGGAGCGCCCGCCCCGGCGAAGTCAGTCTCGCCCATCAAGGCGTTTTATTCTTGGACGAACTGCCGGAGTTCCCGCGCGGCGTGCTGGAACAACTCCGCCAGCCCCTCGAGGAAGGCTCGGTCACGATTGCGCGCAGCAACGGCACGCTAACCTTCCCCGCCCGGTTAATGCGGGTCACAGCAATGAATCCGTGCCCCTGCGGTTTTTACGGCGATAGCACGCGCGAATGTCGCTGCACACCAGGCATCATTCAGCGCTATCTCGCGAAAGTCAGCGGTCCGCTGCTCGATCGTATCGACCTCCACATCGAAGTTCCCGCGGTTCCCTACAAAGAACTGCGCGGCAAGAGCGACGGGCAGTCGTCCGCCACCATTCGCGAGCGGGTGGAAGCGGCGCGCGAAATTCAGCGGCAGCGCGGCTTCTACAATGCGCAGATTCCCGTCGCGCAGCTACGCACCTACTGCGCATTGGACGATACAGGCGAGCGCACACTTGAAATGGCCGTACGCCGGATGAATCTCTCGGCGCGCGCGCACGACCGCCTGCTGCGTGTAGCACGCACCATCGCCGATCTGGATCGTTCGCCAGGCGTTGCAGCCAAGCACCTGGCCGAGGCTGTCCAATTTCGGAACCTCGATAGAAACTATTGGAACTGATCTGACCAGTCGCGCTGCCGAGAGCTCTAGCGTAGTGCGTAGAGGTAAAACCGCGTGGCTGCCGGACCGGCGTCGGTAGTGAAGCCGGTTGCCGAAGATATCGAACAATACAGGTAATCGCCGGCATGCAGGAAATACGAGAACGGTGTATTAAACCCAAAACCGTTTGACTGCGTCGAACCGTCCCCTGAAAATGCGATCCGGGTTGTGGCCGTGGAATGGACCAGGTTCACGCTGATGTATGCGCTGTTGGTTGAAGATGTCGATGACGACACGAGACAGCCACCGGCGTAAAATCCGTCCGCGGGAGCGACGAAGCGATCGGTGTGCGAAGACGTAGAATGCATCGAGCCATCATTGGTGTTGGGATCGTTCGCGTCAAAGAGAACGTTGTACGAGGCAAAGAGGCCGGGAATGGTCTGCGGCCCGCTGCTGTAGGCAAACACCCACTTGGGACCGTCCGCAGCCGAAGCCGGCTGATTCAACTGCGCCATCGTGGTCGCGCCTGCCGCTGGAACACGCCAGCGGAAGGTGTTCGCCGTGGCGCCACGCATCAGCAGCAGGGTGTATACGTAGCCTGCCGAATCGGAGGCCGCAAGCGTCACATCAATGATTCCATTGGTGATCGGGCGCGTGAGCTGGCCGGCCTGCACGGTAACGCCGTCATTACCCGTGAATTGACCCCAACTAAAATATGCGGTGCCGATGGTCACTGGATTGTTGGAAGAATCCAGTGCGGGGACGTTGAGGTGCACAGATTGACCGTACAGCACCGAAGATAACAACAACAGCACAACAGAAAATGTTCGTTTCATCTCTGACTCTTTCCGTGGTCGCGCACGTGAGGCAGAAGCCCTGGCGCGATACAAACTGCGATAAGCATGCCAGCGAGCCAATTCAGACCAGTGCAGTTTTAGGGTCTAAGATATTGATTAGGAAGCGACATACAAAATTTTCAAAAACGTTGACTGAGCCACACGGCGTCTGAGACGCGATTCGGCAAAGCCCCTCCTTCAAAAACTCCGAATTTAAGCGCCTGCCGAATCAGCAGCTTACATTTTTTTGTGCGGCTTATATAATCCGATGAGCCCGCCTGGCGGGAGTGCGTTTTTCATCCCTCTTTGTCCGTTCCGCCGGAAGCCGTAGGGCCATTGACACTTTTCAAAAAAAAATTATCCTGCTTGACTACCAATCACTTCGCGCAGGTTCGAGGGGTCCGCGCGAACTATCGTGAGTTATTTCTGAAAGCAAAGAAGGGCCTGCGGGGACGCGGGCCTTTCATTTTCCTGTTCGCCAGCCGGCGACAAGCTCCCACGCGTGCGGGCACACGCGTTTGGGGATGTTGGGTGGGCATCCCATCCCCTTGGTTGAGCGGCCGGCATATGGCGAGTGGGAACGGCGCCGGAACTGGGCATTCCGGCGCCATCTGGGGCGCGCCGTTTGGACATAGCGGCGCGCCGCTCCTTCGCACTTAGTCCTTGACGTCTACTTGAATTGTCTTGGCGCCGGTCACCACATAGTTGTCAACCGGAATCACGATGTGCGCCGCTTCCGCTCCATGTGTAGCCGTCAGTGCGGCATTGCTGTTGGCCGAAGCCGACGGATCGGCAAGAATCAACATCACCGAAGGCGGCGGGTCGGGAAGTTCGCCTCCCGGAAGCTGCCCGGCGACATTGAATGACGGCTCTTGACGCCACACCCGAATATAGAGAGCGTCGCTCGCGCGATAGGAATTAATCATTTCGATCAAACGTTCCGGCACGCGCAACGAGGACGCCGCGACGCCTGCAAAATCTGGAAAATTCAGCGTGTTAGCATCGCTCACCGTAAAATTTAGCGGCCCATTTGGCGCGCCTGCCGGAACCTGATAGGTGGCCACACGCGTTATCTCCAATCCATTTTCGCCTTCGAGCAGAGCAGTGATCTGAACCGAATCGCCTGGATGCACCTCGTGCGCGGAAGTCCAGGCCTGTGCTAGGCGCAACTGGCGCTTGCTATCGACTTGATCTAGCGTGAACGACATGCTTTTCAAATGGAGATTCGCGAAACCGCCGCCGAGGACAAAGCCAAGCGTAACCACCGCGTCCGCCGAGACCTGTTGCGCCAGCGCACTGTCGCTCACGAACATGTCGTGAATGCGCAGCGGCGGGAGAGCACCGTCAAACTGTACTTCACCCTTCAGCCTTATAGTGCCAACTCCCACGGTGCGCTGGGTGGCATCAATGGTGGAAAAAAGCGCCGCCTGGGTAAGGAGCGGAGTTAGCAACCGATCGTTAACGACTTGTAAGTGGTAGTCGCGCGCCGATGCTGCGCCGGAACGGACCGATATGGTGAGGGGCACGGTATGCGAGGGACGGCCTATTTCTCCGGCAACGGCGGTATTCCGGTCGCTGAGGATAGTGCCCATCCATTCGCGCGGCACCGAAAGTTTGAAGGACGAATTGAGAGTGGGAATTGAGGCTATGACTTCCGAGCGGGCAAAGGGAAATTCAATAGATCCGATGTCCAGGAAACGATGACCAAAAGCGTAGATCCGTTTCCCGTCGATATAAGTTACAGTGCCATCGGCGGTCATGTTCATATCGCCCGTGATGAGGCCGACGCTGATCATGGAGCCCGGTTGAAGACTCGCTTTGGGGCTTGGGCGAAGGATTGCCGAAGTTTGCAGAGAGTTTGCCGGGCCGGCGGCGACTCCCTCTTGTGGTTGAAATCCTAAGTTTCGGAGATCGGGTGTGAAGGCCATCAAGGTGGCGGCGGAGAAGCCAGTCAGGGAGACTGGCGTCGGCAATTCGGCTAATTTGTCGGAAGAGGCGAGACTACGATGATCCCCGCGCTGGAGGGCGGCCGGCAATGGCCGCGCGCTTGCCGGAGGCGGGGCGGAGAAAGTGGCATCGGCGAGCATGGCTTCGATGGGCTGAATGCCAGCTATCGGCTGTTTGGAGAACGGAAAGCCGAGGGCGATGGCGCCAAGCAGTTTGCCGTCGATATAGACTGGACTGCCGCTCATGCCTTGCAAAACGCCAGTTTCGGCCAACGGGCCCCCGCTGAGCCGGGCGAGGATGATGGTTTGCTTTGGACCAAGATTCTGGAGCACACCGAGGATTTCGACTTGGAACTCTTCGACGCGGTCGCCCTGGAAGACGGTCCGGCCGACGCCGCGGAGACCGGCGTGCACATCCTGGAGTGGGAAGAAGTTTTGAGCGCCAGCCAGACAGGCTAAGAGCAGTAGCAAAACGATGCCAACCGCGCTGCGGAAGTAGCTAGCCTTCGGCTTCAACATGCAAGAATTCATTGTCACGCATCGGACGGCCGAAAGGGCTTACCGCCCATGAGAGGCTTTCCGTGGCTCAAACCGCGGCTGTGAGGGCGAATTGGGTCGCCACAGCCCAAATGTGTGCTTAACTGAAGAAGAATTCACAGATGGTGAGTGTTCCGGTCGCGCAACCTCCGTCAGCCGCCGCGTCGCGGGTGTCCTGGCGCCTTGTCGCTTGGTTTGGCGGCCTGTTGATCCTCTGCTACGCGCCAATCCTCTATAGAATGGCCGTGCAGTGGGCCACGGATGAAAACATGGGGCATGGATTTTTCGTGCCGTTGGTGGCTGGATACATCGCCTGGCGCCGGCGCGACGCCCTGACCTTCGATCCGCGGCAAGGAAACCTATGGGGGCTGGCAACGGTCATCTTGGCGGCGCTATTGTCCCTTGTGGCCACACTTGGGGCGGAGTTGTTCACTGCACGGTTCTCATTCATTATCGCCCTCTTCGGCGTGATCCTGTATTTGGGCGGCCTGCGCTGGCTCAAAGTTCTTCTGTTTCCATTGGGGCTGCTTCTATTCATGATCCCCATCCCGGCCATCATTTACGCTCAGTTGACCCTCCATCTGCAGATTTTGGCCAGCCAATTGGGCGAAATGCTAATCACCCTGATGGGGATTCCGGTTTTGCGTGCCGGCAACACACTGCAACTCCCGAGCCAGACGCTCGACATTGCGGAAGCCTGCAGCGGAATCCGTTCCCTGCTTTCGCTAATGTTCCTGTCTTTGGTCTTCGCGTATTTCATGGACAAGAAGGTATGGATGCGTTGGGCGCTCCTGGCAGCGACCATTCCGATTGCTATTGGCGCTAATGGCATTCGCGTAGCATTGACAGGACTGCTTTCCGAGATCGATACCAAGCTCGCGAGTGGAATGTATCATGAAACAGAGGGGTACATTGTCTTTGTTGTAGCGCTGGTGGCGTTGTTTCTGACGCACCGGTTGATCAACTTGGCGGTGAAACGATTCGGAAAGGCATAAGGCCATGGCGGGATTGTTCAATTCCAAAAGCGTAAGCATATTGAGCCTGGTGCTGCTGGCGCAGGCTAGTGTCTTCTACGGGTTTTCCCGCAACGAGAAGATTCCCGTCCGCAGGCCCTTGAGCGAATTTTCCATTCCCGGTTCGGATTGGAAGATGCTCCAGGACGTCCAGATGGACCAGGAGACTCTGGACGTGCTCAAGGCAGATGACATTCTTTCTCGCTTGTACCAGGAGAAGGACAATGGCCAGATAGCGAACCTTTTTGTCGCCTATTTTGAAACACAACGAACCGGTAAGGCACCGCATTCTCCCAAGAACTGCTTACCGGGCGCTGGATGGGTGCAAGAGCAATCGGGCATGGTGGATGTGGCTATCGCGGGCGAACCGGCCGCTATCCGGCTCAACCGATACGTCGTTTCACGCGGGCAGAATCAAAGCGCCGTTTTGTATTGGTACCAGGCCCGCAACCGGACGATCGCGAGTGAATACGCTGCCAAATTCTTCACGGTCACCGATGCTATCCGCTACAACCGAAGCGATACGGCCCTGATACGTGTGGTAGTGGGTGTTGATGGCCGCGGGCCGGACCAAGCCGTGCAGACCGCAGTAAACTTCGTCAAGAGCTTCTTCGAGCCGCTCAAGCAATATCTCCCCTCTTAGCGGGCTCTAATGAAGCTCATTTTGACGGCGCTGCCGTTATTCTCACTTGTTCTCTGGGCCCAATCTGCAGGTCCTCAGGTCAAAGTGGTTGTAAGGGTTGACGACAAGCCCGAGCAAATTTTCACCGACACCGATTTAGCCAAGATGCCGCGCCATCATGTGAGCGTGACCGAGCATGGTACCAAGGTGGAATACGACGGCGTGCTGCTGCATGACGTTCTCGAAAAGGCCGGAGCGCCGATCGGAAAAGATCTGAAGGGTAAAGCCCTCACGACATATGTTCTGGCGACGGCGCGTGACGGTTACGTTGTTGTATATACGCTGACCGAAACGGATTCGGCCTTCACGGATTCCGAGATCCTCGTGGCCGACCGTGCCCAAGGACAGCCACTGAGCGATACGCAGGGGCCCTTGCGTATCGTCGTACCAAGCGACAAGAAACCGGCGCGGAGCTTGCGGATGCTTGAGCGAATCGATGTGGTTCAGTTAAGAAAATGATCGAGATCGCGATAGAACCGTGGGAAACAATGGTCCGGCACGCCGAGAAAATCTATCCGAACGAATGCTGCGGTGCAATGCTTGGCCGCCTGGATGACGGATCTAAATTGGTTACAGAGGCCGTACCGATGGAAAATGCGTACGTTGGGCAGCAAGCCGAACGATATGAACTGCGGCCGGAGGACCTTCTCGAAGCGGATCGCCAGGCACGTGCACGCGGGTTGGATTTGATCGGCATCTTTCACTCGCATCCGGATTGCGACGCGTATTTTTCAGCCACGGACCTGAAGAACTCTTGCCCCTGGTATTCGTTTGTGGTGCTCTCTATCCAAAATGGAAAATTCAATCATGCCAATAGTTTCTTGCCGGATTTGGACCAGACGTCGGCGGAACGCGAGGAGTTGAAATGGCCAAAATTCTGATTCCAACCGCACTGCGCCAGTTCACCGAACAGAGCGATTCGGTAGAAGTGACCGGTGCTACCGTGCGCGATGCGCTCGATCAACTAACCGCCCGTTATCCGAACATCAAGAAAAATCTTTTCAGCGATCAAGGTAAGCTGCGCAGCTTTGTAAACGTGTATGTGAACGACGAAGACATACGATACCTGGACAAAGATGCGACAAAGCTCGAGGGCAACGAGACGATTTCGATTGTGCCAAGCGTGGCGGGCGGAGCGACAGCGCTGGCCGAAGCTGCGCCCGCTCTTTCGAATGAAGAGGTGGCACGCTACAGCCGGCATCTAATTCTGCCCGAAGTCGGAATGGAGGGCCAAACTAAGCTCAAGCAGGCCAGTGTGGCTATGATCGGGGCGGGCGGCCTTGGTGCGCCGCTCGGCTTGTATCTGGCTGCGGCGGGAGTCGGACGTATTGGAATCGTGGACTTCGACGTGGTCGATGCATCCAACCTTCAACGGCAGGTCATTCATGGCACCAGCGATATCGGCCGCAAGAAGCTGGACTCGGCAGCAGATCGTATGCACGATATCAACCCCAATATCCGCGTCGATAAATTCGACTCTGGATTGACGAGTGAAAACGCGCTCGAGATTTTGCGTGATTACGACATCGTGGTCGACGGCACAGATAATTTTCCGACGCGCTACCTGGTGAATGATGCTTGCGCAATTCTGAAAAAACCCAACGTCTACGGCTCGATTTTTCGATTTGAGGGACAGGCATCGGTATTCACTCACCAGGATGGACCCTGCTACCGCTGCCTGTATCCGGAACCGCCACCGCCTGGTTTAGTTCCAAGCTGCGCGGAAGGTGGAGTGCTCGGCATCTTGCCGGGCATCATCGGGGTGATACAAGCCACCGAGGCGGCGAAAATTATTCTTGGGATCGGCGCGACCCTTAAGGGCCGGCTCCTGCTCTACGACGCGCTCGGAATGCGTTTTCGCGAATTGAAACTGCGGCGGAATCCGGATTGCCCGGTGTGCGGCGACCATCCAACAATCACCAAGTTGATTGATTACCAGGAATTTTGTGGAATTCGACCATTGAATGCACAGCCGGTCGCTACGGAAGCTGCGATCGACGCCCTGGAGCTGAAGCGGAAACTGGATAGCGGCGATAACTTCCTCTTAATCGACGTGCGCGAGCCATACGAATACCAGATCGCTCGCATTCCGGGAGCCCGGCTGATTCCACTCGGCGAGCTGCCGAAGCGTTTGCGAGAACTCGATCCGAACGCAGAAATCATAGCCCAGTGCAAATCTGGTGCGCGCAGCCAGAAAGCTGTGGACTTGATGAAGCAACATGGCTTTAAAAACGTTCGAAATATGATCGGCGGCATCACAGCCTGGAGCGACAAGGTCGATCCTAGCGTGCCGAAGTATTAAAATTTAGCGGCCCATTTCCGGCGCCGAGACCCGGCGCCGTTTCAATAGCTCTCTGGACAAACGCCTTGGCTTGCGCTACCGATTGCTCCAAAGCATGACCAAGAGCCAGGCCAGCGGTGATCGCCGCCGAATACGCGCATCCGGTGCCATGCGTGTGACGGGTTTCGACGCGCGTACCTTCAAAAAAACGAACGCCGCTCTTACTATAGAGCAAGTCAACGGGCTGGCCCGGCAAATGGCCGCCTTTGATCAGAACGTTCGGGCAACCTAGATCGAAAAGGCATTGGGCGGCCGCCTGCATTTCTTCTTTCGTACTAATCGACCGGCCCGTCAGAGCTTCGGCTTCGGGCAGGTTGGGCGTCAGCAGCAAAGCGCGTGGGAGTAATTTGTGTCGCAGCGCGGTCACGGCATCGGGTGCCAGCAGGCGCGCGCCATGTTTGCTCACCATAACGGGATCGACAACCAGCGGAAAGCCGAACGTTGCGGCTAATGCTGCAACCGCTTCGATGATCTCGACATTCCCGAGGGCCCCCGTCTTTGCGGCAGCCGGCGGGATGTCTTCAATCACAGCTTGTATTTGCCTGATCACCAGAGCTGGGTCCAGCGTGTGGACCTCAGAGACGGCTTGCGTATTCTGCACGGTCAGCAGCGTTACTACTGCTTCCCCATAGACGCCGAATTGTTGGAAGGTTTTGAGATCAGCCTGGACGCCGGCTCCGCCGCTGGGATCGGAACCCGCGATTGTGAGGGCGATTGCTGACATATACAACCTTAACTCCCTGGATAACGCTTTGGGCCTTTCTCCGCATATCGACAACTTCAGAAATGTCGCTTATCCGAAGTCGCCCCGGGACGCTTTCTACGCGGTAAGGGATTTGTTAGGCAACACAAACGTGATAGTGGTGCATCGCAGAAATCCTTGAGCGGCTGGCCACTGAACACCGGGCTACGGGTTCATTGTTGAGCGACGCCGCACTTGCCGCCTTGGCTCTCGAGAACGGCGCATCACGCGCTTCGCGTGACCAAGACTTCAGCCGGTTCACGGGATTGCGCTGGATTAATCCGCTGGCCTGATTTCTCTTATTGGAACGTCTGCGTAGCGTTGGTTTGTCCGGCTGAGTTGGTGAGCCCTATCGCGACTGCGCCCACCTGGGTCACGTCGCCCTGCACCGGGAAACTGGCTTGCAGCGCGAATGCCCCGCCCGTCTGATTGTTGGTAAAGAAATACTGCTGAAAACTCGTCGTGGCATTTACCGTGACCGGCGTGATCACCTTTCCGGCCAGATCGTAGAACGTGAAGCTAAGCTGGCCGGCACTGTAGGTGTTGTCATAGCCATTAATGGTCACCACGAGATTCGGATTCTGACGGACCGCAGTCGCCGAGGTGATGTGTATGGCCGTGGGTGTAATTGTGAAGGACTGCGAGTACGATGCGGTGTTTACAAATTCGAGGGTGAACGTCAACGTCCCGGCGGTGGTCCCGGTTTGGAAGGCAATCGTGGATTGACCTTTATAGGCGGCAGTTTGCGCGCCGACCGCCAGATCGATATTTAGGAGGCGGCTGTTCGTGGCGAGGAAAACTACCGCCGGGTCGTCCGCCACATTGGGTACCGAGGGCACGAATTTCATACTCAGCGTACCCGTCCCAGCAATGGCAGCCGGAGCCGAAAACTGAACGCTCAAATTCACTTGCTGCTGGCTGATAAGAGGCTGTGAGCTGAGTTGAAACGAGAAGGACGGAAAGGGCGAAATAACGGTGAGCCCCTGTAAAACGAACTGACGGGGGCCAATCGACAGAGAGCCCGTGTACGTGCCGCTGGTAGCCGCTGCAAACGTGAGCGTAAACGCAATGGAGGTCCCCGGCGCAATGCTAATAGGCTCGGTGGGCACGCCCGAGATTCCGAACCCGGCGCCCGAAACGCGCAGGGGAGAGACCGCGACGGCATTGTAGGATATCGCGGGATTCGTCACTACGAAATTGAAGATCGAGCTGCCACCGCCGCCTGCAACAAGCTGATCAAATTGGATGGCCGTTGCGGCTTGCGGGCGTGTGATTTTGCCAAATGATGGGCTGCCCGGGGTTATGTCCGTATAAGAGATGTCTAGCGCGTCGATATCGGCGACAACAATTCCCGTTCCTTTAAGCGCGTAGCTGAGCGTGCCGACAAGGAGGGCAGTAGAAGGATCGGTAACACCGAGCTGTCCGGGCGCGAAGGTGACAGTGAGCGTAGCAGAGGAGTTGCCGATAATCGAGGCCGGAAGAGCCGAAGTGTCCAGGTGAAACGCAGTGGCAAAGAATTGGGTAGTCTGCAGCTTGATTGTGGGCGTGGGCAATGTGCCCGAAGTCTGGTTCGACAGAATGAACGTCACGGTAACCGAGGAGCTCGTCGAGACACTTCCGAAATCGAAAGGAGTGCTGCTCGCGGGTTGCAGGACGACTGCGCTACCGCTCGCGGCCTTATAGCTCAGTAGCAGTTGAGGACTGATGGCGTTGCCGGTCAGCGTAGAGGCGTTTACGGTGCCGCTCGGGCATGGATTGGCGCCGCTCGTAAAGCTGCAACCAGCCTGCTGGATCTGATAGGTAGCTCGCAGGTAGCCGGTTATGGCCCCGGTGGAGGTAGGCGAAAAATTGATAGTGAAGAGAAGTGAACCAGACGGCGCGAGTACTTGGTCGATGATTTGTCCGGTAATGGAGAAGTTGCCGTTTCCGACGGTTGAATTGGCAGCATTAGACACGAACGCCTGAACCCAATAGATTGTGCCGGCCGACGTGTTCACTGCCTTGATAACCAGCGGTGTAGAACTACCCTGCGGCGTATTCGCAAACGCATACGAAGAATTGAGGGGTGTATCCGGGGTGGCGCCGCTTGTGTCGTGTACGTAGAAAGTGAGTGGGGAGGGAGTCTGCGCTTGTGTCAGACCAACTCCCAGCAGTAGGGCGCACAGAAGCCGCTTCATTGGGCCGTCTCCCGTGCTGGAGGCAATTGCGATAGTTGCAGATCGCTTTCAGTGAGGTGAAGTGCCCAATGTTCACCGGAGCTGGCAGAGAAAATGTGCAGCCAGTCGGAGGACATTCGCTCGATAGTGAGATCGCCAGCGGCGATTGGCAGCACGCGCCGCCAGCCGTTTGCTGATTCTATGATCAGAGTTTTCGAATCGACGGCGACAAGAAAAGAATGTTGCGCAGTAGCACGCCCTGCGACACCCGGCAAGATTTGAGAATCCACCACCAGGCCCGTCTTGAGCGACACAACAACCGCCGCGACGCTCCCATTCGTTTGGCGGATGAGCAGACGCGCTTTATCTGGCTCGGTGACCTGGATACCTGTGACCTCGCCCACCAGATTCGCTTCAGCGTGCGCAAAATCCTTGCCATTCCAATAAAGAATTGAGTGACTGGAAGGCAGCCAGGCGATGGCGGTTGTGAGAGCACCATCCATATTCAGCACCGGTGCCGCTTCATCGGAGGCGAAGGTCGCAATCAGCTGAGCATTAGCGTCGACCAGATCAATCTTGCCCGTGCGTGAGACTAGCCCGCCTGAGTCCGAAAAACTTACGGAGTTGGCGCGAGTGACGAGAGCGTCGGAGACCAACAGATTGGCTGGAAGACCCTTGACGGCATGCACGCCGTCCAAAAATCGCGCCCACCCCGCACGTGGCGCGCTCACTTGGGCTGTGAGCGCCGCGGTCAGGAATAACAATCCGAAGAGTGGTTTCATGATCCGTTTAGCGGCGCGCTCTATGGATGGCCGATGCTGATGCTGGGATTTCCGATCGAAAGCGAAGGCGCGGCGGCTGCCGTTGAAGTGCCTTTGCCTTTCATGGCAAAAGCGGCACCCGCGCCTGCGGCGCCCGCCAGCAGCGCGATGACGAGCCATTTCTTGCTGCTATGCGGCGCTTCACCGGGCGATGCGTTCGTCACGGATACGCTCGGCGGCGGTATCGGTGCCGGAGGGGTGGGAGCTCCCGAATGAGCGACAACGATCGGTTCGGACTTCACAGCCTTCTCCTCGGAGGCCCTCGGAATACCTGGTTGTGTAACGGCGGGCTGTAGAACGACGGGCTTTGCAATGTCGGGTTGCGGAGCGGCCTTTGCCACCGGCACATCCACAACAGTGCTGGAAATTGCCTGTTCGAGAATCAATCCCGCATGGGACGCGCCTTTGACGGCGGTTATTCGCACAGTAGCGACACCGGACGTGCGGTTCCATTGAATGCCCGATACCCGCGCGCGGCCGTTGATATCGGTGTAAACCACCGAGGCATGTGAGCCGTCGGCGAATGTTCCAATAGGATCGCTATCGGGCAACCGGAAAGCCACGGCCGCCCCATCGACAGGCGCGGCCGAGCCGTCAGTGATTTCCACCATGAATTGGTTCACGGAGCTCTCGACCACGCGCACCTGTAGCGTGGCTTCCGCGGCAGCCGGAGCCGGCGGCAGCTGCGCCCGAATCGGCAAAACGGCGATCAAGGGGATTAGGACAAGCGAAAGAAAGGAAGAAAGGGATCTCATGCGGCCTCACGCGCCTCGGCCGCGGCGAATTTAGACGAGTTGAATCAAAACAACCGTTACGTTGTCAGGCCCGCCCGCACTCTTCGCGGCTTCCACTAAGTAGTGGCATTTTTCGGGCAGACTTTTCTCAGAATGAAGCGTATCCCCTAAAGTTTTTTCGTTGAGCACTCCATGAAGTCCATCCGAGCACAACAAAATTTGATCGGAAAGCTTCATTTCCACACTCCGAGAGAAGACACGCAGGTCTTCCGCGCTCCCCACCGCCATGGTGAGAACATGCCGCATGGGATGCTTCTTAAGAGCATCGTCGCTGAGCCCGAGCCGCGCGCCCACTTCGGCTACCCAGGTTTGATCTTCGGTAAGAAGTGAGAGCGTGCCGTTCGAACACAGATACGCGCGGCTATCACCCACGCTCGAAATCTGCAGACGGCCTTCGCCCATATTTCGGGTGACGCGTGCGACCACCAAAGTCGTGCCCATTCCTTCTAGATCGGGATTGCCGCCGGCCGCCTGACGAACGGTCGCGTTTACCTGAACCAACCCTTGTTCGAGTGCTTCCGGAGCGTCTCGATTGGCGGGGTTCAACAAAAATTCATACAACGTTTCCGCGCTGAGACGCGCGGCATACTCTCCGGCGTTGGCGCCGCCCATGCCATCCGCCAATATAAAAATGCCCGATTCGCTGTCGCTAATGAAGTAGTCTTCATTGTTCGAGCGGACACAGCCGGGATCGGATAGGCCGAATGCCTCGAACATCATTTGCCCTTGGGCTCGACCATTGCTTTGAGTTGTCGGAAGGCGACAGTGTCAAGCTTCAGCTTCAGTCGCGCAGCCACCAGAGGCTTCGCGCCGGGCGGGCTTGTCAAGCGATCCTGGGCCCGCGTCAACAATTCCTGCGCTTCTTTATCCGCGGGAGCGCCGTCAGTCACTTGATCCAGCCGTTTCGCAGCCTCATCGAAAGAATTTTTCCTCAGCAGCGCCGCACCCAGATTGAACAGATAGATAAGGTCGTTGGGATCGCCATCGAGCGCCCGGCGAAAGTCGTCCAAAGCGGCAGGCTGGTTGAGTTGATCTTCCGCGGCGGCCAAGTTGTTATACACCTCGTTCAGCGGCATGATCGTTGAGATCTCGCGGAAATAATTCGCAGCCGAAGCATAGTCGGCCGCGCCATAAGCGCTCAGTCCCATATAGAAACGAGCTTCCGGATAACGCAGATCGGCCGCGGGGACGCGCAGGAGCCAGCGAATCGACTGACGGTAATCTTTGCGATCCAAATACAGCCTACCCAATTCATACGCGGGCGCGATGAAGGCCGAATCCAGATTGGCAGCTAGGAGAAACCACTTTTGGCGTTGATCCTTGTCCGTCGAAAGTAAACCGCGAGTATAGC
>Ga0157369_10001639_pt1 | contig 27329 bp, 21 predicted proteins | sample C25metaG_FD_113461 | JGI IMG/M metagenome (GOLD analysis project Ga0157369, IMG submission 113461) | Corn rhizosphere microbial communities from Kellogg Biological Station, Michigan, USA - C2-5 metaG | ecosystem: Host-associated > Plants > Roots > Rhizosphere > Soil | place: USA: Michigan... | reverse complement strand
CAAGGATTGTTCCACCGTATTTCTCTTTCCATTCCCAGGCGTGTTTCAGGAATTCTTCTCTCGTAATATCTTTTTTATTAATGCCCTCTGCTTTCAGTTTCGCAACCACTTTCGCTTCTGTTGCGATAGATGCGTGATCTGTTCCCGGAATCCAACATGCATTGAAGCCTTGCATTCTTGCTCGTCTGACCAAAACGTCCTGAATGGTGTTATTCAACATATGTCCCATATGAAGAATTCCCGTCACGTTTGGCGGCGGAATTACAATCGTATAAGGCGGTCTGTCATCCGGCTCTGAATGGAAAAATTTATTTTCTAACCAGAAGTCATACCATTTTTGTTCGGTTTCTTGTGGACTATATTTGTCTGCGATTTGCATTTCGTAAGTTATTTTTGGCTTGTAAGTTGCAAAAATAAGATATTGTGAAAAAATTAACATCACATATTCAAATTATTTATAACTTTGTTCTTTAAAAATTCAATTAAAACAAAAAAAATATGAAAAAGATTCTTGCAGGATTATTTATGACGGGAGCCTTGGCTTTTGCATCTGCTCAAACAATCTCATTTGACAAAACAACTTTTGATTACGGAAATGTAAAAGCTGGTGCTGACGGTCACAGATTTTTCACTGTAAAAAACACAGGAGATAAGCCACTTATCATTAGTGAAGTTAAACCTTCTTGCGGATGTACAACTCCGGAATGGAGCAAAGATCCAATCTTACCAGGAAAAACAGCTCAAATCAAAGTTGGATATAATACAGGAATTAAAGGTGCTTTCAACAAATTGATTGAAGTTTATTCTAACGATCCGGCAAACAACAGATCTGTTCTTTACATCAAAGGAACTGTAGAAGATATCGACGGTGCTCCTGTTGCAGCAGCTGCTCAGGAAGCAAAATTAGTTGCTTCTCCTACAGGAGCTTTCACTGCAAAGCCTGTACCTTCAGCAAAAGCTGCTAAAAAAGTAGCTAAAAAAGTTGAAGCTGCTAAATAATAAAATCTACAAATTTTATAAAACCGTCTCGTTGTAAAAAATGGGACGGTTTTTTTTATCTTTACAATAAATCAATATTATTATGGACTATAATTTTTCTGATGATTTCCTGATAAAAGAAAATTCAAAATTCGATATAAAAAAACAGGATACAAGCTATAAAGGAAAAATCAATAAAGATGAAGCAAAGCAGCTTCTGGAAATCGAAAAAGAAAAACTGCATCTGCTTCAGGAAAAACTTTATGCAGATGGAAGCCAGTCTTTGTTAATTATCCTGCAAGCAATGGATGCTGCGGGAAAGGACAGTTTGATAGAACATGTTTTCGGTGGTGTAAATCCGCAAGGTTGTGAAGTAACAAGTTTCAAAACACCAAGTTCCAAAGATTATTCCCACGATTTTATCTGGCGGCATTATCTGGCTTTGCCTGAAAAGGGGAAAATCGGAATTTTCAACCGTTCACATTATGAAAGTGTCCTGGTTTGCAAAGTACATCCCGAATATAACCTAAGTGAAAAGACATGGAAAGATGTCAAACAATTTGATGAAAAATTCTGGGAAAACAGGTACGAAAGCATCCGCAATTTCGAAAAACATTTGGCAAATAACGGCACTAAGATCATCAAAATATTTCTGAATGTTTCCAAAGAAGAACAAAAAGAAAGATTCATTGACAGAATAAAAGAAGATGATAAAAACTGGAAATTCTCTGCTGCTGACATTACGGAAAGAGGGTTTTGGGAAAATTACATGAAAGCTTACGAGCAAGCGATCCAAGAAACTTCTACAGAATCTGCGCCTTGGTTTGTAATCCCTGCCGATCAGAAATGGTTTTCAAGAGTTGCAGCGATTCAGATTATCATTGATAAAATGGAAGAAATGAATCTGCAATTTCCCGAACTTTCCGGAAAAGAGAAAAAAGCTTTAGCAGAATCCAAAACTAAACTGGAAAGCGAAAAATAATCTCTTTTTCTAATTGATGAATTTTTACGGGAAACCTCAGTTTTAGAAGCAAAAGTTATTTTAAAATTGTAAAAAATAACGAAGAATAAAAATGGAATTTATTTATCTATTTATTGGAGCGATCATTAGCGGAATTTTAATTTTTTCATTGATGAAAGCAACCTCTGTCAGCAAGAAAATTTTTGATGAAGCGAATGAAAAATTAATCCGGTTGCAGGAAAACGAACTTAATTATCAGCAGAAAATTGAGGAACTGAAACTTTCCAATAATAATTTGACAAACGATATTTCTTCTATACAAAAAAGTAAAGAAGAACTGCTATTTACCAATGCTGAATTGACTGCTGATTTCAAAAACCTTCATGAAAACCTTAATTATCAAAAAGAAGAATTCCTGAAACTCCAGGAAACAACTCGTTTGCAATTTGAGAAAACTGCAAATCAAATCTTGGAAGAAAAGTCGGAAAAATTTTCTCAACTCAATCAAAATCAACTAAAATTAATATTAGAACCTTTTCAGGAAAAGATCAATGAACTGAAAAATACAGTCAACGAAACTTACGATAAAGAATCCAAAGAGCGTTTTTCTCTAGGAGAAAAAGTACGTGAACTGAAAGACCTGAATCAGCAAATTTCCGAAGATGCAAAAAAGCTGACTCGCGCTTTGAAAGGCGAAAGCAAAACGCAGGGAAACTGGGGTGAGATGATTTTGGAAAGTATTCTTGAGAAATCAGGTCTTAGAAAAAATCAGGAATATTTTATGGAGCACGAACTAAGAGACGAAAATAACAAAGCCATTTTCTCTGAATTTTCCGGCAAAAAAATGCGTCCCGATGCGGTTGTGAAATATCCAGACAACCGAAATGTGATCATCGACAGCAAAGTTTCTCTAACTGTTTTTGTAGAAATGACAGACGAAACTGATCCTGAAATTTTTGCTATAAAACAAAATCAGCATCTGCAATCTGTGAAGAATCACATCTTACAATTGAGTCAGAAAGCATATGACGATTTTGATAAATCTCTGGATTTTGTGATGATGTTTGTTCCGAGTGAGGCGGCTTATATGACAGCTTTGCAAACCGATCCTAATCTTTGGAATTTTGCTTATGATAAAAGAATTCTGTTGTTGAGTCCAACCAATCTGATTACTTCTTTGAAACTGATTCAGGATCTTTGGAAACGCGAACATCAAAATCGAAATGCGATGGAAATTGCGGACAGAGGTGCAAAATTGTATGATAAATTTGTTGGCTTTGTTGATAATCTGGAACGGATTGGGAAGAATATTGATCAGGCTAAGAATTCTTATAATGATGCTTTTAAGCAATTGAGTTCCGGAAATGACAATCTGATTATTCAGACTCAGAAACTTAAGAATCTCGGGATTAAAAATAAAAAAAATCTTCCTCAGGGTTTGACTGAGGAAGATTGATTTTTTTGCAGATTTGTTGTTTTTTTTAATGTCTGATTTTACAGGTCGCTCCTACGGAGCTTTGCTATCTTACATCTATTCTCTATTAACAGGTCGCCACTCTGTGGCTTTCTTTCGTGAGATATAAAATCTTGGACAAAGCAATGTCTGGAAGACAAAACCCATAGCCCCGATTGCAACGGCATCCTTTTTTTGTTTGTACTGAAATTTGTTTGGATGACAAAACTTGATAAACAAAAAAAGATATAGTGGAAAGCGGGATCAAGCTCCTAAAAACTTTATCGATTTAGAAGTTTGGCTACTTCGGGAGCGGCGTATGTGAAAATCATATCTGCGCCGGCACGTTTGATCGAGGTAAGGCTTTCTATGAGAACTTTGTCGTTGTCCAGCCAGCCGTTTTGAGCGGCCGCTTTCAACATTGCATATTCGCCACTGACTTGATAAACGGCAATTGGCTGCGTGATGAGTTCGCGGATCTTGGAAACGATATCCAGATAAGGCATTCCTGGTTTTATCATAATGATATCTGCGCCTTCTTCTACGTCTTTTAAAGCTTCGTCGATAGCTTCTCGGGAATTATGAAAATCCATTTGATAGGTTTTCTTATCCGCAGGAATCTCTTGATTATCAACTGGCGCACTATCCAAAGCACTTCTGAATGGACCGTAGAATGCACTCGCATATTTGGCAGCGTAAGATAAAATGCCAACGTCTGTGAACCCATTTTCTTCCAAACCTTGGCGCATTGCTAGAACACGGCCGTCCATCATATCGCTTGGTGCCAAAATGTCTGCGCCTGCTTCTGCATGAGAAATTCCCATTTTCACGAGAGCTTCGACTGTAGAATCGTTGTCAATTTTTCCATTTTTGATAATGCCGTCGTGACCGTAAATTGAATACGGATCCAAGGCAACATCCGGCATAATGATGATTCCGGGAACGGCATCTTTGATTGCTTTTATGGCGTTCTGCATCAATCCGTTTGGATTCCAGGCTTCTTTTCCGGTGTTATCTTTTAGGTTATCAGAAACCTTCATGTAAAGATTGATGGCTTTGATTCCGAGGTCATAATTTTCTTTGACTGTCTTGACTGTCAGATCCAGACTCTGACGAAAAACGCCAGGCATAGAAGAAATGGCTTCTTTTTTGTTATCACCTTCCGTAACAAACATTGGCAGCACCAAATCGTTTGTTGTAAGACTGGTTTCACGCACTAGACTTCTGATAGAATCGTTGGTTCTGAGTCTTCTATTTCTTGAGATCATCTTTATTAAAAATATTTATGCAAATTTAATTATACTTTTTTTGTTAGACTATTGCATAATTAATTTATTTAAAATATATTTGTTGTAATTGTTTAAATACAGACTAAAGCGAATGAAAAAACTTTTATTCTTTATCATATTTACGGTAGTTTCAGCAGGATTTTCGGGAGAAATGAAAGCACAGACTGCACGTACAATTGCTAACCAAAGAACTGACGATGGTGTTTTGGTGGCTTACCCTAATCCGACTAAGGATGTTTTGTTGCTTAAATCAAAGGATGCTTCCGTTAAAATAAAAACGGTAACGTTTTTCTCAATTTTAGGAGCACAGGTTGCAGAATATAATATCAACAGTAATAATACAGAACTAAGACTTGATAAATTACGTCCGGGAAAATATCTAATGAGATATACTCTGGATGATAACACTCAAAAAATCACTCAGATTATTAAACAATAATCATTTGATTCACAACATATAATGCCGGCTTTTGTCGGCATTTTTTATTGAATAAATTCTGTAAATTTGTAATAACCAAGAAAGCTTCAACTAATGAGAAAATCTGTACTTCTTCTCTTCCTATTGTTAGTTCAATTTTTTAATTCGCAGTTCAGGAATTCTTTATATGATAATAACCAGTTTAATATTTCTCTCAGAGGTGGATTGGATTTTCCGTCATATGACAACCAGACAAAGTATATAGATTACAAACCGAACCTGAATCTCGGAATCTCTGCAGATTATTACTTCAATTGGATTGGTTTGGGAATAGATGCGGATTATTTGCAAAACACGCCGAAAAACTTTTACCCGACAGATAATCTATATCTAGGAAGTACAAAACTCTCCGACCCGATATTAAATGAAAATAAAATTCAACGATATTTCTTTGGTTTAGGTCCAAATTTCCGATGGGTAATCAATGATGATATGGGTTTCACTTTCAAACTGAAAGGTGGACTATCCAATATCAAAGGTGGAGAGACATCATTAATTTCAAATAATGGCACAACAAATTACAATCTTAATCTTCATCAAGGATATGACGAGAAAAATATTTTTTCGGGAAAAGGCGAATTGGAGTTCAATTGGTTTTTCTCGGAGAATATCGGGCTGAATGTCGGTGGCTATTATCTTCAGCATTTTAAAACTAAAGATATTGTCACAAACGGAAATGCCAATGGATATATTCCTTTTGTCACAAATAACAATCAGAATGTAATTTCTCCTGCAAATGCCGATATCAGAACTTCTGCATTGAATCACGAGGTACATTCGGTTGGATTTTTTGCAGGACTTACTTTCAGATTTTCAGCAAAAGATTCAAGTCCCAATTATGGATTATCTGTCATTGCGAGAGATAAAGAAACCGGATTGATCTTACCTGATACTTTTGTCGAACTCTACAAGAACGGCAAGCGTGTTTATTTTGCCAAGACTAATGCACAAGGAGTTGCTTTTTTCAAAAATATAAAACCTGAGAATTACGAGATCAAAGGAAGTCTTTATAATATTGATCTGATTTCTTCCAAAGCCAATAAAACTGAGTTTGTAAAAAACTCGATGCTTAAGAAAGAAATCTCAACAGACAAAGAGACATTTTTCGTGAAAGGACAAGTCAATATTTGCAACTCAAAAGATCCTTTGAGAGATGTAACTATTGTCATCAAAAACAATGAAACGGAAGTTTACCACGAAATAAAAACAAATATTGAAGGAAAATTCTATTTCAAAGCGGATAAGAATACAACTTATAACATCTATGGTAAAAAAGGAAATTACTTCTCCCAAACCGAAACTGTGACTTCTAAAAATGTTGACAGAAGTAATACATTATTTTTAAATCTGCAGGTTTGTATGGAAGAGACGACTTGCGGTAAACCTATTAATCTGAAAAATATTCATTACGATCTGGATAAATATTTTATCCGGGAAGATGCAAAAGCTGAGCTTAATAAAATGGTTCAGTTTATGAAAGACAATCCCAACGTAAAAGTAGAATTGGCTTCTCATACAGATTCGCGGGCTTCTGACGAATATAACAAAACATTGTCTCAGAACCGAGCAAACGCCGCTGTGGACTATCTGGTATCAAAGGGAATTACAAGATCAAGATTAAAACCAATCGGATATGGTGAAACAAAACTTCTGAACAAATGCAGTAATGATATTGACTGTTCAGAATCTCAACATCAGATCAACAGGAGAACAGAAATGAAGGTCATATGTCCTTAATAAAGAAAAATTTTTTATAAATAAAAAATCCTACAATCGCACCAAAAGTATTAAGAATAACATCATCAATATCCGCATAGCCTCTTTTGAAATAGAACTGAGAAAATTCTATGATATTGATAGCAATAAAAAAAACAAGAAAGAGCCATCCAAACTGACTGAGTTTTGAATAAAGAATCCCTAGAAAACCATAAGGGATAAATAGAATAATATTTCCAAATACATTTTTGAAAGCCTCTGTTTTATCCCACAAAACGACTTTTGTAGAATATTCATTTATAGTTTCAAATGGAACTGTTTTTATTTCAAAAAGTATGGTTGGAGAATCACGGAAGGTTGCAAAAAAAAGCAGATACAACATCCAAACGGTATATATATTGATAAGTGCAGGATAAAACCTGTAAAGTAGTTTGGTCATCAAAGAGAAAAAATAGATAATTAATATAAATTTCAAGTAAAAATATTTAAAATAATGCACACACACAAAGTAAAAGCATTCGGGACAGATGCTCCTGAGAATGATCTGGAATTAATAACCATTGAAAGAAGAGAAGTCCAGCCAAAAGATATTGAAATCGACATCTATTATTGCGGTGTTTGCCACTCGGATCTACACACTGCCAGAAATGACTGGGGCGGAACAGTATATCCCGCAGTTCCAGGTCACGAGATCGTAGGAAAAGTTCTGAATATTGGAAGCGAGGTTACAAAATTCAAAGTTGGAGATCTGGTTGCTGTAGGTTGTATGGTAGATTCATGCAGAACTTGCCACAGCTGCGAGCAGTATTTGGAGCAATTCTGCGAGAATGGATTTACTGGAACTTACAACGGAAAAGACAAATATCTGGAAGAGAAACGCACTTACGGCGGCTACGCTGAATCTGTAGTTGTAGATGAACATTTTGTTCTTAGTCTTCCCGAGAATCTGGATATGGCAGCTGCTGCCCCACTTCTTTGTGCCGGAATCACGACCTGGTCACCTCTTAAACACTGGAACGTAACAGAAAATTCTAAAGTTGCAGTTGTAGGTCTTGGCGGATTGGGACATATGGCTATCAAATTAGCAAAAGGTTTGGGAGCAGAAGTTTCCCTGTTCTCCAGAACTCCCGGAAAAACTGATGATGCCAAACAATTAGGTGCTGACCATGTGATCATTTCTATTGATGAAGAATCTATGAAATCGGTTTTCAATAAATTCGATTTGATTATTGATACAGTTCCTTACGAGCATGACATCAATCCTTATATGAATACTTTGACCGTGAACGGGACTTTGGTATTGGTAGGATTTATTGGTGAGTTTGAGAACGATTCTGTAAGTACACGACCAATGATTTATAAAAGACGTTCGGTTGCAGGATCATTGATTGGCGGAATCAAAGAAACGCAGGAAATGCTGGATTTCTGCGGCGAGAAAAACATTGTTTCCGACATCGAAATCATCAACATTCAGGACATCAACGACGCTTACGAAAGAATGCTGAAAAGCGATGTGAAGTACAGATTCGTGATTGATATGAAGAGTTTGAAAGAATAAATTCTATTTCAATCATATAGAAGAAAGGGATCAGAAACGATCTCTTTCTTTGTTTTTTCTTACCAGATAACCCCATAAGATAAAACATAAAATACTGATTTACAAATAAATAACAAACAACAGGTAGCCAATGGGTATGTTGTTATTTGTAATTCACACTGATAAAGCGATTCCTTTGCCCCCTCGAATATCAACTGATAGCAATGAGGGCAAAAACACAAATTTACAAAAAACTACCAGGGATCTTTTCTAAATTAGAAAAGACTCTCGGGTTATTTTTTTGTTTTGTATTTCCTTATTTATATTCCCAGATCCATGTCTCCGATGAAGCTTATTTATTTGTAAATGTCGGAACTGTTATTAGTGCCGGAACAACCTCACTCTCTGTACAAAACAAAATTAAAGTCTATGCCTCTTCCAAATCTTTGTTAGTAGACCATCTGGAAAAGCTTGAAATTATTGATTCAGATAGAGCTTTGAAGAAGAGCCAAAAGAAATCAAAAATTTCAAAATCACAGACGCAAAAGAAAATTATCCAGACTAAGGAAGCACAAATACATATTGCAGAGGCTAAAAAGAAACCGTCAGAGTCTATCAACAGTACGACTTCCGAAGTATTTTACTCAGGCAGCATCGCAGACGCAAAAGTCCTGTGTGTCAATACTAATAAAATAAATTCCAAACATACTTTTGCAAAGCAAATTTTTATTTGGCATTACCAGTCTCAAAAAAAATCTGATAAGATCTTATCTCCTGAAGACTTAGATCACACACTCATCTTTCTCGATGGTTTTGCGGGAAGAGGGCCTCCATACAAACACATGTAATTTCTTACATTTTACACAATAAAAAACTCTTTTGCAGAGAAGAGCATCTAATTTCCAAAAGAGAATATCCGCAATAAGCAATCAGTTGATTTGTAAGTATGTATGTCGTTTCCCAGAAATCTCGATACACTTAAGATAAAGCAACTTAAATTTCGACGAAACCGCAATGCTCCGTCGACAGATAAAGATATTCATAAACCCTTTTTCTTTAATCAATATAAAAATTACAACAATGAATAAAAATATTAAAAATTTATTAACAATAGGGATCATTCTTTCCTGTGTTTTAGCTAAGGCACAAACAGGGCGTGTTGGAGTAAATACTTCGGACCCAAAATCTACGATGGATATTAATGGAAAGACAGATGCTGGAGGTATTCTTCTTAATACTGATATGACAGGATTACAAGCACCTCGTCTTAACAGAGCTGAACTTACAGCCAAAGGTGACACATTATACGGAACAGATCAAAAAGGAACACTAATTTATATAACAGATGTTTCAGCAGGTACCGCAACTTCTCAAAGAATTAATATAAAAAGTCCTGGTTACTACTATTTTGATGGTGCGCTATGGCAAAAACTTCTTGACAATGATATAAGCATATATACCGCAGATGGCTCTTTAACCGGTGCCACCTCTACTCGTACGCTGACACTCAACAGTAAGGCAATGACTTTTACAGGTAATCAACAGGCTACTTATTGGAATTCTACAGGCTCATTATCCCAGCAAAATATTCAACCTGGAACCGGCCTTGCATCATTCTCTCTGTATGGGGGGAACAATACACAGCTGAGCTTTCAGCAGTTTTATGAAGGCACTGCCCAGATTTATACTTCTACTGCATCTACAAGCCTGGATATTGGTACTAATGCCATAACACCTGCAGGTGGGGCACCAATTAGGTTTTTAACCAGTGCGGGTGGAAATGCGCTGGGAACTGAAAAGGCGAGAATAACGCCAGATGGTAAAATAGGAATTATGACAACCGGACCGTCTGAAACTTTTGATGTAGGATCAGGTAATGTGAGGGTAAGGGATATTAGTTCTAATACCAGTACTGACATTGCTGATAAGATAGTGGTTGCAGATGCCAGTGGTGTATTAAAAACTAAAATTCTATTTGTTCCTTTTACGGCACTGACCGGCTTCAGAAATACCGTTTCCGGAAACCTTAGTTCCGGGACATTCCGAACTATCACAATGGATACAAACCCACTATTGTCAGGAATGACTTATAATAGTACCACAGGGCAATATACAGTAAACTCCGCAGGATATTACCAGATCGCTGCAACAGTTTCGACAGATGTGTCAATGAACAATCCATCAGGCGGAACTGCCATTTTCAGACTACGTCTAAATGGTTCTGTTGTTAATTCTGTTAATTCTGGATATCTGGATGGCTCAGTTTCTACAAATCAAAATATGGTTTATGTTGTAAACCTGAGTGCAGGTGATGTAATAGATTTGCAAAACTACTATACAAGAACTCATAGAGTGACAGGAGCGCAGATTTCGGCAATTAAGCTTAGTAACTAAAATCTTATAAGTTAAAAATAAAACAGTCTTTGTTGTTAATCAGTTAATCTGCAATATTGATGTTATCAAATAAGTTTCCAACATCTTTTGTATCCGATCCTAAACATTTACTTGTAGAGGATCGTTTTTTTATAATTTTAAAATTCTATTAACCCAACTTAAGCAATTATTATAGCAGTATTACACAAATCAAAGCCTATACATATGAAAATATTTTGACCAGGTACAATCTAATGATTACATTGCCATAACTGTAAGTGAGCGGTCGCTAAATGTAAAACAAATCTGCGAATCTACTGCTAGCTGTGGCGGTTCAGATGTCTCTGTAGTTGCTATGCAGCATACGACGGAACTGTTTTAAAAGAGATGACGTAGCGTACCAGCTATGTGACGGCTACTCTATTAACACAGACTTTTTTACAGTATCCGCACAACTCCGAGGTGTCTTCGGCAGTCCAACAGAAGCCTATGATCTGGCTAAGCACAACATTCTTTTCCAATTCAACCTAGGTGAAAAACTGCGTGCAGAGATCACCACAATAGGATTGAAGATCCGAGGTTTGTCAGAGGCTTTTGCCGCTATCCTTCAGGTAAAGGATCTAAAGAGCGAATCCCTGAATGATGTTTTGACACCGGAGCGCAAACTGAAAATAAGCGGCTACAAACTGAAAATAGCAAGAGATAGTAATCAATGGTATTTTCTTTTTCAATACAGCCACAAATCACAGAAAAGATGTTGACAGTACGGATGTTGTAATCAATAAGCCTTCGGAACTTATAGTGCTAATACCTTCTCTGTTCTCAGGTAAATACAGGCTGGAGGTAATTACCTGTTTTCCGGTGACAATGTACTTCTCAAGGGGCCGCTACCTTTGATAAAGATCTAACGGTTCAATAATTTGAGTTGGTTGATGCCTGCACTATATAGCTACCCTATACCTGCTAGTACGAACCAGATTATATCAGGCGATATAGGCATCCTATACCACACAATATATAAAACACAAATAATGATTACAAATTTTAAAAATATCCATATCGGGAAAATGATTAAACTGAAGGTTACAGAAAGCGAGATAGAACCGTCCCGCATCTGTAATTTTATGAAATGCCGAGAAGAAGATCTTGAAAAAATATATAGTGCTGCAAACCTGGAAACAGACCAGTTGCTAAGATGGAGCAAACTTCTGGAGTACGATTTTTTCAGGATGTACAGTCAGCATCTGATATTGTATGCACCACCAGTCAAAACGGTCGGGAAAGTGGTAGAGAAATCTGCACTGCCCAACTTCCGGAAAAACATTTATACTAAAGAAATTATAGATTTTATATTAGAACAAATACGCACAGGAGAGATGACAATACCAATGGTAATGGAAAAATACAATATTCCTAAGACGACTCTGTACAAATGGATAAGCAAATACAAAAGCTGAAGAAACTGCTAGAGATCAATCTCTCCTTTTTCAAAGACACCGTTCTGACTGCATTTGGTTCGCCTCTGAAAAATCTCTGACTTTGAGGTTTGATATTATAAGCGGAATAACTTTGTAGTTTGCCGAGAGGAGATAGCTTTTATCTACCACAGAGATTGGGTTGCGGATATTATTATTTCTGAATTTACCAATGGATTTTGATTGGCAACAATTCTTATTACGAAAGAAATACCTTCGATTATAAAATAAAAAAGACTTTTATATTATATTACAGCAATGAGCAGAAATAAACCAAATTATCACAACATATTCCGTGATATCATCGAAAAGAAATTCCCTGAAAAGACATCTGCATGTGAAAGATTGCTCAGCAAACGGGAATTAAGTATTATTGATATTATGGCAATAAATAACAGAATTTTTGGAAGTGACAAAGCTACTGAGGTTTTTAATCAGCAGCATAAAAGTTATTCTGAGTCCGACATCCGCCAGATACTAAATCATCAGAAGAAACACCAGTTGAATAATTCGCAGTTAGCACAACATTTCAAACTGAGCAGAACCACCGTCACCCGATGGAAAAAAATATATTAGGATCTATAAGTATTGTCTAAATTTGATGGGTTCACAAAAAGACCAAGAAGTTTCATGATTAATATAAAAGCCATCATTCTACCGCTGATTATAAGTTTCATTAGTTTATCAGCGTTTGGTCAGACACGTCCTGAGATTGATCTTTTCAATCAAAAAGCGGAGCAGCAAAGCCAGGAAGGCAGGTACAATGATGCAATAAAAACAGCCTATCGCGCAATAGTGTCCTCTAATGACATAGACTATGAAAAAGGCGCACAGGAAGGCTACCAAAGTATTGCAATGATACTTTCCAACGTAGGCGAATATGAAAAAAGCATCAGGTACATCCGCAAGGCAGAAGCATACAAAGCCTATCTCCAGAATCACCGAGAGGTACAGCTCGAATTACTGACACTGCAAATTTTCAATTACAACGATCTGGGATTACCTTCGATGGCTGATTCAGTTTATAATAAAGCATTGTCTATTGCCTTAAAAGAAAAAAATATAAGGAAACGAAATAGGTTTTTGCTCAATCTCTACACTATTTCTCATCTGGCCTACACGGATGAAAAAAAAACATATCACAATTTCTTAGAAGCAAAAAGTATCATCGATAATCAGGAAAGTGTTTTTGATCGCACTGAACCTTTGGAAAACATTCTGATGACAAAGGCGGACGTCTATGGCAAACTTGCAGCTTACCATTTGACAAAGAAAAGCTTAGACTCTGCCCGATATTACTATGATGCTATAAAATCTCTGACCGGTAAGATGCAGAACAAGACATTTGTGGAAGCTACCCTATCTGATGGATATAGCCACATATCGGAAGCGCAAGGATATTACAGCGATGCACTGAATGAGCTGACAAAGGCAGAAAACATCCTGAAACGCTACAAAGCGGACATTAATTTCATCCCTATCTATGAGCGCAAGGCAGAACTATACCATAAGTTGAACGATAATAATAATGAACAGAAATATAAGAACCTCTACAAACAATTGTCGGAAAAATTCGGTCGTGCAGCCAGCAAAGGACGGGACGAAACTGTCCTGAAAATCTTAGAAGACAACGAACGTGAAATGGAATTACGGGACAGAAAAAGGCTCACAGTAGAGCTTCTTGCAGCAGGTTTTATTTCTCTGATAACAGTAGCCGGCTGTTATTTTCTTTTCAAAAAATACCTGAAGCTAAAATCTGACGTGCTGCTCGAAAGTGAACAGCGAATAGTGACGCAACAACAGGAGCTGAATAAAAAAAATATTGAAAATCAACAGCTGAAACTGAAGCTGAACGAATCTTTTGAAGAGATTGTGACTTTGGCTAGAGAAAACAGCCCCGAGTTTCTAACACGCTTTCAGGAAATATATCCTAATTTTATCAACAATATTCTCAGTAAAAGCCCCTATCTTGTCAACAGTGAATTGAAATTCTGCGCATTTCTTTTTCTTAATTTCTCCACCAAAGAAATTGCAAATTACACCTTCACCTCCAGCAAAACTGTCCAAAACAGAAAAAACAGTATCCGCAAAAGATTGGATATCGCATCCGATGAAGACATCTACATCTGGTTTCAAAAAATGAATGGAACTCCGCATTGAGTGAAGTAAATTGAATAATTTTACATCTGTATTACAACAGAACAGGAAAATCCGATAATCCAACAAGAAAAATATATGTACAGAGTTTTTCTACTTTTTATGCTTTTCTCAAATTTTGCAGGTGCACAGTACTCTGGAAAAGAACTGGATTCCTTGATGACAAAGGAATATTACAGATTACGGAAGGAAAGAAAATTTGAAGAGATCATCGCACTCAGCAGAAAAGTGATAGCGCAGTCAAAAAAAATCAAATACCTGAAAGGCGAGATCTATGGCTATACGAGAATGGGTAATATGCAGTATAATCTGAGAAATTACAAAGAGGCTATCACTTCACTGAATCGTGCCAATCAATTGGTAGAAGATCATTCATTTGAAGATAATACGATAAAGGCAAGCATCAATATGGGAATCGGTTTGTGCTACTATACAACAGAATCTTCCTATCAAAATGCAGTTAAGCAATACGACAAAGCATTGATATTTGCGAATAAAATCGAAGACGAGACAGACAGAAAATTTTATCTATATCTTATCTACAGCAATTTTTATGGACTGTACTCCGATATAAAAAACAGACAAAAAGAAGTCTACTACCTTCGCAAAGCTCTATCTGTAAATGAAACTTCCTACATGCTGACAGAACTTGCAAGATACCACAATCTATACTCCAAACGTCCAGATTCTGCAAAATATTATTTGGGGAAATCCCAGAGAATTGCTAAGACAGACTTTGAAAAAGCCGCATTATATAATCAGTGGGGGAAGTACTACGAAAATCTTGAGGATTACGCCAGCGCAATCCGGTTGTATGTAATCAATGAAAAATTAGCACGTAAAACGGAGGAAGCTCCCTTGCAGGAAGACGCATTGATAGGACTTTCGTACAGCCATAAGAAGATGGGAAACCTGCAAAAAGCCTATTTGTATTCTGAAAAGCTAAATGCCTTCAAGGACAGTATGAAGATGCTGCAGATCCAGAATTCGAACATTGCTGTCAGTGATATTATAACTAAAAACGGCAAAGAGATCCATCAGAAATTTTCGAATATATGGAAAATATATGTCGGATTGGCGGTCTTACTATTGATCATACTTTTTATCTTCGGTGCCAAAATTTATAAAAATGAAAAGAAAAAAGATTTAGCAATAATCCACAAAAAAAATGAGCAGAACCTGAAACTGAAGCAAAAAGTAAATGAATCGTTTGAAGAAGTCGTGTTGCTTGCCAAAGACAACCATCCGGAGTTTCTCACCCGATTTCTGGAAGTCTATCCGGATTTCAGAAAAAATCTGTTTGATATAAACCCCGGATTAGTAATGAGCGAAATCCGGTTCTGTGCCCTGATCTTTCTTAATTTTTCTACGAAAGAAATCGCCAACTATACCTTTACATCCACCAAAACGGTACAAAACAGGAAAAACAGTATCAGGAAAAGATTGAATATTTCTTCCGACACAGATCTCTACGTTTGGTTTAGCATGCTGGATGCGAAGTAAATAATCACTGACCGAAACGAAAAAACTTTGGAAAACCCGAAAGTTTATATGTGTAAAGTAAGATTTTTTGTCCTAATCTTGTAAGTTGTTAGCACCAACTACCAAAGGCTGCAATTCTTTGATCTATCCGAAATGGTCTTCTGTTCTTCTAAAACTGAACTTCAAAAAAAACAGTGTTATAAAATTTAAGATTAATACTACAGCCCATTTTTCTCCTTTAAAATCGGCTTCAACATTTTTAGTTTCCCATCGATTTTCTGATCTAATTTTAAATCTAAAATCTCCGCAATGACAGGATAAACATTCACGTTTTCAAATTCATTAATAACCTGATTACTTTTAAATGCTGGTCCCCAAGCCAGGAAAGTTGCTTTCATTTCGGGAACTAATTTGGGATCATAACCGTGTTTTCCGGCAGAAGTTTTTTGTCCTTTTTCAAGAAAAACTTTCGGAGCTTTCGGAATCAACAGGATTTGTCCAATCCTGTGATATTTGTCATCTCTTGTAGCAAAGTGTAGATATCTTGGAAGTTTCTTATCGAGATAAACTTCGTAATCATCGGTCTTATTCGCTTTCAATTCCTTAAAAACCGATTTGACTTCCTTCGGATTTTTGACATAAACTCTGAGTAAAGTCTGAGAATTATAATAATCGAATCTATCTTTATCAATAAGGATCTGAGGAATCTCCAAGGGATTTCTGCTATCCACCTGAATCATTCCGTGATCCGAAACGAAAACAAAGTTGACATTCTTAAGTCCCAAATCACTTACTATTTGAACTAAATCTCCAATCGTTTCATCAATTAAATGAACTGCTGTTTCAGTTTCCTTGGATTCTGGTCCGAAATGATGTCCTGCACCATCAACTTCCGGAAAATATAAGGAAATAAAATGTGGTCTTTGATCTTCCGGTAGCAATAACCAACGAATCACTTTATCAACTTTCTCCGATGGTGTGAATTTCTCGTGGTAATGATAATAATAAGTTGGTCTGATTCCTCCCGCATCACTTGCTGAACCAACCCATTGCAAAGAAGCTGAAATCATTCCCTGCTTTTCTGCCAAACTCCAAAGTGGAGTTCCGCCGTACCAAGATCCGTCCTCAGCATTTTGCTTATTGCTCATCGCATATTTTTCCTTTCTTTCGTAATCGTAAAAGAAATTATCCACCAAACCGTGATGCGAAGGATACAATCCGGTAATCAAACTCCAGTGGTTGGGGAAAGTGATGCTTGGATAACTTGGAATCATTGCCGTTGCCTGAACGCCTTCTTTTGAATATTTCAAAAGATTCTCAGCATTGTATTTCTTAGCATAATCGTATCTGAAACCGTCTGTTGAGATCATAATCACATAAGGCTTTGTCATCGCTTCTGCATTATTAAAACGATTCGGGATAATGACTTGCGCTGTATCTGCAATTGCCGTCTGAGCATTAATGATGATTGATAAAGTGAGCAGGAAAAGGCTTAAGGATTTCTTCATTAATAAGATTTTGGCAAAGGTAAACTCTGTATGTTTTAACTGAAAGAATGGTGCGTTAATAAAATATTAATCCTAATCTGATGTATTTCATTTCGAATTTAAAACAAAAAAATCCCGTCTCGTAATAAAACGAAACGGGATCATTTATGTTTAAGAAAAAATCTTAAGCTTGTACATTGTTACCTCCAACTACGAAAGGCTCCAATTCTTTGATCTCTCCGAATTGCTGCTCATAGTTAACGATGTTTTGCTGAAGTGCAGCCAAAACTCTCTTAGCGTGAAGTGGTGCAAGAATTACTCTTGAACGCACGTTCGCCTGCTGTACACCTGGCATCAACTGGATAAAATCCAATACGAATTCTGATGGAGAATGGTTTACTAAAGCTAGGTTTACATATACTCCAGCTGCGATCACCTCGTTAAGTTGGATATTGATGTTGTTTGGATCTTGATTTTGGTTGTTGTCCATTTTGGTTTTGTTATTTTTTTATTTAAAATTTGAGGTTGTGAAAATATAAAAAATAATTCCAAACCTCAAATTTCAATTGATTAATTTTAGTTGATATCTTCGAATTCTTTTCTAGAACCTACGATTACATTTTGATAATCTTTAAGACCTGTACCTGCAGGGATTCTGTGTCCTACAATTACATTTTCTTTAAGACCTGTCAGGAAGTCGATTTTACCGGACACTGCTGCTTCGTTTAGAACTTTTGTAGTTTCCTGGAACGATGCTGCAGACATAAATGATTTGGTTTGAAGTGCCGCTCTTGTAATACCTTGCAGTACAGAAGTTGCAGTTGCAGGTAATGCTTCTCTTACTTCTACCAAAGCCTGATCTTCACGTCTCAGTTTCGAGTTCTCATCTCTAAGTTCTCTGGCTGTGATCATCTGTCCTGGTTTGAATACTTTAGAATCTCCAGCTTCCATTACTACTTTAAGACCAAATACTCTGTTGTTCTCTTGCAAGAAGTCGTATTTGTGCTCCAAAGCACCTTCCAGGAACTGAGTATCTCCTCCATCCACAATCGATACTTTTGTCATCATCTGACGAACAATGATCTCGAAGTGTTTGTCATCGATCTTAACCCCTTGAAGACGGTAAACTTCCTGAATTTCATTAACCAAATATTCCTGAACCGCAGTTGGACCTTTGATCTTCAAGATATCGTCTGGTGTTACAGAACCGTCGGAAAGTGCACCTCCTGCGTACACGAAGTCATTTTCCTGAACCAGGATCTGGTTTGATAACTTAACCAAATATTTCTTGATCTCTCCAGTTTTAGCTTCCACAATAAGCTCACGGTTACCTCTTTTGATTTTACCGTAAGATACTACACCGTCTATCTCTGTAACAACCGCTGGGTTGGAAGGATTTCTAGCTTCGAATAATTCGGTAACTCTCGGAAGACCTCCGGTGATATCCCCTGCTTTCGCAGATTTTCTTGGGATCTTGATTAAGACTTTACCAGCCTTGATTTTCTCACCGTCGTTTACCATAATGTGGGCTCCAACCGGTAAGTTGTAACCTTTTTGCTCTACACCTTTGGAGTCAACAACTTTCAGGGTAGGAACGGCTTTTTTATTTCTGGATTCAGAGATTACTTTCTCTTCGAAACCAGTCTGCTCATCGATCTCCAATTGGAAAGAAACCCCCTGGATGATATCTTCATACTCAACCTTACCAGAGTTCTCTGCAATGATTACCGCGTTATATGCATCCCACTTAGCGATCATATCTCCTTTCTTCACTTTATCACCTGGTTGTACAAATAATTCGGATCCATAAGGAACGTTGGCGATCATAATCGGCGTTCTTGCGTCGTTGTCTGCTACCAAACGGAATTCTGTTGAACGGGAAACAACGATATCTGCTGATTCTCCATTTTCTCCTTCCGATTTAATAGTTCTCACCTCATCCATCTCAACAATACCATCACGTTTTGCAACGATGCTTGGATTCTCTGAAATGTTTGTAGATACACCCCCTTGGTGGAAAGTTCTCAATGTTAACTGAGTTCCCGGCTCACCAATAGACTGTGCAGCGATTACACCAACAGCTTCTCCCATGTGGATGCCTTTACCTGTTGCAAGGTTACGACCGTAACATTTCGCACAAATACCTTTCTTAGCCTCACAAGTTAATGGAGAACGAACCTCAACAGCTTCGATTCCGGCTTGCTCGATAGATTTAGCCACCGCTTCTACGATCAACTCGTCAGCTTGTGCCAAGATCTCATCCGTTTCCGGGTGATAAATATTATGAAGAGAAACTCTACCAAGAATTCTCTCAGCGATTTTTTCTACGATATCATCGTTTTTCTTAAGTGCAGTAATTTCTGTACCTCTTAGTGTTCCACAGTCTTGTTCTGTAATAATAACATCCTGTGCAACATCTACCAATCTTCTGGTCAAGTAACCAGCATCGGCAGTTTTAAGAGCGGTATCCGCAAGACCCTTACGAGCACCGTGGGTAGAGATAAAGTATTCCAAAATCGACAAACCTTCTTTAAAGTTTGCAAGAATCGGGTTTTCAATAATCTCAGCGCCAACAGAACCTGCTTTTTGTGGTTTTGCCATCAATCCTCTCATCCCTGATAACTGACGAATCTGTTCCTTAGAACCCCTCGCACCAGAATCAAGCATCATATATACAGAGTTGAATCCACCCTGATCTACTTTCATTCTGCTCATAATCATTTCGGTAAGGCTGGCGTTGGTATTGGTCCAAACGTCAATTACCTGATTATAACGCTCTGTATCTGTGATAAGACCCATGTTATAGTTGGCCTTGATCTCATCTACAGTTTCGATAGAAGTAGCGATCATTTTCTTTTTCTCAACCGGGATCACGATATCACCAAGACTAAATGAAAGTCCACCTTTGAATGCATTTGCATATCCAAGATCTTTCATATCATCCAAGAACTTAACCGTAGTTGGGAAATCTGTATCTGCCAATACCTGACCAATTACATTTCTAAGAGATTTCTTAGTCAATAATTCGTCGATATAACCTGATTCTTTTGGTACAATCTGGTTGAATAAAATTCTACCAACTGTAGTAGGGAATAACTTAGTAGTGATTACACCATTCTCTTTGATCGGAAGACGACATCTTACTTTTGCATTAAGAGAAACCTGTCCCTCAGCATAAGCAATCTCTACTTCTTCAGGAGAATAGAAAGCAAGACCTTCGCCTTTTACTTTCATATCATCTGTAGAATCCAGTTGTTTGGTCATAAAATACAGACCCAAAACCATATCCTGAGATGGTACCGTAATAGGAGAACCATTTGCAGGGTTAAGGATATTCTGAGAACCCAACATCAATAGTTGTGCTTCCAAAATAGCTTCCGGACCTAGAGGTAAATGCACCGCCATCTGATCCCCATCGAAATCGGCGTTGAAAGCCGTCGTTACCAATGGGTGAAGCTGGATTGCTTTACCTTCGATCATCTTAGGCTGGAACGCCTGGATACCAAGTCTGTGCAAAGTAGGTGCTCTGTTCAATAGTACAGGGTGACCCTTCATTACACCTTCCAGGATATCATAAACTACAGGCTCTTTTCTGTCGATGATTCTTTTAGCTGATTTTACAGTTTTTACAATTCCTCTCTCGATCAATTTTCTGATGATGAATGGTTTGTAAAGTTCTGCAGCCATATCTTTCGGGATACCACACTCGTGAAGCTGAAGACTAGGTCCTACAACAATTACCGAACGAGCAGAGTAATCTACCCTCTTACCAAGTAAGTTCTGACGGAAACGACCTTGCTTACCTTTCAATGAATCAGAAAGGGATTTCAATGGTCTGTTTGATTCAGATTTTACAGCGGAAGATTTTCTTGTATTATCGAATAATGAATCTACTGATTCCTGAAGCATACGCTTCTCATTTCTCAAGATCACTTCCGGAGCTTTGATCTCCAATAGTCTCTTCAGACGGTTGTTTCTGATGATCACCCTTCTGTAAAGATCATTCAAATCAGAAGTTGCGAAACGTCCCCCATCCAATGGAACCAATGGTCTCAATTCTGGTGGTATAACTGGAAGTACACGCATGATCATCCACTCAGGCTTGTTGATCATTCTTGTATTGGCACCTCTCAATGCTTCTACAACATTTAATCTTTTAAGAGCCTCAGTTCTTCTTTGTTTAGAAGATTCGTTGTGCGCTTTGTGTCTTAGATCGAATGATAAAGAATCAAGGTCGATTCTCTTCAACAATTCTTCAACCGCTTCTGCTCCCATTTTTGCAAGGAATTTGTTCGGGTCAGAATCATCAAGATATTGATTTTCTACAGGAAGCGTTTCCAGAACGTCCAGATATTCTTCTTCTGTAAGGAATTCTTTGTCATCAAAGTCAGAACCGTCCGCTTTCTTAGCAATACCTTGCTGGATCACGACGTATCTTTCGTAATAGATGATCATATCCAATTTCTTGGAAGGAATACCTAATAAATAACCGATTTTGTTTGGTAAAGAACGGAAATACCAGATGTGCGCTACAGGAACAACCAAACCGATGTGTCCGATTCTTTCTCTACGTACTTTTTTCTCTGTTACTTCTACCCCACATCTATCACAAACGATCCCTTTGTAACGGATACGTTTGTATTTTCCACAAGCACACTCGTAATCCTTTACAGGACCAAAGATCTTCTCGCAGAACAATCCATCTCTTTCCGGCTTGTGTGTACGATAGTTAATCGTTTCTGGTTTTAAGACTTCTCCTCTCGATTCCTGAAGAATGGATTCCGGTGAAGCTAAACCAATAGTGATTTTAGTAAATCTACTTGTTTTATTTTTATTTGACATTTTTTATTTTGATTAAAAGATTAAAAGATTGAAAGATTTAAAAATTACTTTCGTTCTTGTAGTCTCGGAGTTAATTAATGTTTTAATTTTTTAATAATTAATCTTTTAATTTACTCCTCCAATCTTACATCAAGTCCAAGACCCTGTAACTCGTGAAGTAATACGTTGAAAGATTCAGGAATACCTGGTTCAGGCATTGCTTCTCCTTTCGCAATTGCTTCGTAAGTTTTCGCTCTACCAATCACGTCATCTGACTTCACAGTCAAGATCTCTCTCAAGATATTGGATGCTCCAAATGCTTCCAGAGCCCAAACCTCCATCTCTCCAAATCTCTGACCTCCAAATTGCGCTTTACCTCCTAATGGCTGTTGCGTGATCAATGAGTATGGTCCGATAGAACGTGCGTGCATTTTGTCATCTACCATGTGTCCCAGTTTCAACATATAGATCACACCTACTGTTGCAGGCTGCGTAAATCTCTCTCCGGTTCCACCATCATAAAGATAAGTGCTACCATATTTAGGAACGCCAGCTTGTTCTGTGTATTCTGTGATCTGCTCTAGAGTTGCACCATCAAAGATTGGCGTTGCGAACTTAAGTCCTAGTTTGGTACCAGCCCATCCAAGAACAGTTTCGTAGATCTGACCAATGTTCATACGAGAAGGTACCCCAAGTGGATTCAATACGATATCTACTGGTGTTCCGTCTTCTAGGAACGGCATATCCTCTTCACGAACGATTCTTGAAACAATACCTTTGTTACCGTGACGACCAGCCATTTTATCTCCAACATTCAATTTACGTTTCTTAGCGATGTAAACTTTAGCCAGTTTGATAATACCTGCAGGTAACTCGTCTCCGATAGACAATGCAAATTTCTCACGGTTTTTAACACCCGCAAGATCGTTGTATTTGATCTTATAGTTGTGAACCAATTGTTTGATCAATTCATTCTTGTCAGAATCAACTGTCCAGTCTGCACCACTGATATTGTTATAATCTTCAACATTTTGAAGTAATCTCAATGTGAATTTAGTTCCTTTGCTGATCACTTCTTCTTCAAGATCGTTTTGTACACCTTGAGAAGTTTTACCGGAAACCAAAGTATTCAATTTGTCGATCAAAGTATTTCTAAGACCGTCGAACTTAGCTTTGTAAGTATTTTCGATCTCTTCCAATTTGATTTTCTCTTCGCTTCTTTTCTTTTTGTCCTTGATATTTCTTGAGAACAATTTTTTGTTGATCACAACTCCTCTTAGAGAAGAATCTGCTTTCAATGAAGCATCTTTCACGTCACCAGCTTTATCTCCAAAGATTGCTCTAAGAAGTTTTTCTTCCGGTGTTGGATCAGATTCACCTTTTGGTGTGATTTTCCCGATAAGGATATCACCAGGCTTCACTTCTGCTCCGATTCTGATCATACCATTCTCATCAAGATCTTTGGTAGCTTCTTCAGAAACGTTAGGAATATCTGCTGTCAGTTCTTCCATACCTAATTTGGTATCACGAACTTCAAGAGAATATTCGTCTACGTGGATAGATGTAAACCAGTCCTCACGAACTACTTTTTCATTGATTACGATCGCATCCTCAAAGTTGTATCCTTTCCAAGGCATGAAGGCTACCACAAGGTTTCTACCCAATGCTAACTCTCCGTTTTCAGTTGCATAACCGTCGCAAAGAACTTGTCCTTTTTCCACTACATCACCTACTCTTACGTTTGGCCTTAGTGTAATAGTTGTACTCTGGTTGGTTTTTCTGAACTTGGTCAGTTTATAAGTTTTAGTCGCAGAATCGAAGTTAACTAAATCGTCTTCCTCGCTTCTTTCGTACTTAATGATAATTTTCTCAGCATCTACATATTCTACAACTCCAGTTCCTTCTGCATTGATCAAAATTCTGGAATCTCTAGCTACTTGTTTTTCCAAACCTGTACCTACAACCGGTGCCTGAGGATTCAACAATGGAACGGCCTGACGCATCATATTCGATCCCATCAATGCTCTATTCGCATCATCGTGCTCCAAGAACGGAATCAATGAAGCAGAAATACCAGAAATCTGGTTTGGCGCAACATCAATCAAATCAACTTGTTGAGGTTCAACTACCGGATAATCTCCATCCAGACGAGCAATGATTCTGTCAGTCAAGAAAACACCGTTATCATCTAAGTCAACGTTTGCCTGAGCAATTACTTTGTATTCCTCATCTTCAGCATTAAGATAAGTTGGAGCAGCTTGTAAATCTACTTTACCGTTTTCAACTTTTCTATAAGGTGTCTCGATGAAACCAAGTGTGTTGATTTTCGCATACATCCCTAAAGAAGAGATCAAACCAATGTTTGGTCCCTCAGGAGTTTCGATCGGACAGATACGACCATAGTGAGTATGGTGAACGTCACGTACCTCGAAACCTGCTCTTTCTCTTGATAAACCACCAGGTCCCAGGGCAGAAAGTCTACGCTTGTGCGTGATTTCTGATAGAGGATTAGTCTGGTCCATAAACTGAGAAAGCTGGTTGGTACCAAAGAATGAATTAATAACAGACGTCAAAGTCTTAGCATTTACCAAGTCAACTGGTGTAAAGATCTCGTTATCTCTAACGTTCATTCTTTCTTTGATCGTTCTGGCAATTCTAGAAAGACCTACACCGAATTGTCCGGACAATTGCTCTCCAACAGTCTTGATTCTTCTGTTTGACAAGTGATCGATATCATCCACCTCAGCTTTTGAGTTAACAAGCTCGATCAAGTGTTTTACAATAGAGATGATGTCTTCTCTCGTCAATACCTGATTTTCCTGAGAGATATTAAGACCCAATTTTTTATTAAGTCTGTAACGACCTACTTCACCTAATGAATATCTCTGCTCGGAGAAGAATAATTTTTCAATAATTCCTCTTGCAGTTTCCTCATCCGGTGCATCAGCATTTCTCAACTGACGGTAGATATATTCAACCGCTTCTTTTTCGGAATTGGTTGGATCTTTTTGTAAAGTGTTCTGGATGATAGAGAACTCGCTGCTATTTTCTTTGTGGATCAGGATCGACTTAACGCCAGAATCCAAAATAACATCAAGGTGTTCTTTTTCAAGAATCGTTTCTCTGTCAAGGATGATTTCGTTTCTTTCGATAGAAACTACCTCACCTGTATCCTCATCTACGAAATCTTCGAACCAAGTGTTCAAAACTCTCGCAGCTAAAGTTCTTCCTTCTACTTTTTTAAGGGCTGCTTTGGAAACTTTCACTTCCTCCGCAAGGTCAAAGATCTGAAGAATCTCTTTATCAGATTCGAAACCAATTGCTCTCAACAATGTAGTTAAAGGTAATTTTTTCTTACGGTCGATATACGCATACATTACGTTATTGATATCCGTCGTAAACTCCATCCAAGATCCTTTGAAAGGGATAATTCTTGAATAGTAAAGTTTGGTACCATTTGCGTGGTAAGTCTGTCCGAAGAATACACCCGGAGACCTGTGCAACTGAGTTACAATAACACGTTCTGCACCATTGATGATGAATGAACCAGAAGGTGTCATATAAGGAACCGGACCTAAATATACATCCTGTACAACAGTCTGGAAATCTTCGTGTTCCGGATCCGTACAGTATAGTTTAAGTCTGGCTTTTAGAGGAACGTTGTACGTTAAACCTCTCTCAACGCACTCATCTATAGAGTAACGAGGAGAATCTACCAGATAATCAAGAAATTCCAAAACGAATTGGTTTCTAGAATCTGTAATTGGAAAATTTTCCTGGAACGTTTTGTAAAGTGATTCGTTCAAACGTTGCTCAGGAAGCGTGTCTAGCTGGAAAAATTCCTTGAAAGACTGGATTTGGATATCCAAAAAGTCAGGAGTGTCGATTCTACCTTTCGCAGTGGAAAAGTTAATTCTTTCAGTTCCTTTTACTTTAGGAGTGGCCTGTGTTTTACTCATAAAATTATAAGAAAAAATGGGTTAAAAAATATTTTGATTCACAAAAAATATCAGGAAAAACTTAAGAAACAAGATAAAAGGCAAAAGGAAAAAGTGTTTTGGCGCGCACGTGAGACCTTTGGCTTTTAACTTATTAATCTAATTCTTCCTAAGAGCAACACCGGTATATCTTTTCACGGTGTAGTGCAAAATATTTTATTTTTTTGGTTTGATTTAATGGTATTATTAAACAGAAAATGCCCTTCCATTACTATGAAAGAGTATAAGTTATTTAAAGTATATTATTAAGTCGCGCCAAAAGATGTGCAAATATACAAATTATTATTGAAAATAAAAAACCACTTCCTTTCGAAAGTGGTTTAGAAATATTTAATTATGAATATCTTACGGTTGTTTTGTCCAGAAAGACCATTCTCTGCCGTTGTAAAAAGCCAGCTGATTAGGCGTAGTTCCCGTAATATAAACCATCATCCCAGCACTTGGATTTACAATATCAGCAAAAGAATTTACTCTTGGTAAAATCATTGCTTTATTTGTATCTCCTAAAACCAAAATCCCGGAAGTCGCATCCGTTGCCGGAACGCCGCCAATCAATGCTTTAGCATTTGTATTTTCTACATTAGCGTCAGGAACATTAGCTGTGGTAGGAGCATAAGCACCTGCCGATAAATCTACCCAACCTGTTATTGCAGTTGCATTTTGTGTAGCTGCCGTTCCGAATTTCACTTTCTGATCTGTACTATCAAATATCAATGTTCCCGGAACAGGTGTGGTAACAGCTGCTGCTGATGTAACCCAAGGTAAAGCAATTCCTTTAAGACCACCAGTCGCATTACCGAATTCTAAAGATACGGTGGCATTAGCCGGAGCACTTGAAGGTGTAGTCTTTCCTATAGTTACCTGACCAAATGCTGTGATCGACATGAATACTGATAAAAATTTTATATATGTTTTCATATTTTCTTTTCTTATTGATTATTACACGTTTGTACAGAGAAACAAGACCAATTTGTTCCATCATAAATTTTAAGACAGTTTACCGTAGTATCATAGACCATCATCCCAACGACACCAACGATAGAAGTTAATGTAGCAGTAGGAACTCTGTTGATGACAAAACCTTTGGTCTTAGCATCCAATGCCGTATAAGCTCCCTTGATTTT
>Ga0157369_10001638_pt1 | contig 27336 bp, 23 predicted proteins | sample C25metaG_FD_113461 | JGI IMG/M metagenome (GOLD analysis project Ga0157369, IMG submission 113461) | Corn rhizosphere microbial communities from Kellogg Biological Station, Michigan, USA - C2-5 metaG | ecosystem: Host-associated > Plants > Roots > Rhizosphere > Soil | place: USA: Michigan... | reverse complement strand
TAAAATGTGTTCAAAAATTCCTATTACATTCGGTCATCGGTTTGAATGAGCCGGGGAGCATCGAAATGCCAGGTCCGAACACCGTCCCTCACGCCCGCCCCGAGGCGGATTCCGCTGAATCCGGCCCCACGCGCCGCCGCTTCCTGATGGGCACCGCGTTGGCCGCTGCCGCCGCAGGCACGGCCGCTACGGCCAGCCATCTGGTGCAAGCGCCCGCCGCCTCCGCCTCGCCACCGGCTGACGCCGCTGATGACGGCGCCACCGGTTACCGTCTGAGCGAACACATCCGCAAGTACTACAAGACGACGTGGATCTGATGCGGCTGCACGCGCGCCGCTGTTACTCCATCGTCATTGCACGCATCCCACATCCTCAGGTGACCTCATGCTTCTGACCCGCAAACCGGCGGTACAGGACACCAAAGCCGCACCGGCGCGGCGTTCAAACGGCCAGGGCGCCGCATCGCTTGCCGGCAGTCTGGCCCGCAGCCTGGCCGGCGCACTGCCGACCATGGACCGCCGCACCTTCCTCAAGCGCTCCGGCATCGGCGTTGGCGCTGGGCTGGCCGCGACGCAGCTTTCGCTGGTGAAGAAATCGGTGGTGGGTGAGGCCCACGCCGCCGAAGGCAAGGGCGACATCGTTGTGCGCCGCACGGTGTGCTCGCACTGCTCGGTCGGCTGCTCGGTGGATGCCGTTGTGCAGAACGGCGTGTGGGTGCGCCAGGAGCCGGTATTCGACTCGCCGATCAACCTGGGCGCGCACTGCGCCAAAGGCGCCGCCCTGCGCGAGCACGGTCATGGCGAATACCGCCTGAAGACGCCAATGAAGCTTGTCGACGGCCGCTACCAGCGCATCAGCTGGGAGCAGGCGCTCAACGAGATCGTTGCCAAGATGAACACGATCCGCCAGGAAACCGGGCCGGATTCGTTTTTCTTCGTGGGTTCATCCAAGCACAGCAACGAGCAGTCGTATCTGCTGCGCAAGTGGGTGTCGTTCTTCGGCACCAACAACTGCGACCATCAGGCACGCATCTGCCACAGCACCACCGTCGCCGGCGTGGCCAACACGTGGGGCTACGGTGCGATGACGAACTCGTACAACGACATGCAGAACGCCAAGTGCGCGTTGTACATCGGTTCGAACGCGGCCGAGGCGCATCCGGTATCGATGCTGCATCTGCTGCATGCCAAGGAAACGGGCTGCAAGGTCATCGTCGTCGACCCGCGTTACACACGCACAGCGGCCAAGTCCGATGAATACGTGCGGATTCGTTCGGGCACCGATATCGCGTTCCTCTTCGGCGTGCTGTATCACATCTTCAAGAACGGCTGGGAAGACAAGCAGTACATCCACGACCGAGTCTACGGCATGGACAAGGTGCGCGAAGAAGTGCTCGCCAAGTGGACGCCCGACAAGGTCGAAGAGGTGTGCGGCGTGCCGGAAGCGCAGGTCCACAAGGTCGCCGAGATGATGGCGATGAATCGCCCGAGCACGCTGGTGTGGTGCATGGGCCAGACACAGCACACCATCGGCAATGCGATCGTGCGTGCATCGTGCATCGTTCAACTGGCGCTGGGCAATATCGGCAAGTCGGGCGGCGGCGCAAACATCTTCCGCGGCCACGACAACGTGCAGGGCGCGACCGACGTCGGGCCCAATCCGGATTCGCTGCCAGGCTATTACGGCCTCGCTGCGGGCGCGTGGAAGCATTTCGCCTCCGTGTGGGGGCTCGATTACGACTGGATCAAAGGCCGCTTCGCCTCGCAGGCGATGATGGAAAAATCGGGCACCACGGTTTCGCGGTGGGCCGATGCGGTGCTCGAGAAGAATGACCTGATCGATCAGGACAACAACGTTCGCGCGGTCTTTTACTGGGGCCACGCACCGAATTCGCAAACGCGCGGGATGGACATCAAGCGAGCGCTCGACAAGATCGACCTGCTCGTGGTGATCGACCCATACCCGTCGGCCACGGCGGCCATGGCCAACATGCCCGCCGCCGACGGCACGCCGCCCAATCCGAACCGTGCCGTCTACCTGCTGCCGGCCGCAACACAGTTCGAAACGTCGGGCTCATGCACGGCATCGAACCGCTCGCTGCAATGGCGCGAGAAGGTGATCGAGCCGCTGTTCGAATCGCAGCCCGACCACGTGATCATGCAGGCGTTTGCCGATCGCCTCGGCTTCGGCAAGGAGCTGTCGAAGAACTACAAGATCACTGAATACAAGCGCGCCGGCATGACGTGGCGTGAGCCGGAGATCGAATCGATCCTGCGTGAAATCAATCGCGGCAACTGGACGATCGGCTACACCGGGCAATCGCCGGAACGCCTGAAGGCCCACATGCGCAACATGCATCTGTTTGATGTGCGTACGCTGCGCTGCAAGGGCGGAAAGGATGCCGAAACCGGCTACGACCTCACCGGCGATTACTTCGGCCTGCCTTGGCCGTGCTACGGCACGCCGGAACTCAAGCATCCCGGCTCGCCCAACCTGTACGACACCAGCAAGCATGTGATGGAAGGCGGCGGCAACTTCCGCGCCAACTTTGGCGTAGAGCGCGACGGCGTCAACCTGTTGGCCGAAGATGGCTCGTTCTCGCTGGGCTCGGAGTTGACGACAGGCTACCCCGAGTTCGATCACGTGTTCCTCAAGAAACTCGGCTGGTGGGACGACCTGACCGACGCAGAGAAGAAGGCCGCTGAAGGCAAGAACTGGAAGACCGATTTGTCCGGCGGCATCCAGCGCGTGACGATGAAGCACGGCTGCCACCCGTTCGGCAATGCCAAGGCCCGCGCGATCGTGTGGAACTTCCCCGACGGCATTCCGCAGCATCGCGAGCCGCTGTATTCGACGCGGCCCGACATGGTCGCCAAGTACCCCACGCACGACGACAAGAAGGCCTTCTGGCGCCTGCCCACGCTGTACAAGACAGTGCAGCAGCGCAATATCGAAAACAAGGTCTACGAGAAATTCCCGATCATCCTCACGTCCGGCCGACTTGTCGAATACGAGGGCGGCGGCGAGGAGACGCGCTCCAACCCGTGGCTCGCCGAGCTGCAGCAGGAGAACTTTGTCGAGATCAACCCAAAGGCTGCAGCCGACCGCGGTATCCGTCACAACGACTTTGTCTGGGTCAAGACGCCGACCGGCGCCCAGATCAAGGTGCGAGCGCTGGTGACGGAGCGCGTGGGCGTCGACCACGCCTTCATCCCGTTCCACTTCTCGGGTTGGTGGCAGGGCAAGGACCTGCTCGATTACTACCCGGAGGGCGCCCACCCGATCGTGCGTGGCGAGGCCGTCAACACGGCCACGACCTACGGCTACGACTCGGTAACGATGATGCAGGAAACGAAAACGACGGTCTGCCAGATCGAGCGGTTCGCATAAGGACGGGGAGATCAACATGGCACGCATGAAATTCATCTGTGACAGCGAGCGCTGCATCGAATGCAACGCCTGCGCCACGGCCTGCAAAAACGAACACGAAGTGCCCTGGGGCGTGAATCGGCGCCGCGTGGTCACGATCAACGACGGCATGATCGGCGCGGAGAAGTCCATCTCCGTGGCGTGCATGCATTGCTCCGATGCGCCGTGCATGGCGGTCTGCCCGGTCGACTGCTTCTACCGCACCGAAGATGGCGTGGTGCTGCACGACAAGGACGTCTGCATCGGCTGTGGCTACTGCTCCTATGCGTGCCCGTTCGGCGCGCCGCAGTTCCCGAGTCAAGGGACGTTTGGCGTGCGCGGCAAGATGGACAAGTGCACGTTCTGCGCAGGCGGCCCCGAGAAGAACGGCAGCGAGGAAGAATTCGAGAAGTACGGGCGCAACCGCCTTGCCGAAGGCAAGCTGCCGCTTTGCGCGGAAATGTGCTCGACGAAGGCGCTGCTGGGCGGAGATGGCGATGTGATTTCCGACATCCTGCGCAATCGCGTCATGAAACGCGGGAAGGGCGCGGAGTTGTTCGGGTGGGGCACGGCTTACGGCGGTGCGCAAGGTAAGGGCAGCCAAGCAACGCCGGCGACCCCGGCCGCGCCCGCCGCGCCTGCTTCAACGCCGGGAGCGCAATCATGACCGCCCGAGCCCGATCGACCAGTCTGCTGATCGCCCTTGGCGCTGCGCTGTTGCTCGGTGCCTGCGGTGAACGCTCGCAAACCGCATTTGCCTCGCACCGCAAGGACGACGCGCCAGCATACAAGGGTGCAGAAGGCGATCCGTTCATGGCCAAGAACTGGACACCCGGTGACCGGACGAGCTGGGAAAACCAGATCCGCGCGCGCGGCCAGTACCAGAACGAGTACAACAAGACGCCGTGACGCCATGACACGTACGAGCGGAGGTTCGTCCATGGGCACTTCCTGGAAACATCTCGTGATGGCCGTGTTGCTCGGCGGCGCAGCAGCATTGGCGAGCGCGCAGCAGCCGGCCAGTGCGCCGGCAGCCAACAACGCGCCCGTCAATCCGGCCGTACAACCGGCGCAGCCGTTCTCCAACATCGTCTCGGAGAACGTGTTTGATCTGCAGAAGCGCGATCTCGCCAAAGAGGCGCACGACCAGACCGGCCGCCGCACCACGCAACCCGGCAACAACGCGCCTGTCTGGCGTGAGGTGAACTCTGATCAGGCGCATTACGCCAGCATTCCCGGGCTCGAAGCCGGCGTGCTGATCCAGCGCACAGGGCAAAAATGGCGGTTGTTCCGCAATGGCGTGATCACCGTGTGGGGCGGTTGGCTCGTGGTGCTGGTGCCGCTGCTTATCCTGGGTTTTTTCCTCTGGCGCGGCACGATTCCACTGAAGGAGGCGCCCACCGGCCGCAAGATCGAGCGCTTCACACCCACCGAACGCTATGTGCACTGGACGATGGCCATCTCGTTCGTCACGCTGGGCGTGTCAGGCATCGTCATGCTGTGGGGCAAGCATTTTCTGCTGCCGATCCTCGGTCACCAGTTGTTCGGCTGGCTGACGTACGTGCTGAAAAATCTCCACAACCTGGTGGGGCCGCTCTTCACGGTCAGCATCATCGTGGCCTTCGTGATGTGGGTGCGGGACAACCTGCCGCGCAGCGGTGATTTGAAATGGCTGCTGAGCCTGGGCGGCATGTTTGCCGGAGAGCATGGCGCCGAAGTGCCGTCGCACCGCTTCAATGCGGGCGAGAAACTCTGGTTCTGGGGCGGCCTCGTCGTGTTCGGGCTGGTCCTGTCGGCCTCGGGCTGGATGCTCGATCGCATTGTCCCGGGCGTGGATTACTACCGCAGCACGATGCAACTCGCCGAGGTCATTCACGCGATTGCGGCGGTTGGCATGATCTGCATGTCGCTGGGCCACATCTACATGGGCACGATCGGCATGGAAGGCGCTTATCGCGCCATGCGTGATGGCTATGTCGATGAGGCCTGGGCGAAGGAGCACCACGAGCTCTGGTACGACGACGTCAAAGCCGGCAAGATCCCCGCGCAGCGGTCGCAACCGCCTGTGCTGCCAGCGCCGAGCGAGCAGCCCGCCAAGTCATGACGCCATCGACCTCAACCGATTCAAGGAATCTCACCATGCATGCATCCGCTCTGAGCCGCGCCGCAGGTATGGCACTTGCTGCCGCCATGCTGAGCCTGACAAGCGGACTGGCCGGCGCCAAGCTGCCGGCACCGACGGAAGAACAGAAGGCACAGGCGGATGCGGCGAAGGCCAAGGCAGCCTGGGGCGACAAGGTGGCCGCGTTCCAGACGTGCAAGGCCCAGGACAAGGTGGCGGCGTCCTACCAGGCCGGCGGCAAGGCTGCGCATACGCAACCGGGCGCGCCGTGCGTTGATCCGGGGCCGTTTGTTGCGCCGGTGCCTCCAGCATCTGCACCGGCGGCCAAAGGGTGAACCGTTGTTGCCAATGTTGCGTGTTCATCATCCGGCAGTACAATCGTCCGCTCCCCGAGTGAACCCTGACTGGAGGTGACACATGAAGCAACTCGTGATTGCACTCGCCGCGATCGGCCTGATGGCTGGCTGCGCATCGAATACCGCATCGACGGCCAAGGCGGCCGATTCGGGCATGGCGGCTTCGGCCGTGCTGGCGCCCAAGAGCGGCAGCACCGTGCAGGGCAGCGTGAAGCTGGCGCAGCAGGGCGACAATCGGGTTGCCATGGCTGTGGATATTTCGGGCCTGCCGGCCAACGGTATGTTCGGTTTCCACGTACACGAGAAGGGCGATTGCTCGTCGGCGGATGGCAATAGCGCCGGCGGCCACTTCAACCCGACAGGCCAGCAGCATGGCGATCCGCGTAGCGGCGCGCACCATGCTGGCGATATCCCGATGCTGCAATCCGATGCCAACGGCAAGGCCGTCGGCTCGATCGTTCTTTCCGGCGTGACGCTGTCGCCTGGGCCCACCAGCCTGGTCGGCCATGCGCTGATCGTCCACGCAGGCAAGGACGACTACATGACCCAGCCCACCGGCAATTCCGGCGGGCGCATCGCCTGCGGCGTGATCGTGGCGAACTGATCGCCCGCACGCGGTACCTGCTCCCGCGCAGGTACCAGCCGCACCATGCGCACGCTTGCCGTGCGCATTTTTATTTGAACGAAGACATTGATGCCGCTGCGCCCCGAACTGACCAACGCTTCCGTTCCCCTGCTCGACGAGGTTGAAGTGCTCGACGAGCTGGGCCGCGCACGCAATGTCTACATCCCCGGTGAACGCCCGCTCACCGTCTACCTCGACAAGCGCGAACTGGTCACCCTGATGACGCTGGGCGGCGCGCCTGAAGCGCTCGTACTCGGTTATCTGCGTAACCAGCGCCTGGTCAGCAGCATCGACGACATCGCCTCCATCCAGGTCGACTGGGAAACCGAATCCGCTGCCGTCACCACGCGCGGCGGCATTGCAGACCTGGATGAGAAGACCGCCCGCCGCACCGTGACCACCGGTTGCGGGCAGGGCACCGTGTTTGGCTCGCTGATGGACGAAATCGACGCCATCTATCTGCCACCCGACGCGCGCATGACGCAGACCACGCTGTACCGGGTGGTCGACACCATCCGCCTGCAACAGTCGATCTACAAGCAAGCGGGCTCGTTGCATGGCTGCGCGCTGTTCGATGCGCAGGGCGGACTGCTGCACTTCATCGAAGACGTGGGCCGCCACAATGCCGTGGATGCCATTGCCGGCCTCATGTGGCTTGAAGGACTGAGCGGCGGCGACAAGATCTTCTATACCACCGGCCGCCTGACCTCCGAGATGGTCATCAAGGGCGCGCAGATGGGCATTCCGTTTCTGCTGTCGCGCTCAGGCGTCACGCAGATGGGCCACCAGATGGCACAGCGGGTCAACCTGACGCTGTTCGCGCGGTGCACTGGGCGGCACTTTCTGCTCTATACGGGGCGGGATCGTTTTGTGGCCGAGCTGGAGGTGGCCGGCACGGTCGGGCCGCGCGGGGAGCTTCCCCAGCCGGCGGAATCCGGCCGCTGATCTGCCGGCGTTTGTTCGGATAAGGCCCGCGCAAGCCATCGGCCGCTACGGGGTTTTCCGTCACAGGTTTGGGAGTACAATCCGCGTTCCAAACCGGCCCCAGCCGCGGGCCGGCCTGCTGGCGTGACCAAATGGGGACAGTTTTCGCACCGCGAAGCCTGCCCCCATTTGTTCATCCAAGGTATCTGGACGCTCCATGAGCATCAAATCCGACAAGTGGATCCGCCGCATGGCCGAGCAGCACGGCATGATCGAGCCGTTCGAGCCCGGCCAGGTGCGTGAATCCGAAGGGCGCCGCATCGTTTCCTACGGCACGTCGAGCTACGGCTACGACATCCGCTGCGCCGACGAATTCAAGATCTTCACCAACATCAACAGCACCATCGTCGATCCGAAGAACTTCGACGAGAAGTCGTTTGTCGACTTCAAGGGCGATGTGTGCATCATCCCGCCGAACTCGTTCGCGCTGGCCCGCACGATGGAGTACTTCCGGATCCCGCGCACCGTGCTGACGGTGTGTCTGGGCAAGAGCACGTACGCGCGCTGCGGGATCATCGTCAACGTCACGCCGTTCGAGCCCGAATGGGAAGGCTACGTGACGCTGGAGTTTTCCAACACCACGCCGCTGCCCGCCAAGATCTACGCCGGCGAAGGCTGCGCGCAGGTGCTGTTCTTCGAGAGCGACGAGGAATGCGAAACCTCGTACAAGGATCGTGGTGGCAAGTATCAGGGCCAGCACGGTGTGACGCTGCCCAAGACCTAGTTTTTGTAGTCCGTTTCCGCGCGTTCAGGCGTATCCGGAGCGGTGCCTTTAGCTTCATCCATAAGGAACCACGATGAAATTCCGTTTTCCCGTCATCATCATTGACGAGGACTTCCGCTCCGAGAACATCTCCGGGTCGGGCATTCGCGCGCTGGCCCAAGCCATCGAGCAGGAGGGGATGGAGGTGACTGGTCTCACCAGCTATGGTGACCTGACCTCGTTCGCTCAACAGTCGAGCCGCGCCTCCACCTTCATCGTCTCGATCGACGACGATGAATTCATCAACCCGGACAACGACAAGCCGGAACCGGAAGCGGTTGAAAACCTGCGCGCCTTCGTGGCCGAGGTGCGTCGCCGCAACGCCGACATTCCCATCTTCCTGTACGGCGAAACGCGCACCTCGCGCCATCTGCCGAACGACGTGCTGCGCGAGCTGCACGGCTTCATCCACATGTTCGAGGACACGCCCGAGTTTGTGGCCCGACACACCATCCGTGAAGCGCGCAACTATCTGGATTCACTGCCGCCGCCGTTCTTCAAGGCGCTGATCGACTACGCGCAGGACAGCTCGTATTCGTGGCATTGCCCGGGGCACTCGGGCGGCGTGGCGTTCCTGAAGAGCCCGGTGGGACAGGTGTTCCACCAGTTCTTCGGCGAGAACATGCTGCGCGCCGACGTCTGCAACGCTGTGGAAGAACTGGGCCAGTTGCTTGACCACACGGGCCCGGTGGCCGCGTCTGAGCGCAACGCCGCACGCATCTTCGGCTCCGATCACATGTTCTTTGTGACCAACGGCACGTCGACGTCGAACAAGATGGTGTGGCACGCCAACGTGGCGCCCGGCGACATCGTGGTGGTGGACCGCAACTGCCACAAGTCGATCCTGCACGCGATCATGATGACGGGCGCGATCCCTGTGTTCCTGATGCCGACGCGCAACCATTTCGGCATCATCGGCCCGATCCCGAAGAGCGAGTTCGAGCCCGAAACGATCGCCAAGAAGATCGCCGATCACCCGTTCGCCAGCCAGGCCAAGAACAAGAAGCCGCGCATCCTGACCATCACGCAGGGCACGTACGACGGCGTGCTGTACAACGCCGAGATGATCAAGAACATGCTGTCGACCGAAATCGACACGCTGCACTTTGATGAAGCGTGGCTGCCGCACGCGTCGTTCCACCCGTTCTACGAGGACATGCACGCCATTGGTCATGGCCGCCCGCGCAGCAAGGACGCGCTGGTGTTCGCCACGCAGAGCACGCACAAGCTGCTGGCAGGCCTGTCGCAGGCCTCGCAGATCCTTGTCCAGGATTCCGAGACGCGCAAGCTCGATACGTACCGCTTCAATGAGGCGTATCTGATGCACACGTCGACGAGCCCGCAATACTCGATCATCGCTTCATGCGACGTGGCGGCGGCGATGATGGAAGCGCCGGGCGGCACTGCGCTGGTGGAGGAGAGCATTGCCGAAGCGCTGGACTTCCGCCGCGCCATGCGCAAGGTGGAGCACGAATACCTGGGCACGAACGGTGGCAACGGCCGCGGCGACGACTGGTGGTTCAAGGTCTGGGGCCCGAACGACCTGTCCGACGAGGGCATCGAAGACCGCGAAGCATGGATGCTCAAGGCCAACGAGCGCTGGCACGGCTTCGGCAACCTGGCGGAAGACTTCAACCTGCTCGACCCGATCAAGGCCACCATCATCACCCCGGGCCTGGACGTCGACGGCAAGTTCAGCGACTCGGGCATCCCGGCCGCCATCGTGACGCGTTACCTGGCTGAGCACGGCATCATCGTCGAGAAGACCGGTTTGTACTCGTTCTTCATCATGTTCACCATCGGCATCACCAAGGGCCGCTGGAACTCGATGGTGACCGAGCTGCAGCAGTTCAAGGACGACTACGACAACAACCAGCCGCTGTGGCGCGTGTTGCCGGAGTTCGTGCGCCAGTATCCGCAGTACGAGCGCATCGGGCTGCGGGAGCTGTGCGACAGCATCCACAGCGTCTACCAGGCCAACGACGTGGCCCGCGTGACGACGGAGATGTACCTGTCGAACATGGAACCAGCGATGAAGCCGTCGGACGCCTGGGCCAAGATGGCCCACCGTGAAACCGAGCGCGTGGCGATCGACGACCTGGAGGGCCGCATCACCGCTATCCTGCTGACGCCGTATCCCCCGGGCATTCCGTTGCTGATTCCGGGCGAGCGCTTCAACAAGACGATCGTGCAGTACCTGCAATTCGCACGCGAGTTCAACAAGCTGTTCCCGGGCTTTGAGACCGACATCCACGGGCTGGTGGAGGAAGAGGTCGACGGCAAGATGGGGTATTTCGTCGACTGCGTGCGCTGAATTCCAGTTGCACAAACAAAAACGCCGCGCTGAGTTGTTCAGCGCGGCGTTTTTTGTTTGGAGGCGGTGCTGCCCATGGCCCCGCTAGCTCAAGCGATCAAAGGCTTGGAAACCACTCCGACATTGGCGGAATGCGCGGCGGCATCCGCTCTGAGGCCGCTTTGTTGCGCTGGGCTCTCGCCTCAACAATACGCTGTTCGTTTTCGTGCTTGACCCTGTCACGAATGATCTTGTCTCCGTGATCTCCAAAGTAGATGCGCCGGAATTTCGCGAGCCCATAACCATTCAGCTGGAACTCGGGCATGCCGAAACCGATAAAGCCGGCCATGGAGTCATGCACGTAGGCATCGAAGAAGTTGCCGATCGCTTCCGGAACGGGGCGACTCCGTAGAGCTTCCAATAACCGGATGACGTCTCGCTCGGGCGCGTCAGCATTCCGCACCTCCGGGTACATATTGTTGGCAAGCCACTGCCGCCACTGTGCAAGCACAGCCGGCGCTCGTTTAGCGATGGCATCGGCTCGGGGTTGCCGCGCATCGTCCTGTAGCGGGCCGCTCTGGTGCTCCACGGCATGATAGATCGCGGCTACGGGGCTGCCCAACGATTTGGCGGCCGCGTTCTTTGCAGCCGCGCCAAACTCGAATGGACTCCTCAACGGCTCGCCTTGTTGTTCCACGTCCTCTCGATTGAATTGCATGCGTTGTTCGAGGTGATGGCAGGATGCCGCAATCATTTGAACGAGTGCCCGCTGGGTGTGCAGCATCCACGTGGATTCGCCCTGGAAGTCCTTACCTTGGTCTGCGTTGGGCTCACCCCGAGCGCGTTGGTACTGCGGCGTCTTGTGAAAGCCCGCTTCCAGCAGCTGCCAGCGGTGGCTGAAGTACCAGCTCAGATGCTGACGTGCCATGTCTTCAACCGGGCCAGGTTGGATGCTGGCGTGCTGGTAATAGGCGGCGAGGGCGTCAAGGGTGGCTTTAGAAGGTGCTAACGCGTCAAAAATCTGTTGCTCCCTTCTTTCGGCAAGCTCTTCTGGCGAGTAGAACGGTACACCGGCTGCAAGTGCTGCGCAGTACATCTCGAAACCCGGCACCCGAGCGAGTTGGAGATCGGTATTTTTGCCGTCGCGGCTCCAATCGGCCTTGCCTAGCGCCTGCGGCATGTACCCCCCACCCACGTCGGAGTGCGAGCCGGGAAACACATACTCCTTGCAGTTGGGCGGATATTTGCCATCGACGCGCACGGAGTCGAGCGGGAAACAGGCGCGGATTTCATGGCCCGCCACCAGATGAAGACATCGCTCCACCGCCGGGTGGATCTGCATGTTGTCGTCGGCCCAGTCTTGCCTGCCTTCTGTAATCGGGTACAAGCCCGCCAGCCCCACCGACGCCACTGTGTCGAAGATGCCCAGGAACTGTATCCGCAGCGGGATGCCGGCAAAGAGCCAACCGCCGTCTTTCTCTTCGCACAACTGGTAGAGCCAGTTCACAAAAGCACGTGCCTCCGCGGCCCCTCGCGAGAAGCCGAACACGCTCAGGTTGATTTGCCGCAGTTCCGGCTTCCGGCCACGGATTTTTGTCTTGAGCCGCGCCTGGTAAACGTCTTTCAGTTCACGAAGCCGTCTTTTGTAGTTCAACGTCTGCTGTGTGTTGAGCAATGCCTGGAAGGGGTTTGCTGAAACAGCAAACCGCTTGGCGAAGTTCGTGGGCGAGAAGCTCAGCGGGTTGCACAGGTCTTTAGCTTCGCTTTCCGAAATGAGACCGCTTTCGTGGAAGTAACGATGGATAGCGTTGAATACTTGTATCAGCCCCCAAAAAATGCGCGGCGCGCCACCCCAGCCTGCGGCGGACCCAAGCGGGTTTGGAACGCCGGGAATAACCTTGCCGTCATCCCCAACCTTGTCAAACGGCGTGCCGACGCCGGGAATGTAGTAACGGTAATAGGCATCTGTTCCGTCCTTTTTCTTCAAATCCGGATAGGCGTGGTAGAGACGCACGACATTGGTGTGTTTTTGATGGCGTGGGTCGCCCTTGTGCTTCTTGTAATCTTCATCTTCGTTGTTGCCTGTGCCATCAAAGAACATGCCGACGAAGAGATTGCCATCGCAAGACGGTATGTGGCTCTTGGGGAGCAGGGCGTTTAAAGCACACATGCGCTGCATGGTTTCTTTCTCGCTCAGCGGGCGCTCCTTGCTGCGGGTTTGGCCAAGTTTCAGGTCAGGGTTTAGTGCGAAGTCGATATCAGCCATGGTTCGTTGATTCGATTTATCGTCTCATCATATTTGTGGGGAAATGGCGCAGCCGTTAAGGATCTAGCCCCGGACCATCGCAGCGTTCATTCTTTCCCTCGCCCGTGCGGTGATACTCGATCAAGTCCTGTCGGGTTTCCCATGGCGCTTTTTCTTCCTCCCGCAGTGGTCCGCAAGGGCTTCTAATGCCGAATTTCGATACAACGACCTTGACGCGATGGTTGTCGTAAAAGTGGACCTGCACGGGGCCGAGATTTTCAGCGGTGTATTCCGGAACATCGACCACAGCTTCTTGAGGAGGGGGCTGCGACCCCGGTCCCTCAATGCCGTACCCGTAAGACCACTCCACCTTCGCCTTCATGCCTCGATACCAGCGTTTGGGTATTTCTATGCAGCAATTGAATGCGCCGCCGCCACTTTCTGGCCCGATATTGGGGCCGCTGGCGCCATTGACGGAAAAGCCGGCAATGGACTGGTCTTTCATGTGGTTGTAGCCTGAAACTTCTACAGTGGCTTTGTTGTCGAGACAGCTGACGATGAGTCCCATTACCAGAAACGGCGCGAGCCATTGCATGGCGTTGCGCAGTCGGGACGTGTAGTTTTTTAATTTGCGCATAGACTTATTGCCTTTTCGCTCAGCGGACGTTCCTTGCTGCGGGTTCGGCCAAGTTTCAGGTCGGGGTTTAGTGCGAAGTCGATCGCTGTCATACATCTCCTCCTTCTTCTCGAATTTCGCGGATATTGCGCTCCCATCGCTCATTGATGGTCCATGGAGCCCAGTCTTCTTTGGGTAAGGGATATTCGGCATTCCCGAGAGCCCACTTGGAAACGATCACCTTGACGCGATGGTTGTCGTAAAAGTGGACCTGCACGGGGCCGCGGTTTTCAGAGGTGTATTCCGGAATATCGACTACGGCTTCGCGAGGACTGTCGTCGCCCGTGCCGTATTCCCAGCGAACGGTGGCCTTCATGCCGCGGTGCCAGCGTTTGGGAATTTCTACGCAGCAGTTGTACTTCCCACCACCGCTTTCCGGAAACAGGTTGGGACCACTGGCGTCATTGACGGTGAACCACAGGATCGCGCGCTTCTGCATGTGGTCGTAGCCGGTAATCTCGACAGTGGCCTTGTTGTCGAGACAGCTAACGATCAACCCCATCACCAGAAACGGCGCGAGCCATTGCATGCCGGTGCGCAGGTGGGGGATGTGGTTTTTCAACGCGCGCATTGGTACATCTCCTTATCTCCGCGATGGCGTTGGGATTTTTGTTATTCGACATGCCGCGGATAGCGTTCGAAGTAATGTGGGGCAGGTGATTCTCCCAACTATTTCTGCGCAATCACGTCAAGATTTGTGCCACGTTTTTGGGGGGGCGCCAAAGGGGGGGGCGCCAAGGAGGGGCAACGGCCGTAGTACCTGAAAGAGCGATGCCGCGCGTCGTGGAGTGATGCCTTAGGAAATTGTCCGCGGCAGAAGCAGCGGCCAAAAAAAACGCCGCGCTGATTTAGCGCGGCGTTTTTGTTTAGAGCGTGCAGCGGATTATTCAGCCAGCGCGGCCCGCGCAAACGCAATGGCCTGCTTCACCTGCTCCGGCGCCGTCCCACCGATGTGGTTGCGCGAAGCGACCGAGCCTTCCAGCGTCAGCACGGCGTGCACATCGTCGCTAATGAGATCGGACTTGTCGCCCAGGCCGCAGATGTCACGCAGTTGTGCCACGGACAGGTCTGCCAAATCACAGCGCAGGTAGTCGCACGCGCGCACGGCGTGGGCAACGGCTTCGTGTGCATCGCGGAAGGGCAGGCCGCGCTTGACCAGGTAGTCGGCCAGGTCGGTGGCCGTGGCGTAGCCCTGCAGCGCGGCGGCACGCATGGCGTCGGCCTTGACGGTGATGCCCGGCACCATGTCGGCAAAGATGCGCAGCGTGTCGACCACGGTATCCACGGTGTCGAACAGCGGTTCCTTGTCTTCCTGGTTGTCCTTGTTGTAGGCCAGCGGCTGGCCCTTCATCAGCGTGAGCAGACCGATCAGGTGGCCGTTGACGCGGCCGGTCTTGCCCCGAGCCAGTTCCGGCACGTCGGGGTTCTTCTTCTGCGGCATGATCGAGCTGCCGGTGCAGAAGCGGTCGGCAATGTCGATAAAGCCCACGCGTGGGCTCATCCAGAGCACCAGCTTTTCGGAGAAGCGCGAGATGTGCGTCATGACGAGTGCGGCCGCTGCGCAGAATTCGATGGCGAAGTCGCGATCGGACACGGCGTCCAGCGAGTTGCGGCACACGCCGTCAAAGCCCAGTTGCTGCGCGACGAATTCACGGTCGATCGGGTAGCTCGTGCCGGCCAGCGCGGCGGCGCCCAGCGGCAGGCGGTTGACGCGCTTGCGGGCGTCCAGCATGCGCTCGGTGTCGCGAGTGAACATCTCGACGTAGGCCAGCAGGTGATGGCCGAACACCACCGGTTGCGCGACCTGCAAGTGCGTGAAGCCCGGGACGATGGTGTTGGTGTGCTGCTCGGCCAAGTCCAGCAGCGCGCTGCGCAGGGCCTTGAGCAGACCGACGATGTTGTCGATCTCGCTGCGCAGCCACAGGCGGATGTCGGTGGCAACCTGGTCGTTGCGCGAGCGGCCCGTGTGCAGGCGCTTGCCGGCGTCGCCTGCCATGGCGGTCAGACGCGCTTCGATGTTCAGGTGCACGTCTTCCAGGTCCAGCTTCCACTCGAACGTGCCGGCCTCGATCTCCTGGCGGATCTGCGCCATGCCCTTTTCGATGGCGGCGCGGTCTGCCTCGGCGATGATGCCCTGCTTGGCGAGCATGGCGGCGTGCGCTAGCGAGCCCTGGATGTCGAACAGTGCGAGGCGCTTGTCGAAGAACACCGACGCGGTATAGCGCTTGACGAGATCGGACACCGGCTCGTTAAAGCGGGCGGACCACGCTTCGGCCTTCTTGGCGAGTTGGGAGGTCATGGGCGGACAGCTGGAGGAGCGCGGCCGGCGAGGCGCCAGCCGCAAATTCAGGAAATCGCGATTATATCGCCCGCCGGGCCTTCCGGCCGCCGCGCCGGGGTGCCCTACAGCGTGCTGTCGATCAGCGCGCCCTTGAAGACCACCGGCCCGGTCGGCCCCTCGGGGTTGGGTGAGCCGCCACGCGGTTCCACGCTGATGGCCAGCGCCGGCACCTGCCGCAACGGCTGCGCCACCGTCAGCCGCACGGCGCGCTGGTGCCCGATCACCCCAAGTGACTGAGGATGCCCGCCGGGCGGCAGTGCCCAGAGCTGCAAGGCCTGTTCAGTGTTGAGGGGTGTTGCGTCCAGCCGCTTGAGCGATAGCGTGCCGGTGCGCGCATCCCAGGTGACGAGGACGGCCGCCTGGGCTTGCGCGTCCTGCAGCACGGCCACGGCGTTGGCGACAGGCGCCTCGCGCAATTGCTGCGCCAGCCGCAGGTTCAGCCCGATCGCCACCGCCGCAATCACCGCGGCGACTGCGGTGGCGCCGCGCCAGAAGCCGGTGCCTTGCCAAAGCCGTTGCCAGAGCGCTTTTCGCGGTGGCGCCGGCTCGCGCCAGCCTAGTTGCACTTCAACGCGGCACAAAATCTCCGGCAGCGGCGCCGTCGCCGGCTGAAGCGCGGGCAGGTCGGCCAGATAGCGTTGCCAGCGTTCGACCGTGGCACGCACGGCGTCGTCGTGGCGAAGGATCTGCTCGAACCGGCGGCGTGCGCCGTCGCGCAATGTGCCGACCGCGTATTCGGCGGCCAGCTTGTCGACGAGATCGGGGTGGCGGCGCGGGTCCATCAGGGTGCTCCGAGGCATTCGCGCAGGCGGTCCAATCCGCGCCGCATCCAGGATTTGACGGTGCCCAGCGGTAGTGACAGCGCTTGTGCCAGCTCGCTGTGCGACAGGTCTCGCAGATAGGCGAGCGACACGACTTCGCGCTGCTTCGGGTCCAGGCGCTTGAGGCATTCGGCCAGCGCGCGGGCTTGCTGGCCGGCCAGCGCGAGGTCGGCGGGACCAGGGGCGTGGTCGGCCAGGACATCGGCGTAGCTGTCATCCAGCGGCACGGATTCCTGCACGCGCTCGGCATGTTGCCGGCGCAGGCAATCGAGTGCACGGTTGCGCACGATCGTGGTCATCCACGTCATGGGGGCGGCCATGTGGGGGCGGTAATCGCCGGCATGGCGCCAGATGTTGACGAAGCTTTCTTGCAAGACGTCCTCGGCCCAGTCCTTCCTGACCAAGATACGCAGCGCGAGCCCAAACAGTTTCGGTGCACAGCGCGAATATAGCGCGCGCAGGGCGTCGCGGTCGCCCAGGCCGATGCGCTGCAGCAACGCCGCCAGCTCTTCCGCGTCGGCGCTTTGGGGGCGCGCTGCCGCGGCCGCCGTCGGTGGATCGGTGTCTTGCGCGGCGTGGTCGTCGGCGGTGCGCTGGAAGGTGAGCACGTGGGCAGTTTTTTGTGGACGGTTCTGCCCAAAGTGTAGGTAGAAACCGTGGTTGCCGGGGGAATTCACGTGAAAGGTGCTGAGGTATTTGCATCCAGTTGGATGCGCCCTTCGTATAAGTGGTCAGGCGCTGAACAAACGCCCGCGATTCGCATCACGCACCGCACGGATCGCGCTTTTCCCCACATATGCAAGGAGACCGACGATGGACACAACCAAAGAGATGGATCAGTTGGAGAGTGACAGCCCGCGCATCGACGCGCGTCGCCGCGTGCTGCTGCGCGCGCCGGGGCTGATGGCGCTGGGTTCGCTGGCGGCGGTGTCGCTGGGCCAGTCGATGCCTGCCTGGGCGCAGACCCAGTCGGGCAGCGTGAAAGACGACATCAACATCCTGAACGTGGCGCTCGGGCTGGAGTACCAGGCCATCGCCGCCTATCAGGTGGGGGCAGAAAGCGGCTTGTTGCAAAAGCCCGTGCTCGCGACGGCCGTGAAGTTCCAGGGCCACCACAAGGCACACGCGACGGTGCTGGCGGGCACGGTGTCCAAGCTGGGTGGTACGCCGGTCATGGAAAAGAAGGTGGCGGAATACAACTTCCCGGTCAGCCAGCTCAAGACGCAGGCCGACGTGCTGCGTTTTGCCGCCGGCCTGGAAAAGGGCGCCACTTCGGCCTACTTGGGCGTGCTGCCGAATTTCTACACGCGCGACCTGACCAAGGCCGCCGCCAGCATCCTGGGCGACGAGGCAATGCATTGGGCAGTGCTGCTTTCGGTGTTGGGTGAAGACCCGGTGCCGGTGGCATTCATCAGCTGAAGGGTTTGTTGGGCCGCCACGCCGGCCGCTCGTTTACGGTGTGGCGGTTTTTTTGTGCGCGTCGAACGCTTCGACGATGCAATCGAGCAAGGCCCGCACGCGTGCGGTCTTGTGCAGATCGGCGTGCGTGACGAGCCAGACGTCCTGCATGCTCCGGCGGTTTGGCAGCACGCGCACCAGTTGTGGATACGCTTGCGCGCGGCGGCAAACCAGTTCGGTGATCCCAATGCCTGCGGCCACCGCCTCGAACAGCGCCAGCGCCGAGTTGCTCTGCAAGACGACGCGCCCGCGCGTAATGGGCTCTCCGCAAAGGTCTTCCCACATCCACGGCACTTCGTTGCGCGGATAAAGCACCAGGTCGTGCCCCGCAAAGGCCGTCCCTTCCTCCGGCTCGCCGCGGGCCGCAACGTAGCTGCGGCTCGCATAGATGCCGGTTTCCATTTGTCCGATGCGCCGCGCGATGAGGTCCGGCGAATCCGGCCGCAGCGTGCGCACGGCCACATCGGCTTCGCGCTTGGTCAGGTTGGCAATGCTCTTGGACGCTATGCAGACGACGTCGATGCCAGGATGCCGGTGCCGCAGCGTCGCAATAGCCGGCAACACAAAGGTGGCCGCCATGGTGTCGGTCGTGGCCAGGCGTATCGTGCCGGCGAGTTGCTCGTCGATGCCGGCCACGCGGCGCTCGATGGTGTGTGCCGCCTGCTCCATCGCTTCGGCCGGGCCGATCAGCGCTTCGCCGGCAGGTGTGAGCACCAGTGCGGTCGACGTGCGCAGGAAGAGCTTGGCCGATAGCTCGTCTTCCAGCGCGGCGATGCGGCGGCCCACCGTGGCCTGATCCACGCCCAGGCGCTGTGCCGCACCGCGCAGCGTGCAGGTGCGCGCCACGGCCAGGAAGAAGCGTCCGTTGTCCCAGTTCACATCGGGCTCCGAATATTTGTAGATGAGTGATGCAAATTTGCAGCGTTGCAATGCAAAAACGCTGCTTTTTTGCATGCGTTCTCCAGACTACACTTGGCTGCATGAAATTGCCAAACGGTTCCGCCATGTCTTCATGCCACGCCAATACCTTGGGCGCCGGTCCCCGAGCTGACTTGCAACCCGATCTCAGCCGGTGGCGCCGCAACGCCACGCTGGGCATTCTCACGTCGGGTGTGTTCATGGCGGTGCTCGATACGACCGTGGTCAACGTGGCGCTCATCGCTATGCGCGACAGCCTGCACAGCAGCGTCGCAGAACTCGCCTGGATTGTTGACGCTTACACGCTGGCCTTTGCCGCTTTCATCCTCACAGGCGGTTTGCTGAGCGACCGCATTGGCGCTCGCACCGTGTTCATGGCGGGGATGGCGGTGTTCATCGTGGCCTCCGCCGGCTGTGGGCTGGCGCCTTCAGTGACCACGCTGATTGCCGCGCGCATCCTGCAGGGCGTGGGCGCGGCGATGTTTCTGCCGAGTTCGCTATCGCTCATTCGCAGCACGTTTGAAGACCCCCGTGAGCGGGCCTGGGCCATTGGCCTGTGGGGTGCAATCGTCGCGACAGCCGCGGCCGTGGGCCCTGCGCTGGGTGGCGTCCTGGTTGACTCATATGGCTGGCGCAGTGCCTTCCTGATCAACGTGCCGCTGGGCGTGGTCGGCATGCTGGGCACGTGGGTCATCGTGCGTCACGTGCAGCCTGCACGCGCCAAGCCGTTCGACTGGGCGGGGCAGGTGACGAGCGCGGTGATGCTCGCAGCGCTGTGTTTTGCCGCGATTGAATGGCCGGTGCGCGGCGCGCAATCGCCGTGGGTGTGGGGTACCGCGCTGTTGACGGTGGTGGCCGGGGTGCTGTTCGTCTTGGCCGAACGCCGGGCGCGGGCACCGCTGGTGCCGCTGGCCTGGCTGGGGCATCGCACGCTGGGCGCGGTCAACGGCGTGGGGTTTCTGCTGAACTTCGGCTATTACGGCGCGTTGTTCGTGCTAAGCCTGCATTTACAAAATGTCGAACAGCTGAGCGCACGCCAGACCGGCCTGGTCATGCTGCCAATGGCGGTGAGCCTGTCGGCGGGCAACATCTTCGCGGGCAAGCTGATGGCACATTTTTCTACGCCGACGATGATGCTGAGTGGTCTCTTGATCGGCGCTGCGGGTTTGCTGGCAACGTCGGCTGCGCTGACGGGCCATGTGCACATCTGGGTGGTCAGTGCAACGATGATGGCTTACGGCGGCGGTACCGCGCTGGCGATTGCGCCCATGACGTCGACCATCCTGTCTGCGGCACCGGGCGAATTGGCCGGCACGGCGTCGGGCTTGCTCAACGCCGCCCGGCAGACGGGCAGTTTGCTGGGCGTCGCAGCGGCGGGCGCGGTCGTTACGGTGGTGCCCGGTCTGGCGCATGCCTCGCCGCTGGTGTTTGGCCTGATGACGCTGTCGTACGCCGGCGCGATGGCGATGGCGTGGATCAGCCGTCGCCCGGCCGCCACCGCGCTGGTTGCCTGATCAGCCGCTATTGCGAAGGCCTGCAGCAATCCCGTTGATCGACAGATGGATGCCGCGTCGCACGCGCGCATCGTCACTGCCGGCCTTGCCCGAGCGGAAGCGCTTGAGCAGTTCGACCTGCAGGTGATTCAGCGGGTCGAGATACGGGAAGCGGTTCTTGATGGAACGCGCCAGCAGCGGGTTGTCGGCCAAGCGCTCCGACTGCCCCGTGATGGCGGCCAGCATCTGCTCGGTCAATGTGAACTCCGCCGAGATGCGCGAGAACACCGCGTTACGCAGTTTGCGGTCGTCGCAGAGCTGCGCGTAGCGCGAGGCCACGTTCAGATCGGCCTTGGACAGCACCATGTCCATGTTCGAGAGCAAGTTCGCAAAGAACGGCCATTGCTTGTGCATGCGCTTGAGCGTGGCCAGGCGCGCGGCGCGGGCCTTGGCGTTGCCCGCATCGTCGAGCCAGCGCTGCACCGCGCTGCCGAAGCCGAACCAGCCCGGCAGCAGCAGACGGCATTGGCCCCACGAGAAGCCCCACGGAATCGCGCGCAGGTCTTCAATGCGGCGGTGTTTCTTATCCATCAGCTTGCGCGAGGCCGGGCGTGAACCCAGGTTCAGATCGGCAATCTCGGTGATCGGCGTGGTGGCGAAGAAGTAATCCTTGAAGCCCGGGGTTTCGTAGACGAGATTGCGGTACGCGGCAAAGGCGTTGTCCGACAGCGCCTGCATGGCGGCTTCGAAATCTTCCAGGCCCTTCGTACGGTTGCGCGTGGGCAGCAGCGTCGCTTCCAGCGTGGCGGCGACGATGGTTTCCAGATTGCGCCGGCCGATCTCGGGGTTGGCGAACTTGCTGGAGATGATTTCGCCCTGCTCGGTCAGGCGGATCTGCCCGTTCACCGTGCCCGGCGGCTGCGACAGGATGGCCTGATAGGTCGGGCCGCCGCCTCGGCCCACCGTGCCGCCGCGGCCGTGGAAGAGGCGCAGGCGCACGCCCTTGCGCTCGAACAGCTCCACCAGCGCCAACTCGGCCTTGTACAGCTCCCAGTTGGAGGTGAGGAAACCGCCGTCCTTGTTGGAATCCGAATAGCCGAGCATCACTTCCTGCTCGTTGCCCTGCGCTGCGAGCACGGCATCGAAGCCGGGCAGGGCAAGCAGGTCGCCCATGATCTCGGGGGCGTTGCGCAAGTCCTCAATGGTTTCGAACAGCGGGATCACCATGACGTCCAGCGCGGCGCTGCCGCTGCCATTGGCGCCCGTGCGGAACATGCCGGCTTCCTTCTGCAGCAGCATCACTTCCAGCAGGTCGGACAGCGTCTCGGTGTGCGAAATGATGTAGTTGCGCACGATGCGGTTGCCGTAGCGGGCACGCACCTCACGCGCGGCGCGGAAGATGTCGATCTCCGACGTGGTCTGCTCGCTGTATGCGTGGAACGGCAGCGTCAGCACGCGCGGTTGTTGCAACTCGCGCAGCAGCAGCGTGCGCTTGTCGGCCTCGGACATCGCGGCGTACGCCCCTTCCACGCCCGCTACATTCAGCAGCTCGGCGACGGTCGCTTCGTGCACGTCCGACACCTGCCGCAGGTCGATCGATGACAGGTGGAAGCCGAACACATCAATTGCGCGCGCCAGCGATGCCAGCCGCGCGTCGGCCAGCACCTCGCCGTGGTGCGCCGCCAGCGAATCGATCACGATCTGGATGTCGGCGCGCAGTTCCTCTGCGTTGTTGTAAGCCGGAGCGGGCCCGACGGCGTGGCGGCCGGCGTCTTCACCGGTCAGCTCGCGGCAGGTGGCAGCCAGGCGTGCATACACGCCAATCAGCGCACGGCGGTACGGCTCGTCCACGCGGTGTTCGGAGTGGTCGGGTGAGCGCTCGGCCAGCGCTTGCAGCTCGGCACTCACATCCACCAGCGACGTCGACATCGACAGTTCCGCACCCAGCGCGTGGATCTCTTCCAGGTACCACGCGAGGATCACGCTCGCCTGCTTCCGTGCAGCGTCGCGCAACGTCGTCGCGGTGACGAACGGGTTGCCGTCACGGTCGCCGCCGATCCAGGAGCCCATCTGGAAAAAGGGTGGCAACGGTGCCGGTTCGCCGCGTGCGCCGCGACGCGGGAAGACCGTCGCGATGTCTTCTTCAAGCTCGCGGTACAGCGCGGGAATTTCGCGCAGGAAGGTGGTTTTGTAATACGACAGCGCGTTCTCGATCTCGTCCGCCACCATCAGACGCGTGGTGCGCAGCATGCGCGTTTGCCACAGCTTGGTGACATGGGCACGCAGCAGCGCAGTGTTGCGCTCGCGCTCGCGCGTGGTGAGCGGCGCGTCGCGCTCGGCCAGCAGGCGGGCGATTTCACGTTGTGCGTCGAGCGTGCTCTTGCGCTGCACCTCGGTCGGGTGGGCGGTCAGCACCGGCACGATCAGCGCGGTTTCGAAGAATCGGCGCAGCACGTCGCCCGACATGCCTTCATCGGCGGCCGACAGCAGCGCGCGCATCAGGCTGCCCGGCTGCGGCGGCGATCCGGCCAGCGCATGCACGCGGCGGCGGCGATTGTGGTGCTGGTCTTCAGCGATGTTCGCCAGGTGCGAGAAATAGCTGAAGGCGCGCACCACCGACGTGGTTTGGTCGCGCGAGAGGGTTTTCAGCAGCCGGTCGAGATCCTGCTCGGCCTGGCGGTCGCCGTCGCGGCGGAAGCGCACGGCGGTCTGGCGGATGGTCTCGACCGTTTCGAAGACGGTGCCGCCTTCCTGGTCACGCAGCACGTCGCCCAGTAGGCGCCCGAGGAAGCGGATGTCTTCCTTCAGCGGCTGATCCTTGGCCGCGGCGCTGCCCGACGAGCGTCGGGAAGTGGGGCCGAGTGATGCGCCGTTGGCTTCGTCCGCCCCATTGGCCTTGACCACCGGTTTGGCGGCGAGCTTGGCAGTCTTGACTGCCTTCGAGGTCTTGCTGGTCTTGGCGGGGGCGGCTGAAGCCTTGCGGGCGGGGGTCGCGCGCGAGGAAGCGCGGCGCGCGGCGGGCTGCGTCATGGTGTCTCCTAGATTGGGTAGGTAAGGTGCCTGAACGGCCCTCTTTTCTGCATCACTTCAACGTGATAGCCGGACTGTCGCGAAAATGCTGCGTGCTACCATTGCCGCATGCCTTCCAACGCCCGCCCGACCTCCCGTCAATCCCAGCTTGCAACGACTCCTGCAGCCCAGGCGCCGACCAAGCTGGTCATTGCCTCGCGCGAAAGCCGGCTTGCCCTCTGGCAGGCCGAACACGTGCGTGCTGCATTGCAAAAATACTATCCCGCGTGCGACGTGTCCATCCTTGGAATGACCACGCGCGGCGACCAGATTCTCGACCGCTCCCTCGCAAAGGTGGGGGGCAAAGGTTTGTTCGTAAAGGAGCTGGAAGTCGCGCTGGCCGAGGGGCGCGCCGATCTCGCCGTGCATTCGCTCAAGGATGTGCCGATGGAATTGCCGGAAGGCTATGCGCTTTCGGCCATCCTCGAACGCGAAGACGCGCGCGACGCCTTTGTTTCCAACGACTACGCCGATCTGGCCTCGCTGCCGTCCGGCGCCGTCGTGGGCACGTCCAGCCTGCGCCGCGAGGCTTCGCTGCGGGCGCGCTTCCCGCATCTGGTCATCCAGCCTCTGCGGGGCAACCTCGATACGCGCCTCGGCAAGCTCGACCGTGGCGACTACGCCGCCATCATCCTGGCTGCTGCCGGGCTCAAACGCCTTGGCCTGGCTGATCGTATCCGCTCGACCATCGCGCCGGAAGAATCGCTGCCAGCAGCAGGGCAGGGCGCGCTCGGCATCGAGATTCGCGCCGATCGTGCAGACGTGCGAGCGTGTCTCGCGCCGCTGCACGATGAGCCCACAGCCCTGGCCGTGACTGCTGAACGCGCTGTTTCGCGCATTCTGGGCGGTTCCTGCCAGGTGCCACTGGCCTCGTTCGCGCAGTGGTCGGACGCCGGCACGCTGCGCCTGCGCGCCTTTGTCGCTTCGCAGGATGGCACGCGCAAACTTGCCGCAGATGGCGAGGCCACGCCATCCACGCTGGCCGAAGCCGACGCACTGGGCGTGCACGTCGCCCAGCAGATGCTAACTGGCGGCGCACGCGACATCCTTGCCATGCTGGGCGCCGACGCCCCACCCGCTACCTAACTCCCACGGCTCGCCATGGACGACCACTTGCCACCGCGCTTGTCACCATCGTCGCCCGCATCCAGCACGCCGCCTGCTCAACCGGCAACCCCGCCCGTGGTGGTGGTTACGCGTCCGCGCGCGCAGGCGCCCATGCTGGTGGCGGCGCTTGAGCGCCACGGCCTGCGCACGCACCAGTTTCCGCTGCTCGACATTGCGCCGACGCCCAATCTCGACGACTTGCGCGCCGCGTTGGGCGATCCTTCGCGCTATGTGCTGGTCGTGTTCGTCAGCCCTAACGCCGTGCAGCAGGCGTTTGCCGCCATGCCAGAAGGCTTCCGCTGGCCGCAGGAAGTGCCTGTAGCGGTGGTGGGCCCCGCGAGCGCACTGGCGCTCGCCCAGCACGGCGTTGCGCCGCCCGCGCACCGTGTGATCCAGCCTGACACGCATGCCGACGACGCTCGCCAGGATTCCGAAGCGCTGTACGCGAGGCTGGATGTGCCGTCGTTGAGCGGTCGTGAAGTTCTGATCGTGCGCGGCAATGGCGGCCGCGAATGGCTGGCCGATCAACTGCGCGAAGCCGGCGCATCGGTCCGTACGGTGGAGGCGTATCGCCGCAGCGTCCCGGTGCCCGATGCTGCTGCGTGGCTCGCGTTGCGTGCCGTGCTTCCGGCCCGCCATGCCTGGACGCTCACCAGCTCCGAGGCCGTCCGCAATCTCGATGAGCTGGCTCGCGCGAATCTTTCGCCGGCCGATCTCGACACGCTGCATGGCGCGCCGTGCTTTGCTTCGCACGCCCGCATCGTCGAACAGGCCAAATCGCTGGGCTTTCGCGACGTGACGCTCACTGGCGCCGGCGACGACCGGCTGCTCGCCAGCGTGCTCGCCTGGGCCGGGCCGGTATCGGCGCCCGAGCATGCCCCGGCAGCGGTGTCGGCTGAATCAAAATCGTCTACTTCTTCTTCGACTGTGACGCAGACTCCCGTTCCCTTGGCGGCTCCCGCTTCTGCCCCCGCTTCGACACCAGCGCCCGCATCCGCGGCAGCCAAGCCGAGCCCGGCCCCTGCGCCTGCTGCTCCGCCGGCTGCGTTTGCGCCCACCATGACGGTCAACCATGCGCCGCGCCGTGGCGGTTGGCTGATCTGGGTGGTGCTGGTTGCGGTCGTGGCGGCGGTGGCCGCGCTGCAGGTGCGCAATGAGCGCCTGGCACGCGAGATCCGCCAGCATGCCCAGACAAATGAAGCGCTGGCGCAGGAGATGCGCGTGCTGTCCCGTGCAGACCAGGATTCGGTTTCCCAACTGCAACAGAAATTCGGGGCGCTGGACGCCCGCACCGCTGAAACGCGCGATCGCCAAGCCGCGCTGGAGCAGGCCAACCAAGACCTTCTGCGCAACCGTGATGACTGGCAGCGCGCCGAGATTCAGCGCTCGCTGGAGGTCACGGCCGAGCAATTGCAACTGACCGGTAATGTCGCCGGTGCGCTGGCTGCGCTGCAAACGGTCGACGCGCGCCTGGCCACGCTCGACAAGCCGCAGTTCAACGCCGTGCGCCGGGCGGTATCGCGCGACATGGCCAAGCTCAAGGCGATGCCGTCGTTTGATCTGGCGGGTGCGGCACTGCGGCTGGATGACGCTATCAACGCTGTCGACACGCTGCCGCTCATCTCGTCGGCCCAGCCGCTGGAGGCGGAACAGGCTGCGCAGGCGCCGCATGCTGCCGCAAAGCCCACGAAGAATGCCAAGGCGCATGCTGCGGCCGCGTCGGCGCCGGTTGCGTCGACGCCGCCAAACGCCGGATGGTCGGTGGGGGTGCGCGCCTGGTGGGCCCGCCTGTGGAACGACGTTCGCGACGAGCTCGGCCAGATCGTACAGGTGCGCCGCGTCGATCAGACCGAAGCGCTGCTGCTATCTTCCGACCAAGCGTGGTTCCTGCGCGAAAACCTCAAGCTGCGCTTGATGAATGCGCGCCTGGCATTGCTCTCGCGCAATGACGCTGTGTTCCGTGCCGACCTGGGGCGCGCCGATACGCTGCTCGCACGCTACTTCGATACGCAGTCTTCGCGCGTGACCACGGTGCAGAATCAACTGTCTCAGGTGCGCGCGACGGCCGGCACGCTGCAGGTGCCGACGCTGGCTGACAGCCTTGCCGCCGTGCGCGGTTCGGGCAAGGAGTGAGCATGCGCTGGGTATTCTGGGTCGCGCTCCTGTTTGCCGCCGCCGTTGGGCTGGCGCTGTTCACTGAACTTAACCTGAGCAACGTCGTGCTGTTCTACCCGCCGTACCGGGTCGAGATGTCGCTCAATTTCGTGCTGGCTGCGCTGCTGGCGACGTTTGTGGTGCTGCATCTTGTGATGCGCCTTTTCCACCACATGGCGGGCATGCCGGCGCGTGCTGCGGCGTATCGCGAGCGCAACCGCATCCTGAAGGCATCGGCCGCGTTGCGCGAAGCGATGGAAAGCCTGTTTGCCGGGCGCTTTGGCCATGCGGAACGCCAGGCGCGCGAAGCCCAGGCCTGGGAGCCGCAGCGTGAGACGGCCGCGCTGATCGGCGCCCGTGCCGCACACCGCATGCAGGAAACCGAGCGCCGCGACGCCTGGATGGCCGAAGTGTCTTCGCCCGATCGTGAGCAGGCGAAACTCGTGTCGATGGCCGAGTTGCTGGTCGACGCCCGCGATGCGGAAGGTGCGCTGGAGAAGATC